>Ga0208375_1003597_pt1 | contig 12979 bp, 12 predicted proteins | sample RifOxyD1_FD_184038 | JGI IMG/M metagenome (GOLD analysis project Ga0208375, IMG submission 184038) | Soil microbial communities from Rifle, Colorado - Rifle Oxygen_injection D1 (SPAdes) | ecosystem: Environmental > Terrestrial > Deep subsurface > Rock core/Sediment | place: Rifle, Colorado... | reverse complement strand
CAGTCCCGGTATTTTAAATATATCTACACCTATTATTTTCAGTATAACTACAGAAAACACAATCAGCAACAAACCTGAAATGGCTGATGTGATGATTTCTTTTCCTCCGTTTAATTTTTCCGGATTGCCACTGGACATCATGATAACCAATCCGCCATAAATGATCATCAAAAAAGCTATTCCACCTGCCAAACCCATGGCAATTTTTAAGATACTGGTAATAAAATCCTGAGGCTTAGTTTTTATACAGCCAAAAGGAGTAGGTATTCCATCCGATGTCATACAATCCATGCAGTCATCAAAATTACTAGAAAATTTACAGATATTTGTAGCAGATTCGCCGCCAGAAGTATCGATTGCCCCTTGTCCAATAATTACTTGATATTTACAAATTGGATTTGTTACGTCATATTCTTGTCCGTTAATAATTCCCCCCACAGCGTAATTTATTTGATCGTTAACTTTGAATATATCAGTAATCTTAAATGAAGCAGTTCCATCTGCGCCGGCTTTAAATTTTTGTTCATCTGAAAGCATGCCTTGAATATTTTTATGAAAAATATAATCCTGTCCAGGAATTAAATCGATAACTTTTAAAGTAAATGGTTTTTCCGGAATAGGTTTTTGTGGGTCTATGCTGAATTTGCATAATTTTTCTGTGTAAACATCAGTAACTTTAATTCCTTTTATTGTACATAAGGCGGTTCCAGCCTTACCTTCAACAAATAATTGAGGATAATCATTTTTTGCTTTTTCAACAGACCAACACTTTTGTGGGATTATTGATCCTAAATTATTATTTAAAGTAAGTTTTATGCTACCGTTTCCTAAGTCTTCAATTTGATTTGCCGGATAATCTACTTTATTTTGATATGTGCAATACATTACAACTTTTCCGATAGAATTTGCTGCAGTGCCTCCATTATCAGGAAAATATGCATTATTGATTATTATGGTAGTTTGTTTATCCTGCTCATGCAAAATGTTTATTTCATTTGAGTTAATTTCGTGCATGGAACAAGTGGCTGCATAAACAGAAGTTGTAATAAATAATTTTACTGAGAATGCAAGGATCAAGAAAAATAATATTGATAATAATTTCTTCATAATTCCAGACAATCTTAAAAATATGCTTGTTAGTCTCATCCAGGGTCAATCTGCTATACTAATTCTAACATAAGTTTAGTAAAAAGATTATAGATTTTCGATTCTGGATTCTCGAATAATTACAAACAATCTATAATCCACCCGCCTGCAAAAGCTTTCGCTTTAGCGAATGCGGGCAGGTAATCTAGAATCTAGAATCAAAGTATTTTAAAACAATGAAGCGCTATTTATTATTAGTTCTAACAATTGTGAGTTTGTATATCATCGTTCAACAAGTTAAGGCTGCTGAGTGTGATCCCAATTGCGGTGATGCCAATGAATGTGCCCAAAAAATCAAAATCTGTCAGGAGATTTGGGATAGTGTACAAAAAGCTACAGCTCCGCATGAAGCCTCACTTAAAAAAATGGAATCAGATATTGCAGCTTTTCAAGCCAGAATCAAACAAATTTCTCAAGAGGTGATAGTTAAAGAAAGAGAAATTGCATCAGGTGAAAAAGAATTAGGAGCACAACAAGAACTGTTGGCCTCAAGAGTCCGCTCTGCATATATCAGGAGTTATACCAATAATCCGCTGGTATTATTTTTCTCTCAAGCTGGAGGATTTGGTAAAGTCATGCGGGTAATTTCTTATCAACAGGCAGTTACTCAGGAAGACAAAAGACAAATTGTTGAGACAATTGCTTTAATAAAAAATATTGAAGACAAGAAAACCAATTTGGAAAATGAAAAAGTTACTTTAGCTTCTTTAGAAGCAAATTTATCAGTTCAAGCAACTGCTACTAAAAAACTGGTTGATGAGGCTAAGGCTTATCAAAGTAAATTATCTTCCCAAATTGGCAGCTTAACAGCCAGACAACAATCATTATTGGCTGAAAGATCAGGAACTTTTACGACCAGTGTAGGAGATGTGCCTTTACCTGATGATCCAAATAGTGCGCCCAATTATAATCCTGGTTTTTCGCCTGCTTTTGGAGGATTTTCCTTTGGTGCTTATACCCACAGAAAAGGTATGAGTCAATACGGAGCCAAAGGTCGAGCAGAACAAGGACAAAATTTCAAAGATATTTTACGCGCTTACTATGGCAAAGAACCCACAAATAAAGATACTGGTGGACAAATATCTGTAACAGGTATCGGAAATATTGATTTTGAAAATAAATATTTATACGGCATTGCAGAAATGCCGTCATCTTTTCCCAAAGAAGCTTTAAAAGCCCAGGCAATTGCAGCCAGAAGCTATGCATACCGTTATAAACAACAAGGACAATCAATTTGTATAACTGAAGCGTGTCAAGTGTTTTCTATGAATAAAGCTAATGATCCACCTGGCGAATGGAAGTCTGCAGTAGATGATACAAAGGGACAGGTAATTGAAGATGTGGTGACATATTATTCTTCAACAACGGGCGGGTATTTGACAACTTCCGGATGGGATACCAAATGTGGAAATCAAGGTTGTTGGACAGGGGATGCGTATGAAAAAATTGCCGGAAGCCCCTGGTTTTACAAAGGTTGGTATACACAAGGTTATTACACTTCGTCAGCCAAATGCGACCGAAACAGTCCCTGGTTAAATCAAGAAGAATTTAGCGATATTTTAAATGCCTGGGTGGTGAGGAAAAATGGCAGTGATAGTGACCGCGAAAGAGTTTTACCCACAACTATAAACAGTTGTAATATTGGTGGAGGAGGAGGTAATCCGTATTCCATGTCTGAAATGAAAGATAAAGCCAATGGCATGGGCGGGTCTTATGATTCAATTTCAACTGTTGCAACTACTTACTCAACCAATGGCACAACGGATAATATTACTTTTAATACCAATAGAGGTAGTGTCACTATATCGGGAAGCGAATTTAAAGAAACTTTTAATTTAAGAGCACCAGGCTATATTTCAATTAGGAGCCCGTTGTATAATATAGAGAGAAAGTGACCCGGAGGGTCATCCTGAAGGCAAAGCCCGAAGGATCTTCTAATTAATTCTATGTTGGAAGAAGATTCTTCACCGGCAGAGCCAGTTCAGAATGACATTATAAAATGCCTGAAATATATTCGCAAAAACCAAATGATCTTCAAACACCAGCAACAGGTGTTTCTAATGCTTTAACTAATTCTTCAAAAACAGTAGCAGATAAACCTAAAGAATCAACACTTAAAAAATTGCTAGGCTCCTATTTAGTGAAACCTGATGGTTTCCATTTTGAAACACAGGAAACTGAAGAAGAGATCTTGATTTTCATGCGAGAGCATCCGATTGTAAATGCAGGATGGATAACAGTTACAATAATTTTATTTCTATTACCCTTGACAGTAATACCACTGCTTATGAATAATTTACTGTTTTTAAAAGGTTTGCCCTCAGGATATTACGTCATATTGCCCTTATTGTGGTATTTAGGTGTATTTGGTTACATATTTACCAATTTTATGCAATGGTATTTCAATGTTTATATTGTCACCAATAAACGGATTGTAGATATTGATTGGTATAGCTTATTGTATAAAAAACTGGCATCTGCCCAACTTGAGAAAATTCAGGATGTAAATTATAAACAAAGCGGGTTAATAGAATCTTTTTTTGATTTCGGAGATATTCATATTCAGACAGCTGGAACAGAACCAAATTTTGATTTTGAACATATTCCGCAACCAGATCGTGTGGTCAGAGAGATCAATAAAATTTTGGAACAACATAAAAAATAATAAATACATATGATCAATGTTGATTTATTAGTAAATTTTATTACTGCTTTTTTTCCTTGGGGTTTTGCTAAAGCATGTATTGTGATTTTAAACTTGATTTATATTATTTTTGCACTTGTGGTATTGCGTCAGGAAAGACTGATGGCAAATGTAGTTGAGATTCCTTTTGCACCCTTTTTACGCTCGATAGCAATAATTCACTTCATCGCTTCGGTTGTCGCATTATTATTGGTTTTGATCATACTATAACGCACAAAAACTCTATGAGTTATTCGGCTTTCGAATCTGCTCCTGTTATTAATGGACGAAGTCATGATTTTTGGTGCCAAAACCTGATTACAAAAAATATCTTGGCAACTGTAGCAAGTTTTGGATCAAACAGCTTACTTCAAGGTAAAGGTTTTTTAGATGCTCTGCAGGAATGGGAAACCAACTTGCCTCTCACTTTAAGGCAATTTAAAAATGGTTTACTTAATTTAAGTTCTAAATTTCCGGAAATAAATTGCACAATTGTATTATTTTTAGACAAAGAAGTTTTATTAGGAGTCTTAGGACAAGGGGCAATATTTATCAAACGGGATAAAAAATCAGGGTGGCTGATGCAAAAAGAAGGCGTTATTCTCGGAAAACTGAAAAATCATGACCGGTTATTATTGTTTTCCGGTGACTGGTGGAAAAAGTTGCCTAAATTATATCTTATTTCTGCTTTGACAAACTCAGATATTTACGATGGAGCCCAAGATTTGTTATTGAATTTGCATCGGCAAGATTTAAACACTACTGCTTCAGGATTATTAGTGAAAATTTCAAATAATCAAAACACAGCCATAAAATTATCCAAATTTAAAAGTATCCGCAAATTACCTCAAAAAATATTTTCAAAAATTAAGCTTTTATATAAACCAAAAATCGCATTGCTCGGGTTTTTATTGATAGCGTTGGTAGTAGCCATAATTTTAGGAATTTATAAAAATTTTCAAAACCAATCACAGGCGAAATTTTCCGATAAATTAAATCAGATAAGTCATGCAGTCTCTGAAGGCACAAATTTGATTGATTTAAACCCGATCCGTGCTAGAGAGTTGTTAGCTCAAGCTGTAGCTGATTTAAAACAAGAAGCACAAACTAAACATACCAAAGAAGAATCAAAAGTAATTGAGGATAATTTAACCAAAGCAATAGACGGCTATGAACGTGCTTTGAATAAATTTACCATAACTCCGGAGATATTTTTTGATTTTAACCTAGTCAAACAAGGCGCTCATGCTGCTGGCTGGTTTAACTTCGAAGACAATCTATGGATCACTGATAAAGTAAACCATTTAATCTATATATTAAACATTACCAAAAAATCTGCCAAAATATTTTCCGGTGATGAAAAATTGTCACAAAGCATAAGCGCTGTCGGAACTAGCCAGGAAAATTATGTTTTAATAGACTCAATTTATCAGATTGGAAATGACGGAAAATTGAAAGAGGTAATTTTAAAAGATGAGAAATGGGGAAATATTGTAAATATGTATTTTTATGGAGGAAATTTGTATTTACTGGATACTTTAAACAACCAGATCTGGAAATATATCAGGACCGAAACCGGTTTTTCAGAAATAAGAAATTATTTAACGCAAGATACTCAAGTGGATTTAGCATCAGCAACTAAATTGGCAATTAATGGTTCAGTTTGGGTATCAGGTGGAACGCAAATGTTTAAATTTGCCCAAGGAGTCAAAGAATTGTGGCAAATCCAGGGTTTGCCTGAGAGTTTAGGAGATAAATTATTAATTTTTACGTCTGATAACGTAAAAAATGTCTATATTTTAGATAAATTACAAAACAGGATAATCCAAACAGACAAAGATGGTGCATATCTGTCCCAGTATGCCTGGAAGGAAAAATATGAAATTACAGATTTTATGGTTTCGGAATCTTTGGGTAAAATTTTATTGCTAGTTGGTGATAAAATCTATTCAATTGAGATAAAATAAACTCTAAATTCTAATTTCTAAATTCTAAAAAAATTCAAAATAACAAATTAAAAAACTTTTAGAGTTTAGGGTTTAGGGTTTAGAATTTTAACTATGAAGATTGAAAATAAGCAAGCACATTTTGATTACACAATTAAAGAATCTGTGGAGGCAGGGGTAAAACTTACCGGACCTGAGGTGAAAAGTGTGAAATCAGGACGGGCAACGTTGACTGGGGCATTTGTAAAAATCTTGGGTAGCGAAGTATATTTGATCAATAGCCAAATCCAGCCTTACAGTTTTGCAAATATTAAAGGTTATGATCCAAGACGCACACGGAAATTATTGCTGTCTAAAAAAGAAATTATTGGGTTAAAGAATAGGATTGATGGAGGGAATTTTGCTTTGATCCCATTATCTATGTATATAAAACATGGAATTATCAAAGTAGAGGTAGGATTAGGAATTGGGCGCAAACAATACGAAAAACGGGAAATTTTGAAAAAACGGGCAGAAATACGGGATATCGAGAGACAATTTAGAGGAAAGATAAGATAAACATCCACAATGATTAAACTTATCATTGCGAGCCCGAAGCCATGTACCGTCCGGTACTTGGAGAAGTGTGTGGCGATCTTCCGATTGAACAAAGAAGAATTGCTTCTTCTGAGTCTGACTCGGGATCGCAATAACACAGATTTACCTTGCTTTCTATAGGCCATTTTTGCTATAATACGCTCACGGGGATGTAACGAATCGCCGATTTAGCTCTTTAAAAACCGCAAGCCGAGAATGACCAACCTCGTTAAACGCGTCAAAAAAACAAATGCTAAAAATTCATTTAGCGATTTAGAGGAAGCATTCGCTAACCGCGAATATTTCTCTAGAGCCAATTTTGCTTACGCACTCAATGCATAAGCATTAAAGGCCATTTTGTAAGTCTTTTTCCGATGGGATTTACAAGGTGCCAACACAGTCGGAATGCAATTTAAAATAGTTCGACGTTCTATTTTAAGTCAAGCTTAATACGTCTAGCTTTAACTTTCCCGCCAATTGGAACAGGTTAAAGTAAAAAAATAAGTTGGCTATGCTTGTAGAAGTTTTTGGAAAGTTTATTTCGCACGAGGGTCACTCCCTCCATCTCCACCATATTAATTATCTAATAATCCAATAAATACCAATCATCAAATAATCCAATAAAAAAAGCTTAGCTTTGTCGCAAAGCTAAGCTTTAAGTAATCCTTAAAATCCAATATATTAAAGTTAATGATTAATCTTTTAGACTTCTTTTTTCCCCGGAAATGCTTAGGTTGCGGAAGAGTAGGTAGTTATATTTGTAAGTGGTGTGCAAAAACCGTAAAACTTAGAGAACAAAGATGTAGTGAATGTGAAAGACCTGCAATATACGGAATAACCCATCCAAAATGCCAAAAAAAATGGGGGATTGATGGGCTCGTCAGCTTCTTTTATTATCAAGGGTTAATTAAAAAAACGATTAAATTACTTAAATATCAATTTGTTTATGATACGGCATTAACTTTAATTGATTTGATACCGCAAATATTAATCACTGATTTGAATCAGCAATTGGATGATTATAAAATTTACCCGATTCCTCTACATAAAGATAGGTTAAAATGGCGCGGATTTAATCAAACTGAAAAACTAGCGCAAATAATTTCTCCAAAATTAAAAATACCCACTATCAAGGATTTACTTATCCGTCATGTTAAGCGTATTCCTCAGGCTGATATTAATGCAAAAATCCAAAGAATTCTTAACGCTCAAGGAATATTCTCTCTAAATCTTAAATCTGATATCTTACCGTCTTATTGTCTTAACGTCTTATTATTCGACGATGTCTGGACAACTGGTGCGACTTTAAAGCAAGCAGCAAAAATATTAAAACAAAATGGGGTAGAAAAAGTATGGGCTTTAACAATTGCAAGATAGTGTTTCTTGTCATTCTGGAGCGAATCCGCCAGTTGGCGGAGAAGCGATAGAATCTTATATGAGATCCTATCGTCGTTTCACTCCTCCAGGATGACAAATGTAATATTATTTATTCCGATTTTGAATAAAATTAACCAATTCAAGTAAGGTATTTTTATGTGTTTGGGTAATAGATAACTTCGAAATCAAATCATGAATTTCTGTTTCAATTTTTTGAGTAATTTTTGCAATGTGTTTGTCAATTGAGAGGCTGATAGTCAAATTTTTCACGTATTCAATTTCTTGTGCTGTAACGTTAATTTTTCCAAAAATTTCTTTTAATAGTTTAAGTTCATCAGAAGAGGAATTTTTAAATAAATAATAGTAATAAAGAGTTTTATTTGCCCGGGAAATATCCGTACCAATTGGTTTTCCGGTGACAGGCGTGCCAAACAATCCTAATTCGTCATCTTTTATTTGAAATAAAATCCCTAAATTTTCTCCCAATTTTTCTAAAATGGATAAGGTTTGCTGATTTTGATAAGTTATAATTGCACCTAACATAAGCGGCATCGAGCAAGTGTATCTACCGGTTTTGGTACGGTATAAATCCAGAATTTCTGTTTCAGTTGGTGAAGTATTTATTAGGCTAAAATATACATCCTGCATTTCAGCTAAATATACATTCTCTATTTCTTTGGAAATAAGGTTGATTATCTGTTGTTTAATTTCAGGAGTAGCATTAATAATGTTTAATAGTTCAAAACATAAGGCAGAGCAAATACTTCCGCTACAAATTCCCAGAGCATCACCAAATTGATTGGGATATGTCACTTGTTTTGTTAATCCGAAAGATTTGTATTGCTGATGAAAGGAAGGTTGTCCGCGGCGAAATAAATCGTTATCGATAATATCATCATGGATTAATATTCCAGAATTTATCAGTTCTATTGAAGAAGCAATAATTAGTCCGTTATTTGAAGTTTGATTTTGAAAAATATTCTCCGCAAATAAAACCAAAGATCCACGGATCATTTTGCCGTTTCGTAAATAGGGGATCAACCGTTTGATAAAATCCGGTCCCCAGGAATTGATAGTCGATAATTCTAGAGACTTCTGGTTTAAAAAGGGTGTTAAATAATCAATTATTTGTTGTTTATAGTTTTTAAACATAAATTAATGTACTTTTAAATAAAAGTTAGTAGCGCACCTGGCGAGAATTGAACTCGCATCATCGACTCCGGAGGCCGATACTCTATCCGTTAAGCTACAGGTGCAATTCTCAAGCGCTCCTTTGTTCTCCGTAGCTTTTATGCGAAGGAGAATATCCATTAAGCTATGGGAGCAGTTTAAAACCAGATACAGTATATCTGGCGGAGAGGGTGGGAGTCGAACCCACATACCTCTTGCGAGGTAACAGTTTTCGAGACTGTCCGGATAACCATTCCCTGCACCTCTCCTAGGTTAATTAGTCAATATTGAAGCGCCCCCGTACAGAATCGAACTGTAATCAGAAGTTCCGCAAACTCCCATTCTATCCGTTGAACTACGGGGGCAATAAAACTATTTTACTACGGATGGAGCTTATTAGCCAGAAATATTAGGTAGTTTTCTCAAGAGGAATTTTTTGGGAAAGCCAGGTAGAAGCTTTATCTAAAAAGGTTTTTTCCGGTTTTTCCTTAAAAGGAATTTGGGGAGAAAATAACTTTTTGACAACTTCGGGTGTAACATCTCCTAAAAGCAATCTTAAATGAGTAGGAAATCCCATATACAGCTGAACTACCACCATTTTTTCACCGTGAGATTCATCAAACCAAAATTCCTTCATCTCTTCCCATTTATGAAAATAATTACCCGTATCAATACCCAATTTAGTGACTTTATGTTTTATCTGATCAGGGGCAACTGTGGAAAGAACATAATAAACAAAAAAGATGGATAAAATAACACCAATTAGTAAAAATTCTCCCATAAAAACTAAAATTATAGTGACTAATAAAACTAAAGAAATTGCAGTGCGGTAAAATTGTTTGCTGTGAGTTTTAAAAGGACGAGACGGGGATATCCACTCAAATAATTCACTTTTATCTTGAGTGTCAACTGGCGGTTGATTGGTATTTGTTTGTGGTGTATCCATGGCAGAGTTAAATGTTTATATATTATTTATACAATAGATTGATAGCTGATACAAGGTAGTCAAATTAAGAGATTGAAGGTATAATAAGTTCACTAAAGTAAGGAGGGTTGGCAGAGTGGTCCAATGCGAGGGAGTGCTAATCCCTTGAGCCGCAAGGCTCGCACAGGTTCAAATCCTGTACCCTCCGCAAAAAAATTAATAAACGACAACAGATTTTGTATAATATAAATATGTCAAAAAACGCACTTCTTGTTATTGATGTTCAAAAATATTACATAAACGAACATACAAAAAATATTCCTCGAAAGATAGAAGATTTTATTAAACAAAATAATTTCGACTTTATATTATTTACCAAATTCGTAAATCATAAAAACTCAAATATGTATAAGGTTTTTAACTGGAGCAAAATGATGTCTTCTTTAGACACAGATATATGTGATAATTTAATTCAATTTGTTCAAAAAGATAAAGTTTTCCAAAAAGACACATATTCCGTTTTTAAGACAGAACAATTTAGAGATTTTCTCAAAAATAATAATATTGGAGAATTAACACTATGTGGACTCGATGCTGATGCCTGTATTCTTGCTACTGCATACGATGGTTTTGATTTAGGATATAAAATACACGTTTTGGATGAACTTACAGGATGTCATGTGGGAGAAGAATTTAGAAAATATGGACTGGAAATTATAAACAAGAATTTACAGAAAAAATGGTAATTTTCTTTGCTAAAATGTATTTGTGTTAAATAAAAAAGTTCCAAGATTGTATTTCAGTATCCGAAGTTTTAACGCAGGATACCCATGCTCTCCGCTTTCACCTCGCTGAAGCTTTAGCGTAGGCGGGCTTAATTCACAAAGTTCAATACATTTTATTTATTCAATCTATTAAACACTAAAACAGCTTTTTTACTGCTGACAAGGATTAACCCCAAAAAAACCAGCAAAGCACCAAATATAAAGCTTAAAGTTACGTTTTCTCCAATTAACATCATGGAAAAAAATATTGTAAACACAGGTTGTAAATAATTCCCCAAAGATGCAGTTCCCGCTGATGAATATTTAATAGCCCATTGATAGAGTAAGAATGTGAAAACTGTGGCAATAGTTGATATATATAAAATCAAACCTAAATTTAACGGTTGTTCTAAAGCTTTTAATATACTTCGGTGAGGAAAAATAAAAGTTAAAATTCCAAAAAATATCGCACATCCGGCAAAAGTAGCTGTTGAGAGTGTAACCGGTGAATAGTTTTTGGAAGTGATTAAATATCGTGATGCAATCGTATAAAAAGACCAGCAAACGGTTGCGGCAAAAACCAGCAGATTACCTCTCAAATCACCAATGATTATATTTCCCTTTTCCAATACCGGCAGTAAGACTATAAAAATAATCCCGATAAAACCAATCAAAAATCCGAACAGTTTTATTTGAGTAATTGTTTCTTTTATAAATAGATTTGCTAAAACAAGTACGATTAGTGGAACAGCTGCATAAATCATCGTTGACATAATAGCAGTGGTTGTGAGTATTCCCAAATAAAAGAAAAATATATTTCCTATACTTACCAATACCGCAAAAATCAATAATTTAGAAATTTTAAAATGAGCTTTGGTTTTTAGAAAAATAGGCAAAATAAACAAAAATGCAATTAAAAATCTTATAAAAGCCAAAGGATAAGGATCGATGCTTTTATAAATTATTTTCATAAAAGGTCCTACTACTGACCAAAGAATAGTAGTTAGTATGATGGCGAATAAAGCTTTGGTGTGATTTGACATAAACTTTGAAATTATAACACGATAATTTACTGACCGGAGGTACAAGTAAGTTTAGGAATATAAAAAATAAACCTGGCAATTTGTTTGGCAGAATATTGTAATTTACAAATAATATTAAATTTATTGAATAAAATCCGGTCTGAAGGAATTGGAGTGGGGGAAATTGATGGAGAAGGATTAACCGTCGGATTGGGAGTTGCAGATGATTCAATCAAAGGACTGGAAGAAGGTACAATTGTTGGAGAAGGTGAAATTATCGGAGTTGGGGATGGAACAATTGAAGGAGATGCAGATGGAATAATGGTTGGTGATACAGAAGGAGAAGGTTCAGTTGAAGGTTCAAGACTTGGTGAAGGAGTCGGATCTAATGATGGTTGAATGGTTGGAGAAGGAGAAACCGAAGGCGGATCAACTGGAGATAAACTATTTTGCGGATTGGGAGAGTTATTAATTATAAAATCTAAGGCATTATTATTTGTGTCTCGATGACTAATTCTTTCAATACTGGAATTTGCCGGAGGTTGAGGAGCAGGGGATGCCTCTGATTCAAAAGGCGTACCCATGCCTACTTTATCAATAACTAGATTACTTTGATCATAAAGAATAACTGTGTTATCTGAAGTGACCGAATAACTAGAAGAAGAATAACCAATATTTTTTATGGTATTGCTACTGTATCCGATTGGATGAGCTATCAAAAAATATCCATAAGCTGGAATTGTGCCGTTAAGCGTCGATACTAAATTTGATTGAGCTCCATTACTGATTTTATGAGTTAATTTCCAATTAGTCATTGTTAAAGGATTTGCAGATTGATTATAAAGCTCCACAAATTCATCATTAGCAGAGTTACCTGCAGTTTGAATTTCGTTAATCACTATATGAGGATTTAGATCGGAAAATATTGGTCTAGCTAAATATTTTGAGGTCAAAAACACCAGAATGAATAAAGCAAAAACTTTTGGCAGTAAAGTTTTCATGAAAGTTGAGATGAGAATATTAAATTCTTCAACATTCGTCAAGATGTAAAAGCGGAAGGGGCGGGATTTGAACCCGCGGTGACTTTGCAGCCACATTCGCTCTCCAAGCGAACGCACTAGACCACTATGCGACCCTTCCAATAAGCTCAAATTTTAACATCATTACAGCATATTTTAAAGCTTAGCTTTGTTAAAAAGCTAAGCTTTAATTAAAACTACATTTTCCCTTATTGACTAGGTTCTCAAAATTTAATATTCTCATCTCAACTTTCATGAAAACTTTACTGCCAAAAGTTTTTGCTTTATTCATTCTGGTGTTTTTGACCTCAAAATATTTAGCTAGACCAATATTTTCCGATCTAAATCCTC
>Ga0208375_1003594_pt1 | contig 12983 bp, 15 predicted proteins | sample RifOxyD1_FD_184038 | JGI IMG/M metagenome (GOLD analysis project Ga0208375, IMG submission 184038) | Soil microbial communities from Rifle, Colorado - Rifle Oxygen_injection D1 (SPAdes) | ecosystem: Environmental > Terrestrial > Deep subsurface > Rock core/Sediment | place: Rifle, Colorado... | reverse complement strand
TTCTTCGATTTTTTCCAGACGCCGGCGATGATCGCCAAGATGGTCGGCAAAGTAATCCAGGCGGTTCTCGACGCTGGTCAGTCTCAACTCTACCCGGTCCAGTCGTCCTTCTACTTTATCCAAGCGATTATCAACGCCATCGAATCTCTCGTCGACAGCATTAAATCTCTCGTCCACAGCGTCAAAACCGCGTTTGACCATGAGTGCCAAATCATTGAGAGTGGTTTTCTTTTTTGGCATATTACTTTTAAGTTTAATACTTGATTATTGCCTGTCAAGACTGGTAGTATTTGATCACCCTGGCAAGCATTGCCGCCAAAGTTCGAAACCTGCCTCGATACGGGTCACAAAAAATGAAAATCCTCGCCATTGAGACTAGTTGTGATGAGACGGCCGTTAGCATCGTGGAAGCTAGCGGCGATTTAAGTAACCACCGATTTCAAGTTTTAAGCCACCAAGTGGCCTCGCAAATTAAAGAGCATGCTCCCTTCGGGGGCGTGGTCCCCAGTATTGCCAAACGCGAGCATCTTAAAAACCTGCCCCTAGTCTTAGATCAAGCTTTGGGCGAAGCGAGTTTGACTCCTGAAAAAATAGATGCTATCGCGGTCACCGTTGGCCCGGGGTTGGAACCGGCCCTCTGGGCCGGCATCACCTTTGCTCAAGATTTGGCGGTTAAATGGCAAAAACCGCTCGTACCCGCTAATCACCTGGAGGGACATGTGGTCTCGGTATTATTAGGAGATGAAACAGGAGAAATGAGGAACGAGAAAATTGAGTTACCAGCGGTAGCCCTGATTATCTCCGGCGGGCACACTGAACTAGTGTTGGTGAAAAACTTCGGCCAATATGAGCGACTGGGCGGCACTCGCGACGACGCCGTGGGCGAGGCCTTCGATAAAGTGGCGCGCCTGCTTGGCCTGCCTTACCCCGGCGGACCGGAAATTTCTAAATTAGCCAACTTGGAGGTTAAACCTCCACTTGGAGGTTTAACCTCCAAGTGGCACTTGCCTCGGCCGATGATTGACTCGCCTAATCTCGACTTCTCTTTTTCCGGGCTCAAAACGGCCGTCCGTTACGCCATCCAAAAACATGGCGAGTTGAGCGAGGCTGACAAGCGCTCACTGGCTTGTGAATTCCAAGACGCGGTGATTGAAGTGCTACTCGCCAAAACGCTCAAAGCGCTTGACCAAACCGGCGCCCAAAGTTTAATTATCGGCGGGGGAGTGGTGGCCAATCCCCGCCTGCGCGAAGTTTTTACTCAAGTCTCTTCTCAATCTCATTTTTCACTTCACATTCCTCGCCTCTCACTGGCCACCGACAACGCCACGATGATTGCCATGGCCGGCTACTTCCGCTATCTGGCCGGCGAGATTATCCCGCCCGAACAAGCCCTCGCCACGGACATCATCATTGCCCGCGGAAATCTACCGTTGAAATAGGGCCGTTTTCTGCTACTATTAGCCTTATATGGCCGACCAGCGCGATAAGCTTAAAGTCCCCTACAACCCGCAGGAAACCGAACCGCGGATTTACCAACAATGGGAAGAGAGCGGCTTTTTTAATCCAGACAACCTGCCTCAACAAAACGGCGAGCCCTTCACTATTATTATGCCACCGCCCAATGCCAATGGTCATCTCCACGCCGGCCATGCTCTCTTTATTACCTTAGAAGATATTATGATTCGTTACGCCCGCTTGCGCGGCCGGCGGACACTCTGGGTTCCCGGTGCCGACCACGCCGGCTTTGAAACCCAAATCGTTTATGAAAAGAAATTGGAAAAAGAGGGCCGGACCCGCTTTGGCATGGACCCCAAACAGCTTTACGATGAAATCTTGGCTTTTACTTTAGAAAATAAGAAGTATATGGAAGCCGAGGTCCGGGCCCTTGGCGCCTCTTGCGATTGGAGCCGGGAAAAATTTACTCTTGACCCTGGAATAGTGGCCAAAGTCCAAACCACCTTCAAGCAGATGTATGATGACGGTTTGATTTACCGCGGCAAGCGAATTATTAACTGGTGTTTCAAACATCAAACTTCCCTCTCCGAAGTGGAAACTGAATTTGTGGATAAAACCGAGCCTTTTTACTACTTCCAATACGGACCGTTTGTGATTGGCACCAGCCGCCCCGAAACCAAGTTTGGCGATAAATATGTGGTGATGCATCCGGCCGACAAGCGTTACCATGACTGGCAACACGGCCAAAAAATCGAGTTGGAATGGATTAACGGACCGATTACCGCCACTGTTATCAAAGACGAGGCAATTGATATGGAATTTGGCACCGGGGTGATGACTATCACCCCCTGGCACGACGCTACCGACTTTGAGATTGCCGAGCGTCATAATTTGGACAAAGAGCAAATCATCGACGAGCGAGGCAAACTTTTGCCGATTGCCGGCGAATTTGCCGGCCTTAAGATTAGCGAGGCTAGGCCGCAAATCGTGGAAAAATTAAAGTCTAAGGGTCTCTTGGTTAAAATAGACGATAAATACGCCCACAATATCAAAACTTGCTACAAGTGTAATACGCCAATCGAACCGCAAATTCGCGACCAATGGTTTGTGAGGATGAAACCACTGGCTGAAAAGGCGATTCAAGCCGTTGATGAAGGCAAAATTAAGTTCATTCCCGACAACTTCCGCAAAATCTTCCTTTATTGGATGGAAAATACGATTGATTGGAATATCAGTCGGCAGATTGTTTGGGGCATCCCGATCCCGGCTTGGTTTAAAGATGAAAAAATCCACATCGGCACAGAACCGCCGGATAATACTTGGACTCGCGACCCTGACACCTTCGACACTTGGTTCTCAAGCGGCCAGTGGCCACACTTGGTACTTGATTACCCCGACGGCCAAGACTTCAAAAACTATTACCCCACCGATATTATGGAAACCGGTCACGACTTGATTTTTAAATGGGTACCGCGGATGGTTATCTTCGGCCTCTACCAAACTAGGCAAGTCCCCTTCCACACCGTTTACCTTCATGGCTTGGTTAATGACCAACAAGGCAAAAAAATGAGCAAAAGTAAAGGTAATGTGATGAATCCTCTTGAGCTGTCGGCCGAGTTCGGCACCGATGCTCTGCGTATGGCTTTAATCATTGGCAACACGCCAGGTACTGATTTAGCCCTAGCTAAAGATAAAATCAAGGCTTACAAACACTTTGCCAACAAACTCTGGAACATCAGCCGGTTTGTGCTGGAAAATGCTGAAGGTGTTGAATATCAAGAAAATTTTGCCGACTATACTCAAACGGATAAAGAGTTAAATCAAGAAAAGCAGGCAATACTTGAGAGTGTGACTAATCATTTTGAGCAACACCGTTATCATTTGGCGGCCGAAGAGCTTTATCATTACGCTTGGCATCGCTTGGCGGATGAGATTGTGGAAGAGAGCAAAACAATCTTCAAGTCCGGCGACGAGGCGAGCCTTATCTCGCGCCGGCAATTCCTCCACCACACACTGCGAGAGATTTTGACTGCTCTCCACCCGTTTATGCCCTTCGTCACGGAAGAACTCTGGGCTATAATTACTGAAGGCCAAGGAGGATTATTATTGGTAACGCCGTGGCCAATTAAGCCGTAATGACTTCAACTTTAGGAATTATCATCACCGCCATTGTGGGTGGGCTCCTGCCCGCCCTGGTGTGGCTCTTTTTTTGGTTAAACGAAGACCGGAAGAAGCCCGAGCCCAAAGGCAACCTGCTCCAAGCCTTCCTGGTGGGGGCCATAGCGGTAATCATCGCCTTCTTCCTCGAGCAGCCCTTCTTGGCCCTCCTTGGCCCACTAAGCGGCACCGCTATCCCGATTGAGTTCTCGCTCGCCACCATCTTCCTCATTATCAGCCAGTCCAAACTGATTATTGCCTGGTCGGCGATTGAGGAGGGGGTGAAGTATCTCGGCGCCCGGATTACGGTCTTAGAGCGGCCCGAGTTCGACGAGCCGGTCGACGCCATGATTTACCTGATTACTGTGGCGCTCGGCTTTGCCGCGATGGAAAACGCTCTCTTCCTGTTTGATATTTTGTCTAAAGGTCAAGATCATATCTATTTTATCCTCACCGGGCATTTGCGCTTCCTCGGCGCCACTGTGGTCCATACCGTTAGTTCAGCCACCATCGGCGCGGCGATTGCGCTCTCCTTTTACAAGCCGCAATGGCAAAAGGCGGTAATTATGATGATTGGCTTATTCACCGCTATCTTGTTGCATGCGCTCTTCAATTTCTTTATAATTAACAACAATGGCGAAGCGACGGCGCAGGTGTTGCTCGCGCTCTGGCTCGCGGCCATCTTCATTATCTTTTTATTCGAGCGAGTTAAAATTATTACCAAATCTCACGAGAAATATTTTAAACTTTAATTATGGCCAAACAGCGACGATCATTTTTTGAACGATTAACCGGCGGTATTTCCTTAGATGAGGAGGCTGGCTACGACCTGGAGCCAGCCGCGCCAGTAATCAAAGATGATGATTGGGTGGAATCGCCAGCCGAAGAGGAAGAAGGCGAGTTATCGGTAGATGTGTTTGAAAAGCCGACCGAGATTATTGTCCACGCCATGATTGCCGGGGTCCGGCCCGAGGATTTAACGGTCTCGGTGACTCGCGACATGGTCACTATCCGCGGCAGCCGGGAGAATGTGAAGGAGGTAGCCGACGACCATTACTTCCAACGGGAGCTCTACTGGGGCTCCTTCGCCCGCACTATCCTCTTGCCGGCCGAGGTTGAGCCCGATGAGGCCGAAGCGGTTGAGAAGCATGGCCTCCTGACAATCAAAATCCCCAAAATCAACAAAGGCAAATCCGCCAAACTCAAAGTCAAATCCGGTTAACACCCAAAAATCGCCCCGAGCACAGTCGAGGGGCGATTTTTGGGTTCATATGTGCCCAGAGTCAGGCTCGAACCCCGACGAGCATGCTGTCGGGGCAGACTGACGACCCTTCCCTCTTCAGCCCGCACCGACCTTGCGTCGGTGGGGAATGCTCCCCGCCCGTACCGAGCGGACTCGGTCCGTTCGGGCGGGTACCAAATTATGTGCCGAGGGCCGGGCTCGAACCGGCGACCCTTCCCTCTTCAGGGGAATGCTCTACCAACTGAGCTACCTCGGCAATGATGTTATTATAATCCAAAATGCTCTACCAAAGCCGACGTTTCAGTCGGCTCCCCGACTCCGCCTCGAGCGGACGTCGGGGCTGAGCTACCTCGGCTTAATTTTAATAACACCAGACTTGATTATCTTCTCTAGATAATCTTTTCTTTTTAACTTCTTGAGTCTATTTTCAACACGTCTGGCATCTTCAAGACTATCGTATTTCTGACTGAAAATCAATCGAGGAGATTTTAATCGTTTTGTTGAAGGAGTATAACCGCCAATGTGATGTTTTAATCTATTTTCAAGATTAGTTGTGCTCCCGATATAATACTTATCGCTATCGGTAATTAAGATATAAACAAATGGCATAGGTCTGAGTCCCGACGCCCCGACTTTTTGTCGGGGGTACGGGAGGCCGACTTGCAGTAGCAACGTCGGCCCTATCTGGGTAATATTTAATTATCTTGGGGCTTAATTTGCCGGGAACAAGGACTCGGCCCCGGTCATGATATTCTTATACAATCCGAGAGTTTGGTCAATCACCGGCTGGAAGTAGTAGTAAGCGCCAAAAGCGGCGCCAATAATCACCAACCACTTCACCGCGCTGACGAAGCTAAGCCAGCGGTTGTGCAAGAGGAGCTTTTTTAAAATCTTCTGATTCTCGCCCACCTTCTCTTCAATTCGCTTCAAATTGGGGTCCATAAAATGATTTTAGCATAAGTGCCTCAACTGGGCGAGATATGTTAGGATAAAGCCAAGCTCTCATAGTTCAATGGATAGAACAGTCCCGTCCTAAGGGATAGATCTCCGTTCGAGTCGGAGTGAGAGCACTAGATTATAAGGGTTCCCCGCCCGAACGTACCGTTCGGTACGGGCGGGGATTCCCTCCAGGGGCACTGGATTTGACTTTTAATACCAAAGATGCTATAATTAAAGAAGAGCGGTTAGACGTTTGAAATCTCAATCTCAAGAGGCCATAAACCACCACTGGAAGGAGGGTGTTATAATGTGGGCAAGGGTAAAAGAAACGGTACTCCCCTGGCTTATCGCCAGGCTGTACCACCCAAGAGAAACCATGACCAAAAAAGAGGAGAACGTTCAAAAGCAATATTTGGACCAGTTAAAGTTCAAAACCCGAACCACTGGTAAGCCAATTATTGTGGCCATGATCGGCTTGGTCGGCTCCGGCAAAAGCGCGGTCGCCAAGCAAGTGGCCGAGCATCTCCGCGCCACTATCATCAGAGGCGACGAGATTCGGGTCATGCTCCGCGCTCAAAGAGGCGACTTCAACAAAGTCCGAAAAATCGCCGAAGACGCGACGATAGAAGTCATCAAGCGCGGCAGTAATGTAGTCCTTGACTCGGACTTCATCGACGACGCCAAGCGGGCCAGTATCCGCGCTGTGGCCAAGGAGTTTGGCGCCAAATTGGTATTCATCCGGACTTATTGCGATCACGATATTGCTATCGGCCGGATGAAAAATAACGAACCGGGAGAATTTTTTTCCAGTACATCATCGCCTTGGTTGGGCGATGACAGAGGTCAAGTAGCCAAGCTGCGCGAGTTCCATCGCCGCACCCCGCACCACTACAAATGGAACAAGGTCGGTGGTGGTAAGTGGACACTCCGCCATCTCCCCTTCAAAATCGGAACTACTATCGATACCGGCAAAGAAGGGTGGTTCGAGGCGTTGAAGAACGACTTGGACTTGGACCTACTAGAGTAAATTTTTTAGCACAAAAAAAGGCGAGCCGAAGCTAATCGGCTCGCCTTTTTTATTTATCTAACCGAAGATGATGTAGAGGACGACAATTACCAAAATAATCAGGAAGATGATGCCATACCACTTACTGCGAGAGCCGGCGCGCTCGAGATTATCCTTCTGTCGGATTACCGAATCAACCGTATTTTGCATCGTGTTGGCCCGGCTGATGCCAGTGTTGACCTTGCTAAAAAAGGAAAATATTTTATCAAACATATTATTGATGACTAATGGCTGATAATTAATAATTAAACCCCCAAGAGCGAGCGGAGGTGTTGCTCGTCGAAGCCGACTGTCAGCTCATCGCCGACAATGATGACCGGCACGCCCATTTGGCCACTCTTATCAATCATTGCTTGGCGGGCCGAGAGATCAGTCATCACATCGTGCTCGGTAAAAGCCACATTGTTGGCTTTGAAAAAGTCCTTGGCCATATGGCAATAATGACAAGTCGGGGTCGTATAAATCTCTACCTTTTTATCCATATTATTTTAATAAATCTTAATTTATAAGCTATAAGCTATTCTAACATACCTGCCAAATAGCCGGAAATGTCGTCACTAGGAGATGATTTGACTCGTCTTTTGGCCCCACAGGCCTCGCAGACATGACTAATAATATACTCCCCCTTCTCCAAAATCACGCTCTCGGGTCGCATTAAGCCCAAACAATGTTCAGCCCGATCGCCCGGGCTCTCATCCACATGCCGGCTCCACAAGCAGGCCGGGCAATGGTTGGTATAACCATTGCCCGACACCTGTTCGCCACAGTGCCCGCAGACAAAATCCTCAATTTTCCGCCTAAAATCTTGGGTCACTTGATTATTTTTTTACTAACACTTCTTGGTTTTAATTCAATCTCTCCTTTCAAGAGATCAAATTTAACAACAAAAATATCAAAAAATCCTTTTTGACCAGCCAAACCATATTTCATGACATTTCCCGCTACTTCCGGCATAAAACCGGCTTCAATTTCACATGGCCATCCACCGACTTCAATTTTTATTGGATGAACATAAAAGACTGACGCCTTGCCACCAACTCCAAAAACTTCTCTTGGCTTCCCTTTGGTAATATCGAGACCAAGGAGTTCTCCAATTTCAGCATGAAAAATACAGAGATCAGCACCAGAATCAATCAAAACTTCATAATCAACAATGTCAGTCTGCGAACAAAGACGAATAGGGATCACTGGGCGCAGTGTTCCCTTGTCATACTTCTTATATCTAAATTTCATACTATGCCGACAAATGCCTTGAGATTCTCCGGCACACGAGTAAGAATTGGGTGATGATAGCCCTTATTTCTTGCGTTTTTTAACGCTTGACCGGCAGTCTTGTGCGCGGAAATCACTGTTTTTTCATCATTTTTAAGCGCCACCCACAAGCCTTTATGCTTTTTGTAAATTTTTGTCCAATCTATAGCCATAATCAAATAATATCAGCTGAAGATATAAAATCAAGTGCGGGTAGGGAGAATCGAACTCCCGCCTCAACCTTGGGAAGGTCGCGTCCTACCACTAAACCATACCCGCCTAAGTCAAATTACCAAGAAAACAAATTTTGCCACCAACTTCGGCTTTCGCCTATTTCAACCTCATCATCGGCCGATTCGTCAATAATCACCACCACTTGCTCCCCCTCCTTGGCGACGGGCAATTTCTGCCTGATTTCCTCCTCTTGACCCCTAACGGTGTCTAGTCTCTCGACCTTGCGCTCAAGACCGATTTTGCGCGTCTCGAGGGCCGCGGCGGCCGCGGCCACCTCGTCCCGCGCCTCGCGACTTTCAACGAATTTACCATGAACCAGCCACACTGAGCGAGCAAGCGCCACAATCAAAATAAGGAGTCCAAACGCCAAGAGCCTCCGGCCCCAACTAGTTCCCCTCTCTGCCTGCCACCTATCTTGTCTTGCCGCCATTTTGCCATTATACTATAGGATAATGTTCAACCAAAAAAGCAAGAAGATTCTCCGCTGGCTCACCGCCATCATCGGTATTTTGGTGATTATCTCAATGGTGGTCTTCTACTCTTTCCCCCTCTTCTCTTGAGTCATCATTTTAAGAAAAACTTCGCTTGGGATATTAACCTTCCCGAGTTTTTGCATTTTCTTTTTGCCTTTCTTTTGCTTCTCTAAAAGCTTCTTCTTCCGCGTCACATCGCCACCATACAAGTAGCCGGTGACATCTTTACGCAAGGCCGACAGCGTTTCGGAAGCGATAATCCGCGAGAGCGCTTGGGCCTGGAGTTTAACCACAATCAATTGCCGTGGCATCAGCTCCTTCAGTCGCGCCACCATTTGCCGGGCTTCCTGCTCTACCCGCCGACGCGAGGTAATCCGGGTGAAAGCCGGCACCACCTCGCCCGCCACCAAAATCTCCAGTTTAACCACATCGGCCGGCCGGAAGTCGGCCAATTCGTACGAGAGCGAGGCCAAGCCCGAAGTCACGCTTTTAACACTGTCAAAAAAGTTTCGCATCAACTCCCGAAGCGGCATTTCCAAATCAAGAGCGGTGCGCGTTTCGCTCCAACTGGTGGTATCAACAATAATCGCTTCGTGCTCATGGCAGAGCTTAACCAAACCCGAGAGCTCGGTCGCCGGGACGATAATTTTAACTTTAACCCAACGCTCGCGGACCAAATAATCTTTGGTCTCCGCCGGGAAGCGGTGGGGCGAGTAAACCAACTCCAACTGATTGGTTTGTTGATTAACTAATTCATAACTGGTGGTCGGCGAAGCAATCACCAAGTCGAGATTATACTCCCGGCGCAAGCGCTCGGTAATAATTTCCAAATGGAGCATCCCGAGGAAGCCCACTCGGAAACCGTGGCCCAAAATACCCGAAGACTCTTCCTCAAACGAGAGTGACGAGTCTGACAATTTGAGTCGGAAGAGGGCCTGGCGCAAAAGGACGAAGTCGTCGGCCGCCACGGGGTAAACCGAGGCCCAGACCACCGGTGAGGGCTCGCGATAACCCGGCACCGAGGGCAAAGGCGCCGCCGCCAAAGTGATAGTGTCGCCCACGGTGGCGTTCTCCGGATTTTTGATGCCGGTGACCAAGTAGCCAATCTCGCCGGCGACCAGTTCTTGCGCCGGCGTTTTGCCGGGCTTAAAGACGCCAAGCTCTTGGACAACAAACTTTTGTCCCGAGGCGGCAAACTCAAGCTCGTCGCCCTTTTTAATCCGGCCATCAAGTACGCGAATGTACACAATCACACCGCGATGATTGGAATATTCAAAGTCGAACACCAGCGAGCGATTGGATTTCCCCGCCTCGCCCGGGTGTGGCGGTGGCACCTCGGCCACAATCGTTTCCAATAACTCACTAACGCCCTCGCCGGTTTTGCCCGAGACTAAAATCGTTCGCTCACCCGCGCCCGGTACCAATTTGTCTATCTCCGCCTTTACCTTACCCGGATTGGCGCTCGGGAGATCAATTTTGTTAATCACTGGGATAATCTTAAGTCCCAATTCATTGGCCATATTGAGGACGGTAAAAGTTTGAGCCTGCACGCCTTGGGTGGCATCCACCAGCAAGATCGCCCCCTCCACCGCCTTAAGCGCCCGCGACACTTCATAAGAAAAATCAATATGACCCGGCGTATCAATTAGGTTTAAAACATAATCGCCATAATTCATCCTAACAGGTTGCATCTTGATGGTAATCCCCCGTTCGCGTTCCAAGTCCATCGAGTCGAGAAGTTGCTCACGCATCTTCCGGCTCTCCACTGTTTTCGTCACTTCAAGTAGGCGGTCGGCCAAAGTCGACTTGCCGTGGTCAATGTGGGCAATAATGCTGAAATTTCTAATCTTAGCCATTTAGGAGACAGCTTACAGTTCTTCCGGCCCGGGCGCAATCGGCGCCGCGCGCCAAAATTTGTGCTGGAGCGCGACGCGGAGCTCGCCAATCTCCCGATTATCGAGCGCCCACAAGAGAATAAAGGTGGCCAAGAGGCCGGTCAGACCCGCGCCCAGACCTTGAGTAAAGATGCCCCGGAAAGTATCCAAATCTAAGCGATTGGCCAAGATGGAAAGCACTTGGTAAGCCACAAAACCGCCGAAGGTGGCGGCGGCGAATGATTGCCACAAGCTGGCCCGAACCGCCGCCCCGAGTGAACCGAAATCCCGATGGAAGAAGTGCCACAACACCGCCAAGTTAACCAACAGACCGGTTGAAAAGGCGAGCGGCAAAAGGAGAACCTCCGTCCCAGGGACATCACCCACTCGCAACAAGGCCTCAAGGAACCAACGGCTAAAGGGCCAGTTGGCGAAGAAGAAGCTGTAGAGGAAGGCGGCCGCAATCACCAAGAGCGAAGATAAAGTGTTGACGAAGAGCGGCACCATTGTCCGACCGGCGGCATAATAACCTCGAACCAAGAGTAAAACCAAACTCTGAGCGGCCACCGACATGGCAAAAATCGCCAGCGCCGCCGCCACCAAGCGCGTTTCCGTCCAACCGAACTGGCCCGAACCCAAGATAACCCGGACCACTTGAGCGCGCAAAACGATGAAGAAGACGGTGGCAATCATCGACCAAAAGGCGATATGCCGGGTGGCCGTTTTGATTTGCTTGAGGAAAGTGGCCCGCTCGCCTTGCGCGAAGAGCCGAGCTAAGGCCGGGAAGGCGGCGACCGAATAACTAACGCCCACAATAGCGAGGGGCACCGATTGGAGATTCCAAGCCAGATTAAAAACGGCGATTGCTCCCACACCAAAAGTGGAAGCCAAAGCCATTAGCGCCAATAAAGCCAATTGGTGCGCGCCCAGAGTGATTGTCCGCGGGAAAGAAGTTAAAACCACTTCTTTAATCGGTTGCCAATCGGTCGGCCAAACCAGGCGAGGCCAAAAACCGGTTTGGTAAATGATTGGTAATTGGACCGCCAAATGGAAAAGAGCGCCAAGCGCCACACCGTAAGCCAAGCCAACGGTGCCAAAGAACGGATAAAACACGATGACGCCGGCAATAATCCCCAGATTGTAAAAAATCGGACTGGCAGCGTAAACAAAAAAGCGTCGTAAACCTTGAGTGACGCCACCAAACAAATTGGATAGGCCGAGGAAAACCGGTGAGAGGAGAAGCACTCGCGACAAAGTGACCAACAAGTCGGTTTGGGCGGTATTAAAGCCGGGCGCCACTATTCGGGCTAAAATCGGCATCAATAAAAAAGCCGCCACGCTAACCACCGCCATCACCACCAAAAAAACCGAGAAAAGTTGATTGATAAACTGACGGGTTTCAAGTTGGCGGCCGGCAGTCAGTCCCTCCATAATAAACGGAATCAGCACCGTCACCGAGACGAAGGAGGCAATGGACACATAAATCAAATCCGGCACGCGGAAGGCCGAATAGTAAACATCAAGAGTGGTGCCGGCGCCGAAGGTGCCGGCGAGCAAACGATCGCGGACCAACCCCAACAATTGGGAAGCAATCGCCGAGAGACCAAGCAGAAACGCCGCCTCATGGAGACCACCGACCTCGCGAGAAAAAAGTGAGAAAAGCCGGCCGACCATAATTAACCTTCGTCTTCTTCAACCGGTAATTCTTCCCGATCTTCCGGCGCCGGTGGCGGGATCTCCGCTAAGGCTGGCTGGCCGGCTTCCAGATTGGCGATAATTTGGCGGATTTCCGGCAAATCATTGGACACCAAAATAATTTCAAATTGTTCCAAGGCGCGAGTCACCAAACCCAGCCGATCATAAGCCAAACCAAGGAAGTAGCGGGCATTGGCATAATTAGTATTGAGCACCACCGCCTGCTCCAAAGCGCTCGCGGCCCCTCGGTAATCTCGGGCTTGATACTTCAACAAGCCAGAAGCAAAGAAGGTGGTTGGGTTATTAGGCTCGGCGGCAGCGGCTTGATCGGCCAAATTGATAGCCGTCGCCAAGTTGCCGGCCTCGGCCTCAATTTGAGCCAACACAAAAATCGCTTCGGTGTAATTGGGCTTCTTGGCCAGCGCTTCGGTTAAATAATTTTTCGCTTGAACGGTATTGCCAGCGGTTGCCTCTAAACGGGCCAAATCAAGCAAGATTGACGGTAAATCGCCGCTCTCGACTCGCGCTCGGCCATAAGCCGCCAAAGCGGCCTCGTAAGCGCCCTCAATCTCAAGCGGCACCACCGACTCGAAGGC
>Ga0208375_1003592_pt1 | contig 12990 bp, 16 predicted proteins | sample RifOxyD1_FD_184038 | JGI IMG/M metagenome (GOLD analysis project Ga0208375, IMG submission 184038) | Soil microbial communities from Rifle, Colorado - Rifle Oxygen_injection D1 (SPAdes) | ecosystem: Environmental > Terrestrial > Deep subsurface > Rock core/Sediment | place: Rifle, Colorado... | reverse complement strand
ATTCAATATGTCCGGCGTAAGTCAACTTGTCCAAATTGATGATTTGATCAGAAGGATGTTTTTCAAGCCAGTAACGGATAAAATTGCTACCGATGAATCCAGCTCCGCCCGTTACAAGAAGTTTCATTATTTGTTGTTAAGCCTTATCGTCCGTATACCCACTTTTCTCTGCCCAATATCTAGCTGCTTTAAAGAGGCTTGCGAAAGTTCCCGCATCGGTCCAAAAGCCTTTCAACTCCGCCCAGTTAAGGGCGTTCTTTTTAATGTATTCATTGTTAACGTCGGTAATTTCCATTTGGCCCCGTTCCGAGGGTTCAATATTTTTAATTATTTCAAAAACCGAGTGATCAAAAATATATAAACCCGTGACGGCATAATTGGATTTGGGACTGTCCGGTTTTTCTTCTATTTTTATTATCTTTTTATCCCCGTCAAACTCGGGAACTCCGTAGCGTTCAGGATCCGGCACATCTTTCAAAAAAACGAATGCGCCTTCTTTAAATGAAGATACTTCTTTTTTGATATCCGCGTCGGTTGTATTATCCCCCAGGATAACGGCAATTGGTCCGTTATCGGAAAAATCTTCCGCCAGAGCCAGGGCGTCGGCAATTCCCCCGTCGGGCTTTTCCTGGAAGGCGTATTCAAGATGGTTTAGGCCCAATTCCTTTCCGTTTTTTAATACTCTCAGAAAATGTCCGGCATGGGGACCGCTTGATACCACCAGAATATCCTTCACTCCGGCCTTAACAAGGGTTTCAATGGGGTAATAAATCATGGGCTTATCGTAAATGGGAAGTAAATGCTTGTTGGTTGCCCATGTAAGAGGATAGAGCCTTGTTCCTAATCCTCCCGCCAAAATAACTCCTTTCATAGATAATGTATATTATATCTCAGGTGTGTTTATCCGCAACAGTGGAAGCTCCCCAGCTTTCAGGCTTGGTTTTGGCCGTAAAGCCGTTACCCTGAACCATGCCGGTAACCTCCTTTATCATCTCGCGCGTAGGTCCCATGGAACCTACGTCAATGTGAATCTCCAGATCGTATTTGGCAGGTGAAACGGCCTCTCGCAATAGAGGAACTATCTCCGCGGCGGTAGCCAAGGACATGGACGTTTCCATGTAAATTTTATCCCTTAAAACCGGCACTTTTTGCACTTTTACCTTTTTCCAAAAATACCTGGCTCCGCTTCCCGTCCGGTGTACAACTAAGGCCGTAACATAGTCTATTTCACCCACCCCTTTTATGTGCTTTGCCTGCGAATCCGAGCCTATTACGACACGGTAAAACCTCTCGGGTTCTTCATTGATAAATTCCGAGATCTCGGTAACTGCCTGAGATGGGGTCATTTCGCCCTTGGTTGGGCTTATGAATAGACCGTCTTTTATATCCATACTAGGTTCAGATTATACCGCAAACGGGGACTTCGGAGCAATTTCGGGGTTAAAATTTAAGTTTGAGGCTTTTGAGATATTCTCTAAAGTCCCCATTAATATCGGGGTGATCGAGGGCAAACTCGACCACAGTCTTTAGATATTCGATTTTGTTACCTGTATCATAGTACTTCCCGTTCTCAATCTCACAGGCATAGATGGGGACACCTTCCTCACGAAGGATGTTAATGGCGTCAACCAGCCATATTTCTCCTCCCTTGCCGGGTTTAAGCCTTCGAAGAGCTCCAAAAATTTCGGGAGGCAAGATATAAGCTCCGTGCGTGGCTAAGTTCGAAGGAGCTTCCTCGGGAAGGGGTTTTTCAACAATTCTTTTTATCTCAAAAACTTTGCCTTCAACGGGCTCAAGCTCGGCAATACCGTACCTTGAAAGATGATCCTTGCTTTCAATCCGTACTCCTGAAATCACTACGCCTCCGTATTTATTCCAAACGTCGATCATTTGTTTAAGCCTGGGGGGGTCGGATTTGATAAATTCATCTCCCCACATAACCGCAAAGCTTTCGTTTCCGACAACTGATTGTGCGGCAAGAACCGGGGTGCCGTTTCCATAAGCTCCCTTTTGACGTATATAAACAAAATTCGCCATTTCGGCGATTCTTCTTAGCTCCTCAAGCTGCTTTTCTTTTCCTGCAGCCAGCAGATTATTTACAAGATCTGCATTCGGAATATCAAAATGGTCTTCAATTGCCCGTTTTGAAGCTCCTGTGACTATTACTATATCTTCAACACCGCTTTCTACCGCCTCTTCAACAACATACTGAATAACGGGTTTATCAACTATCGGAAGCATCTCTTTAGGCATAGCCTTGGTTTGGGGAAGAAAACGGGTACCAAACCCGGCCGCCGGAATAACTACTTTCCTAATTTTTTTCACACCGGTGGGTGATGTTAGCGTATCAGGCATAGTTTGAAGTATATCACGTTCGAATGATCAATGAAAAAATAACTATAAAGCCCAGTACCGCCACCGCAAGGTATTCAAAAAAGGTTTCTATGTGTAAATCCTTGTGGAGGTAATGGTGTGAAACCCCCCAGGCAATATAGGAAAGGGAAAGGGCAAAAGCCACCGCAACCTGAAAGCTTCTGTCATATGAGAAAAGAATCAAGCCCGCAAAACCCGCGAAAAGTATTCCGAAAAGCGCCATATAATGGGATAAATGTTTTGTAAAAGATTTCATATAATCTGTCCCGCCTTTAATATTAATATTACAGCTAAAATCATGCCAAAATAGGCCAAATGGGCTACGGTTCTTCCTCCAATCCTGGCGATTCTGCGTCTTCGGACTGCTATGAGATCGATTGATAAAAGCAAAATTAATATTCCCGTAACAAGAAGTAAAACACCCTTTGTTGATGCAAACGGAGAAACAAAAACGGTTGAGGATGCCGGTGTATTTTGTTTGTAGATAACAGCCTCAGCCGGAGTCGGGGAAGGCGTGGGGGTGGGAGTAGGAGAAGGAGCCACGGAAGGAGCCGGTTTTGCAGTTGAAGAAGGAACCTCTTTTGCTTTAACCACGGGTATGGAAGGCTCGCCGGAAAGAGGCGCGCCGAAAAATTGAACTATTACGGTTGTCTCAACCCCCGCCAGATTTCCCTCAACTACCCCGATTCCAATCTCGCGGTAATTGGGATTTAATATATTTTCTTTGTGGGACGGGGAATTCATCCAGGCGTTAACGGCAGAGGAAGCATCCGGAAAATCCCGTGCCAAATTTTCCCCCGCATATTTATATTTATAGCCGAAACTAAGGAAAAAGCTCCAGGGGGAAGTCCCGTCGGGTGCAAAATGCGCCCAATAGCCTTTTGCAAGCATATCGTTGCCTTTAGCAAGCGCCGCCCCGTCCAGAGATGAATTTTCGGATAAAACACTTAGGCCGTTTGCCGCTCTTTGGGCATTGGTCAATCTTACTACTTCGGAAGGTGAAATATTGGCCGCATACCCCAATACTTTGGGGAAGGATCTACCCGCAAATCCCAAAATCAACTGAAAAGCGACAAGGCCTACGGCGGTAAGTAAAAGACTTCTTGAGTGCAAAAGTCTTGCCTTTTGGTTATTGCTTTCGTGAGGAATGAATAAATGTCTTAACCTCGATAGTACCCGCATTAATCCATATTAGCTTGATAAGTAGCCTGTTTCAAGAAGAGTACTTAGCGAATTTGAAATGAAGCCAAAATATGTGTAAATAATTGATAATCACTTAATCCTGTGAGGTTTTTTATTTTCTCAATATTTGAAGTGCCATACGCATAATTTAAATGGATAGAAACCCAACCTTGCCCTAAAATTTTACCTTCAGCATACTCGGTCATTTCCGCCCCCGTTGCTCCGATGAATTTGCCTTCCTTGGGAAAAACCCAAACGGTACTATTATCCCATCCAATATAGCTATTCAGCTCATCTGGTGAGTTTGAAATTGCATCAAATCCGCTACCGGCACTCACCGAGATATTAAACAAAAGATCTCCTCCAACATTGCATCCACGCTCCCAGTCCTTTTCCGCTGATTTTATACATGAAAGGTGATTCTGATAAGTTCCCTCATTTTCAAAAAAATACAGATAGTTTGTTTCACCGCGAATATTTGGAACTGCGTAAAGATTTTTCGGATACTGATACGAATAATTAAAATTCTGCGTTTGTGTTACTTTATCTGAAGTTTTTTCCCAATTATCAGTATTGATAGTTTTTATTCCACTGATCGAACCGCCTCCTTTTATTTGATTATAAACGTCTGAAAAAGTTACCTTTGACAAGGAGGGTTGGCTTGATGCCGTACCAACATTACTATTATTTATTGGTTGTTTTTGAAAATTTAGGTATTTATAGGCAAAAAAACCGGTGCTTAACGCAAACAAGAGCGAGGTAATAGACAAAGCTATAACTAGTAAGTTCGTCTTTGATTTTATAGATCCGAATGTATTTACTTGAGGTTTTTCTAATGGTTGTTTATTTGGCTCCATGATTTATTTTATACCATAACCTTCGGGATGATTTTTGTGCCAGAGGTAGGCTGTCTCAATAATTTCTTTTAGTCCATACTTTGGCTGCCAGGAAAAATCTTTTTTAATTTTGTCAATTGAGGCGTAAAGGGCATCGGCATCTCCGGCCCGCCTCTCACTGTATTTAATTTTCAGTTCCAAGCCCGTAACCTGCGTTACCATGTCCGTCACTTCTTTATTTGAAAAGCCCTTGCCGATTCCGGCATTATAAAAATTACTGCCTGTCCCATCCAAAAGTCTTTGCATTGCGGTTGAATGTGCCTCGGTTAAATCCAAAACATGAATGTAATCTCTGATATTGGTTCCGTCCGGGGTTTTGTAGTCGTTCCCGAATATCTCAATTTCTTCTCCCTTTAGGGCTTTTTTAATAATATTGGGGATCAGGTGGCTTTCACCCGGGTGGTCCTCCCCTATGTTTCCGTCGGCTGCCGCTCCTGCCGCGTTAAAATATCTGATACTTACGAATTTCAATCCGTATGCCGCATCGTAATCCTCCAGCATTCTTTCCATTATGTATTTCGTTTCGCCGTAAGGATTTAAGGGATTTTTCGGATCATCCTCCGCAATGGGGAGCTTGGTGGGGTTTCCGTAAACCCCGGCACTGCTTGAAATAATAATCTTGGAGGTTCCGGCTTTTCTCATCGAATCAAGAAGGTTCATAAACCCCAAAACATTATTCTCGTAATATTTGGCAGGGTCGGAGTACGATTCACCCATCTGAATAAAGCTGGCCATGTGAATTACCCCATCAAATTTTTCCGACCGGAGAAAATCATCGAGTTTATCTTTTTCGGTAACCAAATCAATTATTTCAAGGCGGAAACCGACAACGGCACGGTCATGGCCTTGAGAAAGATTATCCAAAATCACTGGTTCAAAACCCTTGGATTTGAGTTCACGCACCATGAAGCTTCCTATGTACCCCGCCCCGCCTGTAACCAGAATTTTTTTCATTAGCTAATTCCAAATTGTAGCAAAAAAGCTCGAGATTTTTTAGAAAGTCCGGGTAAAACGCTATAAATAAAGTAAATAACTATGCCCGCCCCAATCCCGTCTATGACGACATCCCTAATCCTGGATTCCCTCCCCTGGGTAAACATTTGATGATATTCGTCCGTTGCCCCGTACAAAAATGCCAAGGCGATTGCCCAGATTGCAGCCTTTTTTCGGCTCAACCCTTGCCCGATTAAGCCTCTGTAAATTAGGACGGCAAATACACCAAAAAGAAGAAAGTGTCCTACTTTTTTGACGGCAAAGTCCTGCCAATATATCTGTGAGGCGGTGGGAACAATTCCTGAAGAAAATCTGAATATCAGCGCTGCCCATAAAACAACGGGAAGCCATAGGTTAAGGAACTCGGCTATTTTCGTTTTCACTCCCAATAGTATAGCTTTTTTTGGAACCCTTAATAATACTGAAAACCGAAAAACCTATAAGGCCAGTCCCGATAATTACAAAGATTACGGCCAATAACGGAAACCGCCCTTTTTGTTTTTCATTTTCTGTTTGCTCAAATATCTCCGCCGTGGAACTTGGATAAATTGTCTCCTCTCCCAGAATGTTTTCATCCGGTATCCCTGTTGGGGTTGGGCTTGGGGATTTGGTCGGAGAAAGGGAGGGGACTGGCGTTCGGGTTGGGGTTGGAGTAGGGGTTGGGGTTTTGGTTGGGGCGGGGGCAGAAGTCGGGACTGATGTTGGGATAGGGGCTGGAGTAGGAACGGGAGTCGGCGGAGCCGAATTTGCATCGGCCTTTGTAGAATAAGCCAAAACAGAAAAGGCTCCGGTTAAATCCGGATATCTTCCTATCGGAATATCCCTGCCGGGACCCGACGCAAACTGATATTGATCAATCAAGACTCCGTCTTGATCAAATAAGACCACCCAGTCGCCTGAATTATTGAGAAAAGATGACGTATCGACGGTGGGAAATGCGGGGTTACCCGTATTTAAATTTGTTAACAACTTTTTGGAACTTGATCCCGAATCACTTAAAAAATCGGTGTCGTCGTCTATGTAATAAGCCTTTATATAATCCGCAGATGCACTGGAATTAAAAAATTCAATCCATTCCTGGGTTGAATCCGGCACAAATTCATTAATCACGACTTGTGCCTCAACTTTATTAGGGAAAAGAAACGATAATAATATAAACAAAAATATTATTGAAACGGTTCGATCCATCGAAATAATATGGAACTACAATACATACATCATATCACATACGTTAAATAGAGAAGTTTAGAATTATTGAAACTATAAATATTACCTAATTGAAGCTCACTAAACGAAGACCGGTAATGCTACTATTTGTATATCCACCATCTGTTAATGTCTTATTATAACCACTAGGTAAAAAGGGGTCGTTCATTATATATTTATCCCCGTCCTTTCGAATGATAACAATAAAATGCATGCCGTAGTTAAGCTCAGCCATAACAGGCCTACCCGCTGTTAATTCAGAGTCTAGACGAGAGAGTGGGTTGTCATTTATTCTAGTTATCGACACACCGATCCCATTGATGTTAAATGAGTGCAAAACGTCACCACCTGGGGTAATGGCATCGGGGGAATTTGCAATGTCATTTGGTTTAATGTTTCTTCCAGCATGGCTAGACAGCATTGCAACAGAGGTAGCAAAACAGCCAGAATCTTTCATTAGATAACCCGAGTTTCCAAGCTGTAAATTCCCCCACAAAGAGTCTCTTTGGTTATAATAGCATCCAGACCAGCCTTCGTTACATTTCGTCTGATTCTCTAATATTGAAGAGCCTCCTCGGCTTGACACAAAGCTTTTAAACTTTGCAAGTTGCGACTTTGCTTGCGACAAAAGCTGTTGATATTTCGACTCGTCATTTTTAGTTGCAGTTAAGAGATTATTTTTGGCGGTTTTCTGGGCATTTAGATTTGCCTGCTGAGCCTTCAGTTGTTTTTGCAATGCTTCCTGATCCGTTTTTTCACCCTGATAAGTGGTTTGAGCGGTTTGTAATTTTTCAAGTAAATTCCTGTCCTCCTCTTGAATTTTTTGAAGATAATGAAGCCGGGATACCGCATCGGTCATGTCGGCCGCCGAAAGGATGAGGGCAAAATTATTCTCAAATCTCGACAATTTATATGTCTCGACAGCCCTAGAGGAAAAGGCGGTATTTAAAGACGCCAGCGAATCCCCCAGTTGATCAATTCTTCCTCCCAAAAGGGCAATCTTGTCTTGAGTCTGTGCAATTTTTAATGTCGTTAATTTGATTTGTGCGTCAAATTGTGCGATCTGATTCTTTAGTGTATTTGCCTGTCCCTGAAGTTTGCTTATCTGATCCGTATACTGTTGTATCAAATTATTACATTCATCCTGATTACTGCATGTCTGGGCCTGAACAAAAATTACAGATCCCAAAAATAAAATTGAGGTTAATATGAAGAGAAAAAATTTCTTTCCATTTATTTTCATCTCACTTTTTTAACTCTTGAAATTGCAAGCAAACTTCCCGAAAGAGCAAGAACCGTACCGGTAATAATTTCAATAGCTAATATTATTCCAAACAGTTTAAAAATTCCCAAAGCATCCCTGGGCAAAATCGGGATTTCTCCAAAGTAAGTTACCGCGTTTGGAGCTAAATACAAAATTGCAATAAAGGCTATTGCCCAGCCAAGGATAACTCCGGTAAACGTATAAATGAAGGCTTCAATAATAATGGGGCTTCTGATGAAACCTTTTGTTGCCCCGATCAGCTTAAGAATATCAACCTCTTCGCGCCTGCCCACAACCCGCATGCTTGTTATTACAAGAAGAACAACGAGAGAGGTTGCCACAAGAAGCCCCACAAAGGCAATTCCGCCAATCCTGACATAGGATGTAATCGTTTTTAATCTGTTGACAACGTCATTCAAGCTTGCTTCGCCCCCAAGGGCGGCGGTAAAACCTACAGAATCAACGATATCCTCTGTCTTGACCTTGTCTATAATGCTTTGGGCAAAAGATAAATCCGTTACGGAAAATTCAAGTGATGCCGGAAAAATCGAGGGACTTACAAGCTGCCCCAAAAGAGGGTTGTCGCTTGTTGCTTTTTTATAAATCGATAAGGCTTCCTCCTTACTCACGTATTTAACGTCTTTTATGTGCAGGTCAAGAGCAAGGCTGTGTTGCAAATCGGCGATATCGCTATCCTTGGCATCCGCCTTCAAAAAAGCAATGACCTGGGGCCGTGTTTCAAAATAAGTAATCAGCTTTGAAGAGGAATAAACCAGAAGGAAAACCAAAGTGATGACAAAAAAAGTCAGCGTAAGAACGAAGGAAGCAGACAAAGCCTGAAACGGCGATCGTCTTATATAGTCCCAGGCAGTTTTAAAATGAATGTTCATTTGTCTTTAATTGTACCACCGACTATATTTATAACTCTTTTTTTGTATTTTTTGACAATCTCCAAATTATGGGTGGCCATAATAATCGTCTTGCCTTCTTTATTTATTTTTTCAAAAAGATCCATCAGGTTATCTGAAGTTTCCCAATCAAGGTTCCCTGTCGGTTCATCGGCCAAAAGGATTTTGGGATTAACCGCAAGAGCCCTGGCCAGGGAAACTCTTTGGAGCTCCCCCCCGGAAAGCTGGGAAGGGAAAAGATTGGTTTGGCCTGAAAGTCCCGCCAGCCTTAAAACATGTTTCACCCGTTCATTCCAATCCTCCTCCGGAAGTCCCACAACCGCTAAGGCTACGGCTACATTTTCAAAAACGGTACGTTCCGGAAGAACTTTGAAATCCTGAAAAACGGTTCCGATTTTCTGACGGAAGCCAGGTAAATCCTTGCCGGCTAAACGCGTCGTGTTAAATCCGTCAACCACCACATCCCCGCTATCTGCGGTAAGTTGCCCCAATACCAATTTCAGAATTGTGGTCTTGCCGGCACCGGAAGGACCCGTGATGAACACGAACTCACCTTTTTTGACGTCGAAGGAAACATCGCTTAAGGCTACCAGCGAACCAAATTTTTTGGTAACACCCTTAAAATGAACAATCCCGGTTTCTTCTTGAGACATGTGTATAGTATGAGACAGTTCTAGAGTAGCAAGTGAAAACAAGGTAATCTAGTGCTAAAGCGTTACCGAACTACCTGAACTTTGGCCACATCCATCAGCCAGCCGACCTTCTTTGAAGCAAGGGTCTGTCCCCAAATCTGTACTTTTTTGTCAATAAATTTGGCCAGATCAACAACGCTTGATGTCAAATAAACACTTTTTGAAGGTCCTCCGTCACGTTCCAGATGAAAAGTCCCTTCCTCGTTTAGGCCGCCCTCCTTAATAATTCCCTCAGCGGTATCGTATTTAACTTTGGGGTCAAGCGCCCCCGCTTCGGTAGAGGTTAGCTTTGCTCCCGGGGCCGCTGAAGAATCACTATTTGACATTTTTCCGTAAATCATCCAGGCTGTCCCGACGCCCAGGAGAACCACCAGAAAAGCTCCGATTACGTACGGCCACACTTTTTTGTTCCGGGGTATCATATTCCTACCACAATATAGCATTTAAAAAAGTTAAAATGCAAATCTAAAATCTAATGTTTTAGCCCGGCATCGATAAATTCCTCAATTTCTCCGTCAAGAACGGCCTCGGTATTCCCGGTTTCAAAATCGGTACGCAAATCTTTAACCATTTTATACGGGTGGAGCACGTATGAGCGGATTTGGGTTCCCCAGGAGGCCGGGCGGTAGTCCCCCTTAATCTCTTTTTTTAATCCCTTTTCAACTTCCTGCTGTCTAAGCCAGAGCTTTCCGCGGAGCAGTTCCAGGGCAGCCTTCCGGTTTTGCTCCTGAAAACGTTCGGTTGAGGCCGTAATAACAATGCCGGTCGGAATATGCGTAAGCCGTACCGCCGTGGCAACTTTATTTACATTTTGCCCGCCGTGCCCGCCTGCGTGGATAAACTGCCAGTCAAGGTCTTCATCTTTTATTTTAATATCATGAAGGTCGGTGTCAGCCAATTCCGGCATAACTTCAACCAGGGCAAAGGAGGTCTGCCTAAGCTTATCCGCATTAAAAGGCGATTGCCTGACCAGCCTATGGGTGCCGGCTTCCCCTTTAAGGTAACCGTAGGCATAATGCCCCGTAACCTTGAAGGTTACGCTCTTGACGCCGGCTTCCTCCCCTGGAGTAAAGTCCAGAGTCTCCGTAGCCCACCCCTTGCGCTCACAAAAACGCAGATACATTCGAAGCAGCATATTGGTCCAATCCATGGCTTCGGTGCCTCCCTGACCCGCGTGGATTGAAATTAGGGCATTCTTAACGTCATATTCGCCCGAAAGATAAGATATAAGCTCAAGCCTGGCCAGGGTTTTTTCGGCCTTTCTTACCTCAGCCTCATCGGGCACTTCTTTCAATATCTCCAAAGTCCCGCTAATATCGGCAACTTCCTCAAGTTCTTTTTTAAGGTCTGATAGCTCCTGCGTAACTGCCCTGGCGTTGACGGGATCGCTCCAAAGGGCAGGCTCGGAGGCCTTAACTTCCAGCTCTTCAATCTTTTTCTTTTTTTCGGAAAGCTTAATAACCTCGATCAGCTTATCAAGTCGTACCTTAAGCCCGCTGATTTTTTGCTTGTGGTCCTGCATACAAGTGAAGTATAGCTAAAGAAGGGAAAATTGACTACTGCTGGCAAAAAATGGTTTTGACTTTTTTGATATCGGCGGGATTTAGACTTTGGAGAAGATCAACGGCACCGGCAACGGAAGCGTTTTCTTTGGCGAAAGATGAAGGAACCTGGTCCCTAATTCCCAAAACCTGAATTAATTTATTTCTTCCCGCATCCAGGGCGATTGAAATCGGAGCCGGAGCATTCTTCCAGCCAAGAATTCCGGTTAGGGCGGTCCGTCCCCCTATTATCAAAAATCCTTCCAGGACAAGTGCAAGTAAAAATCCGAAAAAAATTCCAAAAACCGCCCCCTTAAGCGACCAGTTAACATAATGGCGGCGGAATTGGGCCATCATTAAAATGAGAATGAAGATCAAAAAAACTATGAGGGCTGCTTGAGCATAAGAGAAGGGAAGCGACATCTTTCCGAGATTTAAATTAAACTGGCCAAAAAGCAAACCGATTACTTTCCCCATGACGATTTATTTTAGCACAGAGAGGAATTATTACGGAGTAGCCGTCGGGATTGGTGTAGCGGTTGGGGTAGCGGTTGGTGCTGCGGAAGGCCTTGGCGTTGCACCCTTTCTAAGACCTGTAATTATTACCACATCATAGGTTGTGGATGTAGATGTTACGGTAGTTACGCTCTGATAAATCGAATTAAGTTCGGCTGTTATTTCCCTGACTACCTCGCTCGAAAGCGAACCTGCAAAGCTGACTTGAGTCGCAGTTAAATCCTGTTGCGCCGAATTCCCGATAGCAACATTCGTATACCCCAGATCCTTTAGCTGAGTCTGGAGATATGCCGCTTCTCCCGTTATACCCGTTCCGTTCTGAACTTGAATTTTTACCTTTGTTTTATCAACCGTTGACGGAGCGGTTGTAGGAGTCGGCGAGGAAACTTCTTCATTTTGGCTGGGAGCATTCAAATTTTCAAAAGGAGTCGGCTCTCCCAACCCTTCCTCATTTTTATCACTTGCGTTTTTATAAATTACAAAACCCAAAATTCCGACTAAAATTAAAACTCCGACGATTAAAAGAGTCTTTGCTCCTCCGGATTTTTTAGGTTCGCCAACTGTGGGGAAAGAAACTCCGCTTGAAGGACGCGTGGTCGTTTCCTGAGTAACTGTTTGGGTCTGCGTTTCCTGATTTTGATCTTCTTCCATATAAGTGCCGAAGTATAAACGCATCTGTTACTTTCTGTCAAGTACCTCCCGAAGCTTTTCCGTAAGAATTGAGTAAAAACGTAAATTGTGAATTGTTGCCAATCTCCCCGCAGTAAAATCCCCCACCCGGAAAAGGTGCGCCAGATATGCCTTTGAATATTTTCTGCAAAGCCGGCAATCACATGCGGGGCTAACCGGAGATTTATCCGAAAAATGTTTTTCCCCGAGAGGATTATAAAATGAATAGAAATTTGATTTAGTCAGATCGATTTCCCCAATTGATTTGAAATTATAGACGTAAAGCCTGCCGTGCCGGGCATCCCGGGTAGGCAGAACGCAATCAAAAATATTATATCCAAGACGCGCACAGGCGGTAATGTCATCGGGTTTGCCTACTCCCAATCCATAAAGGAAATAATTCTTAGGGGCAGCCTCGGCGATGGTTTTTGCCGAATCAAAATCAAACTTTCCCTTATCGGTCATGGGCCAGCCCCCATATCCAAAACCGTCAAAGCCGATTTTGACAAGTTCGTCTGCGCAATATTTTCTCAAATCCTGAAAACGGCCCCCTTGAACAACGCCCAAAATGTATGGTCTGTCCTTTTTTGCAAGTTTCTCTTTTTCGCATATTCTCAGGAATTCGTCCTTGCTCCGGATTGCCCAGTCAATTGTTCTTTCAACGGACTCTCTGGCCTCTTTCTTGCCGACTTTGGGGTCGGTAAAATCATCAAGTACGACCACCATGTCGGTTTTTAAACTCATCTGAAA
>Ga0208375_1003588_pt1 | contig 12995 bp, 2 predicted proteins | sample RifOxyD1_FD_184038 | JGI IMG/M metagenome (GOLD analysis project Ga0208375, IMG submission 184038) | Soil microbial communities from Rifle, Colorado - Rifle Oxygen_injection D1 (SPAdes) | ecosystem: Environmental > Terrestrial > Deep subsurface > Rock core/Sediment | place: Rifle, Colorado... | reverse complement strand
GAAAAGTGGCGGCTTTAGTGACGGGATCAAAAGTTTGTCGCAAGCATTTGAATAAAATTTATGAAAGCTTAAGCCAGGAAGATGGTGAAAAAAGATTTTCTGCTAAAACTAATAAAGCTCTAAAGCTGGCTATCAAAGATGCAGTTAACGACAATGTGCCGATGAATTATATCGCCAGAGTCATTGATCTGGCGAAACAAGGTGAAAAGAAAATAGACTTTGAAGTTTATGATACTGATTGGAATTCAGAATCTTATGAAACAGTGTCTGGACAAAATTCCAATAACTCACTTAGAGTTCCAAATAGTTTTTTTAAGGCATTGGATGAAGACCGTGATTTTGAACTTATAAACCGCATTGATAAAAAAGTGGCCAAAAAAGTCAAGGCAAAGGATCTTTGGAATACCATTAATCAGGCAGCGTGGAGTTGTGCTGACCCAGGCCTTCAGTTCGATGATACTATCAATGAATGGCATACGTGTTTGGAAGATGGAAGAATTAATGCTTCCAACCCATGCAGCGAATATATGTTCTTAGATGATACTGCCTGCAATCTGGCCTCTCTCAATCTTTCCAAATTTTATGATCAAGTGACCGGAATGTTCAATGTAGATGCATTTATTCATGCATGTTCACTGTGGACAGTGGTCTTGGAAATTTCCGTATTAATGGCCCAATTTCCTTCTGAAAATATTGCTAAACGATCTTTTGATTATCGTACTTTAGGTCTTGGTTTTGCCAATTTGGGTGCACTGCTGATGGTTATGGGAGTTGCCTATGATAGTGAGCGCGGTAGAAATATTGCGGCTTGTATCGCTGCGATTATGGGAGGAACTGCTTATAAAGTAAGTGCTCTTATGGCCAAAGAACATGGGCCATTTGCCAGATATGAAAATAATAAATCGCATATGCTGAAAGTCATAAGAAACCATAAAAGAGCAGCGAATGGAGAAAAGACCGGCTACGAAGGACTTACGATAAAGCCAGTTACTCTTTTGAACTTTGAATCGGACCTCTATCTTCAAGACGAAGCCAAAAAGGCTTGGGATGAAGCCTTAAGTCTTGGAGAAAAACATGGATTTAGAAATGCTCAAGTGACAGTTATTGCTCCTACTGGCACCATTGGTTTAGTAATGGATTGTGACACTACCGGGATTGAACCAGACTTTGCATTGGTAAAATTTAAAAAGCTTGCTGGTGGAGGATATTTTAAAATTATTAACCAGTCAGTACCGACGGCCCTTCGAGTTTTGGGATATAACCAAAAACAAATAGATGAAATTGTTTTCTATGCTGTGGGTTCTGGTTGTTTAAAAGGTTGTCCTCATATAAATGAAAAAGCCCTTAAGGAAAAAGGTTTTTCTGAAGATTCGATAAAGAAAATCGATGGAGCTCTCTCGAGTGCTTTTGATATTTCTTTTGCTTTTTCCAAATATATTGTGGGAGAACAATTTTTAAGAGAGACTTTGAAATTATCAGATAATGAAATAAATGATCCGGAATTATCTATACTTAAAAAATTAAATTTTTCCAAAGAGCAAATTCAAGCAGCAAACGATTATATTTGTGGTACCATGACTATTGAAAATGCTCCTCATATAAAACCTGAACATCTTTCGGTATTTGATTGCGCTAGTAAATGTGGAAGGTATGGGAAGAGAATGATTTCTCCGCTTGGACATTTAAAGATGATGGCCTGTGTACAGCCTTATATATCAGGCGCCATTTCTAAAACAGTTAATATGCCAAGTGAAGCTACCGTAAAAGAGATTGGTGATGTTTACAAATTATCCTGGCAGTATATGTTAAAGGCCAATGCCATTTACCGTGATGGATCAAAACTATCTCAACCCTTAAACGCACAAGCTTTTGAAGATTTGGCAATTTTAGATTGGGACGATTTAAGTCAAACCGAAAAAGTGGAAGTGGTTGCTCAAAAGATTGTGGAAAAGATTATTTACAAGGAAGTATCAAAAAGAAGGGCCTTACCCAATAGAAGACTTGGTTATACTCAAAAAGCCACAGTCGCAGGACATAAAGTGTATATTAGAACTGGTGAATACGATGATAATTCCCTCGGGGAAATTTTCATTGATATGCATAAGGAAGGAGCAGCGTTTAGATCTTTGATGAACTGCTTTTCTATTGCAATTTCGCTGGGTCTTCAATACGGGGTTCCTTTAGAAGAATTTGTGGATGCCTTTACTTTTACTAGATTTGAACCAAATGGTATGGTGGTAGGACACGATAATATTAAAATGGCCACTTCGGTAATAGATTATATATTTAGAGATCTTGGTATGAAGTATCTGGGAAGGCATGATCTCGTGCATGTTGTTCCTGAAGATCTAAAAACAGACACTGTCCGAGGTGAAAAAGTTAATGAAGAACCATTATTGCAAATAATGGAAAATGATAATCATCACGCAGATGGTAGAGTCAGTAGCACTCAGAAAGTTTTTTCTAAGCAGTCTAACTCAGAAATGCTAGTGGAAGCTAAAAAAAGACAAACTGCTAAGATGAAAGGATATGAAGGTGACCCTTGTCCAGAATGTGGTGCTATGACATTACTTCGAAACGGCAGCTGTTTAAAGTGCAATAGTTGCGGGGCAACTACAGGATGTTCTTAAGATGTTAAAAAAAATCTGGATAGTTTTTTTTTTGCTAATAAGCTGTAATTCGTTTTCTTTTTTAGCGCCTGACGGAACCGACTACAAGACCGTGGAGCTAAAAAAGTTTAGGGTCATCTATTCAGAAGATTCCAAAGAATTTCTCGAAAGACTCCTTTTGATAGAGGAAAAAATCATAGAGGATTTTGAGAGAAGTTATAGCTGGCAGCTGAAGGATCGGTTGACGGTGATCTTGGCTTCCGATGGCAATCAGATAGCGAATGCATTTTCCACCGCTTTCCCCAGAAATATTAATACCTTTTATAACGGTGGAGGGGCCTTGCTGGATTATTTTTCTATGCAATCATGGCTTTTTGCCCTTGCCAGTCATGAAGGTGCCCATGCTTATCAGTTAGATATCAAACAAAGTATATCCAAGGTTTATTATAATGTTTTTGGGAGCAGTCCTATTCCTCACATTTTTATTCTTGTACCCATTTTCACCAATCCCAACTTTTTATTGCCGACTTGGCTAATAGAAGGCAACGCTGTTTTTAATGAAGCAAGATTTGGAAATGGAGGCCGACTCTTTAGTGGAGAACTGCGGGCCCTTTACTGCGTTTTGGTTAAAGATAAAAAGTTGGATGAAAAAAGACTTACCAATAATCATCTCTTTTTCCCATATACCCAGGAGAAATATATTGTGGGGGGATATTTCTTCAATTTTTTATATGAACGCTTTGGACTGGAAGCGGTTAATACTTTTTATTTTGCCCAGTCTGATCATTGGATCAATCCTTTTTTAGTCAATTCTACTTTTAAACGGCATTTCCGTGCCAAGTATTCTCATCTTATTAACGAATTTTTAAATACTCATTCGAATTTTTGTAATCAGCAAAAAAAACTGGATGTAGATCCGTTTTCTAAATCAGTTTTTTTAGTCCCGCTTTCGGATGATGAAAAAGAAATTTGGTCCCTGGCTTCTGATGGAAAGCAGACTCCTGAATTATTTGTAGTAAATAAAGTGAGTGAAACGATTCTTAAGAAAAGAATAGATCTTGATACTGAGAAAATATTTAAAATAGAAGATGGAGTTTTTGTCAGTAACGATTCTAAATTGGTGGGACAAAAATCCATCAAGTTTTCACTTTGGGACGAGTCGGGGAAAGAGACTGAACGTTTTCGCGGAAAGATTATCACCGATATGAGAAAAGATAATATTCTTTGGATTAACCCCAAGGAGTCGGTAGATGAACAAATCCTTTATCATAACGATAAAAAAATCGGGGTCACCCATTCTAGCGCTAAATTTGATAAGGATTTGAATATCTACAGATTTATCCAAAGAAAAAACGAGAGAATCCTATACAAGAATGATACTCCGCTTTTTTCCTTTAAGTCCTTTTATGCCAAGGTGGTGGATGTCGATGAAACGGGTAGAATTTATTTTATTGGAAGCACCGATTTCGGATCAACGCTTTTTTATTTTGCTGATAATAAATTTTATAAGGCAATTTCTTCCGACGTTATCGTGGATGCGAGAAAATTAAACGATAAGTTTTTGGTGACGGAAGTTTCATCGGTAGGATACGAATATAAAATTGCGAATTTGGAATTTGTTGAAGAGTTGCCCAGTTTCTATGAATACAAGTTTACCCATAGAAATGAATTTGAAATTTACAGTAATATTCCTGCTCCCACGGCTACCTCTTCTTTTACCATAACTGATGCTAAAGATTATTCAATGATAAAAAATTTAGAATTCCATGGTGGGAATTCGATTATCACACTTGCAGATAGCAATGTGTCGGCATACCTTTCCATGAATATTGCTGACCCACTTGATTATAACCAAATTTTACTCAATGGGGGCATGGATAGATACTATGGACAAGATTCTATAGAAGCTTCATATACTTTGAAAAAATACTTATGGGACTATTCGATCTATCATAAATTTCAAAGGAAATACGCCACTACCGCTAATCCAAACAGATCAAAAGAAAATGAGCAGGAGTCAGGGATTGGAGTAATAATTCCTTTAGTAGAGTCTAAAAACCATATGCTTTTTTCCAGTTTGTTTTCTGGGTACGAGTATGAAGACAAGCTCCATACCGGGTATGGGACCATCAATTATCAATTTCAACAAAGTTATGGCCTGTCTTTTTTTTCTTACCGTCAATTTGATCTAGTTTTAGATCATTTAGTTAAATCAGATGGTGAATTTGAAAACGCCAACTGGTCCAAATGGTCGATGGATGTAAAAGATGAAACCTTTATTTCAATTGATCTTTTGTTTAAGATAACCAACGATGATGAACTTCCACTATCATTCATCAATAATTCTTACGCTAGTCCAATTATTTCTGCACCATATTCTTTTTATAGTTCAGATAATCGCAAGCAGAGCTTGCGAACCGGACTGGAGCTTAAAAAAGCTGTAAATTTTAGTTATTATTTCGAAAGATTTCCAATTTCCCTACGTAGATTGGCACCAAAGATTTTTACCCATTATTTTTACTATGCGGATGATCATGTGTCTGGCAATTTTTATGAAGTAGGGGTGGGGGTTACCGCTGAGCTTTTACTGGGACACTTGGCCCCATTTAATATTTCTCTTAATTATATAACCAAAGAATTTGATGAAAATCATGTCATCTTCGATACGGCAGTATCATTTTAAATTATTTACAATACCAATGATGATTCCATTTCCAGCCATTAGAAAAGGGTACAGAACCTGCGAATTGATCTGAATTTGAATCAGTAATATTATCAAGGTTATCAACAATTGAATAATATCTTCCCAATTCAACGTCACTGGAAACTCCTTGGAAATTTGATACCGAGCCAGTAGAAGGTTCAGCTGTAAAATTACCAAAGGCACCACCCTTAGTCACTTCACCAGATGCGCAGTATAATAATCCTAGAGACCTGATTTTATCATCAGTAGATTGTCTCAGTTTAGGTTCTCCGGTCTCGGGGATAAAATCATCTTCAGTCAGTTTGGCAGTTTCGGTAATTTCGTCGCCTGTGCCTTCGCTGGAAACAAAGCGATTAAAATAAACATGTAAATCTGTTTTGGTTGGTAATTTGCATGTTTTTATGCGGTCACCACTTTGAGTTTCAACTTCTTCGGCAAAACCACTGCAACATTGGTTTTGGTCGGTAGTGATGGTGTTTAATTTTTGGCAGCAAGCAAACTCATAGGGGGAGAAAATGGGAGGAGTTGCTAACTGGTTACTAAACGTGATGCGTTCGCTACGTGCCGCTCCTGTAAAGGCCGCTAGCGATTGGTCAATTCCGGTGGCGGTTGAGTCATAAATTTGAGAGAGCGTTTTTTCAACGCTTGAACCTCGATTGACCAAACGGTCATAGACAAAAGAAATATTTTGAAACTCAGTCCTAGTATTGGCGTTTTTAAACATTCCTTCCACAATTTTGCTGCGATCACTATTACAATAAAGTGGTTCATAAAAAATTTGCGGAATGCCGTTTAACTCAAGTCTTCCTAGTTTGGTTAAATAATAAAGATCATTGCCTGCGGAAAGTCCTGTAAGGAGCGGATTAACTCCAGTTCCATAAATGTAGCTATTGCCATTGATGTAATAATATTCGATAACAATACCAGCATAGGACCACCGAATGGGTTCATCATTTTCATCTAGACCGAAGGTGCGATTAGGATTTGCTCGTAAATGAAAAATATCACCATAGCTCGCTACGTTGACTACACACCAGGAATTATTAAGCATGGCCCCTGCACCCGTGGTATACGGTTGGGTACCGCCATAGCAGCCGTTATACCAAGCGGGGGTATCGGTTGCCAGAAGTTTATCTTCATCGTCAAAATATTTAATTCTGACGGCGGTAATATTAGTTATTCCTCCAATATAGATCGGCAAGTAAAAGCTTGATCCCGGTATGTTTAACCGGCTGGCAACATAATAAAACGGGCCATTGGGATCAACTTCTTCGCCGGTGGGATAATTTTGTTTAAAAACCACTGGCATATAGGAAGCTCTGGGATGAAGAACAGGAATATTAGCGGTAGCTGAACCACCATAGGTTTGTATACTTTGGGTGGGAGAAGTATCTAGTTTAGCAGTATTAGAAGCAGCTCCACGATAATCGGCTGGAATAAAGATTTCTGCTGGGGGAGTAAGCGTGTACTCATCAGAGGCATCAATTCCAATCTGCACACAGCCACCATTTTTTTCCGGGTCGCCATAGTGAGGATGTTTACATAGATTTGGATAATCTTGATCGTAATTCAGTTGGCGAATATTATGGGCCACGGGATCATCGTTATCCAGGAAGGCAAGCGTATTTTGATAATTTAGACATCTGAGCTTAGTGGCATCGAATTCTAATTTTTTATAAGATAGTGACCAATTGTGAGTGCGGTCATCAAATAGACGGATGAATGTTCCACCACAACAGGTTTTTTTGCCGGTGTCATTAATAGTTTTCCACTGAAATTGCTTGGGGGTAATATTTTGTTCAATCCTTGGAACTTCGGCGTATGGGGCCGATGTAGACGGTGTTCCCAGGGGATAGGCAACTGTAAAACGGGAGTAACGACCGGTCGCCCTGGGGTTATCCTTTGGTAAGCTGGCAGTGTTTAAAGCCGTATTGTTTCTCATGACTTCTTGGAATGATTCATTAAAAAGATTAATCGAATCAAACGACGTATACATGGTCAATTTTTCACCAATAGCTCTACAGCAGCGATTAAGGCCCATGTCATAGGTATAATAATTGGTAGCGTAAAGATTAGGTTTAGGTGCAGCCTGCCCACATACCAGTGCTTCTTTCCAATATTCTCTTTCCGCGGATGTGCCACCAAAGAGTTCTGCTGGATACCCATCTTGAGCAAAACTTTCATGTAGTTTATTAGGAGAACAATCAAGGTCTGTATGGCAAACCGCTCCTGCTCGCCTTAGACAAGCATCTTTAACTATGGTGAAACGATCGGGGGTAAGTGAGACCACATTGGAGATAGTAGCTGCTTCGATATATTTAAAAGTGGATTCATAGTCTCCGTTAGTGTTGTGTTGTGACTCCATTTGACAAGAGTTTTGTTGATGAAGCCCTATATAATTGTTGATAGAAAAATTCGTTGTAAGTGAAATATAGTTTCCGGTGGTTTCATCAATAAGTGGGCAAGTGGACACTCTATCATTTCCCAGATTACTGGAAATGGAATTGGAATTGCACGATGCTATCTGGTTAATATAATCAGTTCGCCCAGAAGAATCTTTGGATTGATGTTGAGTGAGCTGATTTATCGTCTGGCCAGTGGCGCTAATAATGGCCTTGCCCGGACGACATAATCCAAAATCGTCACTGTCAGAGGAATAAATTTTAGTACTTTCAGAGATATTATCTCTGATGGTGTCAGATAATTCTTCGCTGGCATTGACATAACTTAAAGGTCTTCCTAGAACATCCGCTTCTTGACCTAATTGAATATTGGTAAATTTAAGAGTGGCGAGTTCCCTAGCAACCCGATCATTAAACTCATCTGATTGAATATTGGCACAATAAAAGTTCGGAGCACAGGTAAGTAGTTTGCGAGTTTCGGTATTTGTAATTGTTGAATAATTAGCTTTGCAAAGGGCCCCGGCACCTCGATAAATGCATCTTTTCATACTGCCGGTGGGAAATTCCCCTGGAAGAATATCCATTATGGTGAGGCTGTCATGTTGAGTATTAACGCTTTCAATGGATTTTTCATTAAAGACTGGCCAGGTGGTTTTTAGCTTGGAAACATCTCCACAAACATATTCCCAACCTAACTTTGTAATACAATCAGTATCTTTAGTACATTGGTGATAGGACTGACAGGTGGCACCTTTGTTTTGTAAGGGATTGTCCACTATAAATGCAGGGTCATAGTCAAAAGACGAAACACTGTTTCCTCCGTTGTCTACGATAATTTGAACAGTGGTAGAGCTATAATCTGCAATATCACCAAAAGGAGCGTTGATGGCCAGATATAATTTGTTGCTGGTAGCTTGAACTCTTCTGCCAGTACCAATGGCAAACCAGGTAACACCATCAAAAGAACCGATGACGGCACCTTTATTAAATCCAAACCAGTCCCGCTGATAACCATTGACAAAAAATGCTGCCTGGGTTTGCAATCGATTTAATCTTTGGGTTTGTAAATTAATATTTTTCTTATGGGAAAAAGGAATCATAGTCGGTGGTATAAAACAGGCCCTACCAAAAATGGTATCCTCATAGTTCCCAAAACTTAAATTGTTATCCAGACTATCTCTTTGAGTAGAGTGTCCAATAGAACGAAGTCCAGCACCATCATAGGTCACGGGAAAAGCGGTAAAGGTATCAAACCAGCTATCTTTCGAGCACCCCGTGCATGATGAATAGTAAGCTCCCTGCAAGGCGCTTATAATATAGATCTGATCATCTTCCACGTTAACAACTTGAGCCGGTAGAGCTTCATCCAGTAGCAAAGACATTTGGCCTAAAATAGCGTTCATACTATAAGGACCGTCTATGGGAGCAAATTTTTGGCCTTTATCCAGATACATAAACGGAGTTCCCTCTACTGCTGGAGCACTACTTGATCCTTGCAAAGTGAAGAGGTCATCGACAGGATCTCCTTTTTTGACAGTTTTATTGTATCTATCAAGTCCTTCCGTACCTGCATAAAAGCGATGAGGAACAGATCGGTTTAAAAGTATCTGTCTTAATTGTTGAAACGGAGTTGGTTCAAGAGATGGTTGAGGAATATCACAAATTACTGCAGTAATATTTTCATTTATGTCTTTGACCACTTTCAGTCCAATATCAGGGCAATAAGGTCTTGGATCATCAGGGCCTGGGGTTGCCATGTCAGCGACACAGCCGCATCTGGCCCAAACGTTTCTTCGAATTAAATCCCACGAAGAATAATTCTGGTTGGGAGTGCAATTGATATAACTGGGAGGCTCTGATTTACCACCCTCGAGGCAATTGTATTCTTTTTTATACTGCTCAAACAAAGCATTAGCAGTGGCCTGGGCATCAGGAGTTACGGTTGGCGTTGGAGTTGGATTTGGCGGAATTGATCCGCAAACATAATAGATATTAGGCCAACGAGTAAAATTTTTTGGATTTATTAAAGTATCGGCTACGGCCTGGGAGTAATCGGAGTGATAGATCGCGCTGGGTTTTAAAAGTCCATCATGTACACACTGTCCTTGCAAACAGCAATCATAGCCCTTGCTTTGACAACCATCTAAGGTGCAAAGGATGGGGGTGTCAATGGTGGAGTTGGTGGTATCGATTTTTAAACTTAGTTCATCTAGACTTAAAGAAGTAGCAGACACTTTGGTGGCATTAGATATGCGGCTAGCTTTCGAGTAGAAAATATTCAACTTGGATGATGTCAATATGGTAGAGCAACTCGGACACAGATCGAGTAAATCATAAGCGGAGGAGGTTGCTCTCAAGGCCAAAAAAGTGGTGCCTGCCAGGTCGTTAGAGTATACAAAGCCTTGATCAGTGGCCCCATAAATTTGGGTGCCATTGTTGGTTACGTCCATTACGGTATTGGAACTTAATCCATTGAGCGTAGTTTTATTGGTAAAGCTGGTACCGGCATTAAGAGAAATGGCCAATCCATTGGTGGTAGCTGCATAAATATTATTACCACTGGCGCTGACAGCGTTGATTTGATTGCTGGCCAATCCATTTATGGTGGTTCGATTAACAAACGTAGAGCCGCTATTAGTGGATAGGGATAATCCGTTGCTGGTAGCTGCATAAACGTTGGTGCCAGAAATAAAAATATCATTGATGACGTTGCTACCAAGTCCATGCGTGGTAGTTTTAGTTAAGAAGCTAGAAACAGTAGCATCAGTCGAATAGGCTAGACCTTGATTGGTGCCGACATACACAATTCCTGTGGCATTTACAAATACTGTATTGATTGAGTTTGCTGGTAATTGGTTTCCGGTAGTTCGGTTACTAAAAGAGGTATCGGTGGTTTTCTTAAATGACAGTCCATTGGTGGTAGCCGCAAAAACGGTACCTGTTAGTGAGACATAAACGTCTTTTACCGCATTAGATCCAAGTCCGTCGGAAAGGCTCCAGGTAGCAAAGGAGGCCCCATTATTGAGAGAGTAGGAAAGACCATTTTCAGTGGCCACATAAATGGTGCCAATATTAGTTACAAAAATTGCATTTACTTGGTTACTTCCAAGTCCATCAACCGTCGTTTGATTATCAAAAGTCAATCCACCGTCGTTAGAAATATAAAGACCTTGATCAGTTCCAATATATAATTGATTGTTCAATGAAAAAATGGAAGAAATAGTTTTTTGTTCCAGACTGTCGATGTCTCCCAGACAGGTACTTTGATTAGTGGCTTTTTCAGAGAGATCTAATCTTAAAAATCTTTCTATCGTACCATTTGTGTTGGTAGCCATTGGAACCGCACGCACTCGTAGCTGGTCTTTGGAATAGGGATTAGTGTATTGGGCCACTACACAGAAAATTTGCGAGTAATTATAAGTATTGTTTGTATCAAGAGCAGATAAAAAATTATTGATATTTTTTCCTTGAATATAAATTTTATTCAGACTGTCCTGGTTAATCGTAATGGTACTGTTATAGCGTTTATCTGCGTACCAATAGATCAAATCGGAACTGGTATAATCAGGTGTGGCATTATCAGAATCAAGCGACTGATTTTGAGAACTTTTTCTTTTTCCACCGCCCGGTGAACTGGGTAGACATCCAGACAGAATAAGCGCAATGAATATGATAATAATAAAACTTCTAAACATAAAAACCCAGACTCCTTCTTCAAGCTTATCGGATAGGATTTCTAAATTATTTACTAGAGAAATCCAAGGCTTAAGACTATTTTACCCTGTAAAATGGACAAAAAAAGACAGTCTTATGGGTTTAAAAAAAGAGATGGTAATGTATTGAAATGGTTGAGGAAATTTGGTGAAAAAAAATACCAAATAAAAATTAGAAAAAAGTAAAGAATATTTATCGGAAAAAAGTGCCCATTTTTTGGTTAATATTCGTTGAGATAGGGTAGTCCGCGGTCACGAATATATTGCTTGGTATAGTCTGAGTAATCAGAATTTTTATAACTTAAATCTATGCCAGTATAAGAATTATATGAATAAGAGGAGTAGGGCTGCCAGTTGAGCATGCTTTGAATGTTATAAATTTGTCTTGCCCAATGATCTTGTTGAATAGCTAATTGGGAGTACATCACTTGACGGTTGATGGTTCCCTTATTGAGTCCTGATAGTTCACCCACCCAAATCGAAGTATATCGTTGAGGGGTTTGATAAAGTTGGGTGTTGGGTAAGGCCCCATTGAGTAAATCCCACATGCCTCTTCGAGGTTTGAAGAGCAGCTTCCCGGTAGCTGGGTCTATAGTGATGTGATATTTATTTGATAACTGAGATACACTTCCGCTTGCTATGTGTTTTCCTTGTCTATCTACTAAATTCCTTATGGGAGTTTTTTGATAATCAGGAGGAGGTTCATATAAATTTAGTAGTTCTTTTTTTTCTGCTTCCGGTATAGGATCGGTAGGTGGCGTTTTAGAGGGAGAATTGCCGGTTCCTGTAATGGTTGGAAGTGATTGAGTTTTGTTTGAAGGTGCGATTTCTTCCGCTGGTGGTGTACTTTGTTCTTGGGATAGTTCTATATGTTTGCTCCATCGTTCTCCTAAGTACTCTTGAAAATTTTGATATGGTTTTTCTTGCTTGGTTGGGTTGACACTTTGTTCTTTGGAAAGTGTTGTATGTTCGCCCCATCGTGCTTCAAAGTACTCTTGAAAATTTTGATATGGTTTTTCTTGCTTGGTAGAGTTGGCACTTTGTTCTTTAGAAAGTGCTGTATGTTCGCCCCATCGTGCTTCAAAGTAATCTTGAAAATTTTGATATGGTTTTTCTTGTTTGGCTGGGTTGATACTTTGTTCTTGGGAAAGTTTTGTATATTCACCCCATCGTGCTTCGAAGTAATCTTGAAAATTTTGGTATTCTTTTTTTTGTTCGGCTGAAGTCGCACTTGGCTTTTTGGAAAGTTCTATATATTCGCCCCATCGTGCTTCAAAGTAATCTTTAAAATTTTGATATTCTTTTTCTTGTTCGGCTGAAATGGTACCTGGCTTTTTGGAAAGTTTTATATATTCGCCCCAACGTGCTTCAAAGTAATCTTTAAAATTTTGATATTCCTTTTCTTGCTCGGCTGAAGTGGTCCTTGGCTTTTTGGAAAGGTTTATATATTCGCCCCATCGTGCTTCAAAGTAATCTTTAAAATTTTGATATTCTTTATCTAGCTCAATCGGTGTAACCCGTGGTTCGGAAAACTCTGAGGGAATTGCCCACCTAGAATTAAGATATT
>Ga0208375_1003584_pt1 | contig 13029 bp, 12 predicted proteins | sample RifOxyD1_FD_184038 | JGI IMG/M metagenome (GOLD analysis project Ga0208375, IMG submission 184038) | Soil microbial communities from Rifle, Colorado - Rifle Oxygen_injection D1 (SPAdes) | ecosystem: Environmental > Terrestrial > Deep subsurface > Rock core/Sediment | place: Rifle, Colorado... | reverse complement strand
TCTACTGCGATGGCGAGCCGTTGCTCAATCCGCGCTTTGCCGACATGGTTCGCTACGCCAAAGAGAGCGGGGTGGTGAAGAAAATCACCACCACTACCAACGCCTCTCGCCTCTCGCCGGAACTCAACCTTCACATCGTTGAAGCCGGGTTGGACCAAATTAACATCTCGATTTACGGCATGAACGCAGAGCAGTACTTCAACTTTGCCAAGGCCAAAGTGGATTTTGACAGATTGGTAGGCAATGTCCGCCATCTCTTTGAACACCGCGGGCAATGCGAGATGAAAGTCAAAATTAACGGCGACGTGATTTCCAAAGCAGATGAAGCGCGGTTCTATGAAATATTTGAACCGATTGCCGATGGAGTAAACGTGGAGCACGTGATGGCTTGTTGGGTGCAAACTCCGGAGTTCAATCTTTCAGAAAAAGGCCTGATGCCCAATCCCCTCTTGGGTATCCACGGGCAGCAAATCCAGAACGTGCAGGTTTGCCCGTATGTTCTCTACTCCTTCACCATCCACCCTGAAGGCACGGCAAGTGCTTGCTTTCTTGATTGGGGCCGGAAGCTCCTGATTGGTGATGTACGGACCCAGAGCGTGAAAGAAATCTGGGACGGAGCGTCACTGCGAACACATCAGCTAATGATGCTCCGAGGTGAACGCAAGAACCACCCCATCTGCGCCAACTGCGGCCAGATGACTCATGGCGTGGTGCCACAGGACAATGTTGATATTCACAGAGAAATGTTGCTGGAAAAATTCTAGAGCTTAGTGCAAATTCGATAGCCGGAAGCCATGCTCCCATACCGGCCAATTCGGCGGCGCAACCATTCGGTCGCGCCGCTTTTTTCTACCGTCGAGACAAGCCGAAAAGTTTATGATAGTATCCATTTTAATTAAAATAGATATGAGTAAAAAAGCAACCGTTAAACAAGCCGTAATAGTGGCTGGAGGAAAAGGAGAACGTTTGAGGCCGCTTACAAATGATAAGCCCAAACCTATGGTTCTGGTTAATGGGCGCCCGTTTCTGGAATACTTGATAGAGATGTTGAGAGAAAACGGCATAACAGAGGTTCTGCTACTTGTAGGTTATAAAGGGGAGAAAATAGTGGAACATTTCGGAGATGGCTCTAAGTTTGGCATTAAAATTAAATATTCAATAGGAATAGTTGAGGAAAATAACGGAACGCGTTTAAGAAATGCAGCTCACCTTTTGCAGAAACATTTTTTGTTCATCTATGGCGATATATACTGGCCACTAGATTTGGAGAAGCATGTTAATTTTTATAATAAATACAACGCCCTAGGAATGATGACGGTGTACAACAACAAAGATCATCGTGGCGAGTACGGAAAAAAGAATCTTGTGCAAATAACCACTTCTGGCTATATAAACCAATATGGGCCGTTTGAAGATCACATTGTATACTTGCCGACATTCCAAGGGATTGATATCGGCTATTATATTTTAAACAAAAAAGTTGTGGGCTTGATGCCGGAGGAAGATTTTGAATTCCAGGGTGGTTTGGTGTCAGGGAAGCTTATAGCAAACAAAGAATTACTCGGGTTTGGGACAGATCAGTATTATTGCACCTTAACAAACGTAGATTTTTTAAAAAAAGCGGAAAAATTTTTGGCGTCTAAAAAAGTGATTTTTATTAATCATGATGTCTTGGTAAACAAATCAACCAAATCTAAGTTTTCGCACCAAGCAATAGAGGCGTTACGTCTGCTTGAAGATAAAGACTATCAAATTTTTGTCATGGCAAACCTCTCTCATAAATCTATCACCCCTTTATATATTAAAAGTTCTCTCCTTAAGCACAACATTCATATCCAGAAAATTTACTCCTGCCCACATGGACACAAAGACCAATGCGAGTGTCGTATGCCAAAAGCCGGCATGTTCTTTCGGGCTACCGGTGATTATCATATAGACCTAAGGAAAACTATTTTTATAGACCATGACAAGCGAGGGTTGATTATTGGCGAAGAAACCGGTTGCAAAACTTACATAGTATCCCCCAAAAATTCCCTACTTCAGATAGTCAAAAAAATTGTTTCTGCCAAGTAGACATCTTGGTATCTATTGACTTTTCATAACAAATAACATAAAATCCTGTTCGGAAGAAAGGAGTCCTGATGTTCAATAAAGAGCAAGCTAAAGAAATGCTCAGAGGGTATGTTTGGGATGATGGCAAAGTGTTCCCGCTGCTCGAGGGGCCTTACCGTTACCGCATCATGGTCCATTGCACAAAACTGGGCAGACAGAGGGCCCAGTTTGCCAACGGCACTCACCCCTACTTCTGCTACCTTGAACTCATCGCCGGTAGCGGCGACCCAATTCGGGGCGGAGCGAGTATCGTCCCGGTGCTCCCGAACGGCAAGCTCATCATGGTAGTGGAACAACGACCGGCCCAATATGTCTATCACTCCCCAATTAATCCCAAAATCAACGGGGTAGAGGTAGATCTGGGCCAATACGGACCGTACAGTTCTTTGGAGTTCCCCGGCGGGGCCATCGATCCTGGGAAAAGCGTCAAGTCCGCTCTACTCCAAGAACTTTTTGAAGAGACCGGAGTAGTAGAGCAGACCGCAATCTGCTATACCAGAGTGCCACCGATCCATGTATCCGGTTCGGAGATTATCGGAGGACAATTCCTGAGTGTCGTGTTTCTTTCAAGCAGTATCCACGCCGACCATGTGGAAACCGACGGCGGGCTCCAAGTCTTCGCCATGACCGGGGGAATGGTGCAAGAAAATATCTGGCGGGGAGCGATTCGTTCCGGAGCGGCAGCACTGCTTCAGTGGGATTTCTATCGGGAAGTCGTGGGTATGCTTGCCAACCCGCAACACCAAGAGTTCTTGCAACAAATAGGATACTTGGCGATTGAGAAAGTGAAGATCGTCAAAGTCTAGTGTTTTCTAGAGCGAGGAGCTGCGAAAGTGGCTCCTCTTTTTTTGATAATTTTTAGTTGAATTTTAGGGGGTTTTTTGTTAGTCTTGGACAATAAAATGAAGAAAAAAACAATATTACTTATAGGCAAAAACGGGCAACTGGCAGGAGCGCTTCAGGCTAACGCTGAGAATTTTGGGTTTGCAGTCATGGCTTATGACAGGACAGAAATGGATGTTACGAATTGGTCCCAAGTGGCGGAAAAACTGGCTCTGGTAAAGCCGGATATTTTGATAAACACCTCCGCTTATCAAGTGGTCCAGCAGTGCGAGGAAAACCCGCTCCAAGCGATGGCGATAAATTTTTTGGCCGTTCAAAATTTGGCCAGAGTTTGTAAAAAAGAGAATATCATTTTCGTCACCTATAGTTCTGACTATGTGTTTGATGGAGAAAAAGGTGGAACTTATGAAGAAAGCGACACCCCCAATCCCCTGCAAATATACGGGCTTTCCAAACTAGCCGGAGAGCATGCAGCGCTTAGTGTTTATCCAGAAAAATCTTTTGTCATTAGAACTTCCGCTCTTTATGGAGGCAAAAATGGCAGTCCCGAAAAAGGAAATTTCGTTTTGAATATTACAAAAGAAGCTAGCGAGAAGGAAGCAATGGAAGTAAGTAGCGAACAAGTGGTGAGCCCCACCTATGCCGGAGATTTAAGCGAAGCAACGCTTAGATTATTAGCAGAGAGGGCTGATCCAGGAATATACCATTTGGTAAACGAAGGGCAGTGCAGCTGGTATGAATTTACAAAAGAAATTTTCAGGTTGGCTGAAATCAAAACAAAATTATCTCCGATTGACAGGGGGGGTGTATCCGCCAAAGGAGGCGCAACAGTCGGCAAGGTGCGAAGGCCCAAATTTTCCGTTTTGAAAAATACTAAGGCAAAAAAATTGGGCGTGGTTCTTCCCTCTTGGCAAGAGGGGCTGCAATCTTATTTTCAATTTTTAAATTCAATATGATCTGCCCCATCTGTCATTTTAATAAAAGTAGCAGACTGCTTAATTTAAATTGCGGCAATATAGACGGCTCCATCCTTTACCCAACCGCCAAAATAACGGCTTGCCGGAAATGCGGCCATATTTTTAATATCCTTTCTCCAAAAGAAATTTCCAATCTAAAAAAATATTACGATGAGGAGTCGGCTCCGGTAAACATAGGATCTCCGGACAAAGTGGGAGACAAGACGGGAAACATGAGCCCCTTCACTTTAATGCGTTACAACCAACTCTATAAATTAATTTCTCCTTACACTAAAAAAAACGACAGGGTTTTAGATTGCGGCTGCGCCACTGGCGGATTTTTGGAATATTTGTCTCGCAAAGGATTTGATAAATTGGCCGGATTTGAAATAAGCGCGACTTACAGAGATCAGGCCGCAAAGTGGAAAGAAAAAATAAAAGTTGGCGATATGGATCTTTCCATTCCTTTTCCCGATTCCTCAGCGGATTTTCTAGTGGCCGACCAGGTCATAGAACATCTTTCTAAACCGCGCCAAGCTTTCAAAGAAGCCAGGAGAGTCCTGGGCAATGGCGGTTTTTTTTGCATCAGTGTCCCTGACGCTCTCAGGTACAGCAAAAATTATTTTTTTGATTTTTATTGGTTTTTACTCCGAGAACATATCTGCCATTTCGACATCGAACACCTCAAACTGCTGGCAGCTCTGGAAGGTTTTGAGTTAGTAACTTTTGCAAGATACGATACGCCAATGATGACTGAAAAAATGATTTTACCTATTTTAACCGCGATCTTTCGCTCTACCAGTGAAGATAAGAAAGACAAGATTAAGACAAACCAAAAACATTTCCTTCTGAAAAGGCAAACGATTAAATATATCAAAAGAGATTTGAAAAAACTTAAAAACAAAAAGGGAATATTTGAGCGTCTGGCGAAAAGCAAATTGTCGATGTACGCTTGGGGAATAGGCAGAGAGTTTATGTACATCTATGAGTCAGCCGGATTAAAAAAATGTAATATCGCAGGTTTGATTGACGCCAATCCTTATAAACAGCAAAATTATTCAGTTGGCGGCAGGAAAATAGAGAGTAAGTTTATTTTAGATAAAGCAACCAAAGATTCAGCGTTGGTCATAAGTGCTATAGCCCATACAAAACCAATAAAAAATGAGCTGAGAAAAATGGGTTATAAAGGGCAGGTCGTAAATTTTAAGTAAATTTATGATAAAAAAAATTAAAATTTTGCATATCACTCCCCATCTAGGCACCGGTGTCGGCACAGTGGTTTTAAATTATCTGGCAAAAGTCGGTAATAGAACTCCTTTTGAGCACAAGGTGATTTGCCTTGATTACGCGAACCAAAACTCTATCGAAGTTTCCAAAAAAGTCGGCTTTGTCCTTTTGGGCGACATGTCAAAAAACAAGCCCGAGGTTCTCAGAATGATTGCCGAATCCGACATCGTCCTGATCCACTGGTGGAACCATCCCCTGCTTTATGATTTTCTAGTCAAAGAAACACTACCCCCAAGCCGTGTAATTTTTTGGAGCCATGTATCAGGTTCCGTTCCCCCAAACAACTTTACAGACAAAGCTCTTAAATATCCCGACATATTTGCCTTCACCACACCCATAAGCCGCAAGGTTGGTGAGGTGCGATGTCTGCCACTTAAATACAAAAAACGTTTGCGTGATGTTTGGTCCACCGGCGGACTAGAACGCATTAAATCCGTTAAACCAAAAAAACACATTGGGTTTAACGTGGGGTACATCGGCACAGTTGATTACACAAAAATGCATCCCGACTTTCTGGAAATGTGCAACCAAGTCAATATTCCAGATGTGAAATTTATCGTGGTGGGAGGACCGAACGCAAAATTGCTTGAACAAGAGGCTGATAGGCGTGGTATTGGGCATAAATTTAAATTTACCGGTTTTGTATCGGAAGAAGAAAAATGGGATTATCTTTCCACATTTGATGTTTTCGGCTATCCATTGGCGCCTCACCATTATGGTTCTAGCGATCAGGCTTTGCAGGAAGCAATGGGAGCAGGAGTGGCACCGGTAGTGATGAACAACTTGATGGAGAGTTATATGGTGAAAAACCTAAAAACCGGGATTGTCTCTAAAAGTAAAAAAGAATATGTGAGAGGGTTGGAAAAATTGTACCGTGATAAAAAATTAAGAAGCCGTTTATCAAAGAACGCCAAAAAATACGCAACAAAAACATTCTCTTTGAAAAATATGGAAAGAGAGTGGAATAAAATATTTAAAGAAACATTGAAGATTGATAAAACCGAACGAGAGTGGAGTGTTGGAAAAACTAAAAAAAATATATCGTCCAAAGACGTATTTTTAGAATCAATCGGGAAATACAGCAAAAATTTCGCTGGCGACAAAGCTAAAGAAAAAATAAAAAAACTGGCGCAATCTCCAAATTGGCAGTCAAAATCAAAGGGTACCGTACACCAATATAACGCGTTTTTGCCAAGCGACAAATATCTTGCTGAATGGGTAAAATTAATGAGTAAAAAATGAAACTTAACGCCAAAAAAAATATCCTCCTCGTTGTCCTGCCAAACCTACCCAAAGGCAAGACTTTGAAAAAGTCTAAATTTTCCAGATCAAGCACTTTTAAAGCGTTTCCTTGCGGCCTGCTTTCCATCGCCACCTATCTAAAAATAAAAGCGGGAAATAAAACCGATCTGCAGTTTCTAGATTGCAACTTAAATGAAGACGGCTTTATTTCAGAGTTGAATAAAAAATTGAAGCAGTTTAAACCTGAAGTGGTCGCCATATCCATGATGTTTGATAATTCTTACAGACATCTTAAAAAAATATCCGCCCTGATAAAAAAAAGCAATAAGAAAACAGTCGTGGTAGTGGGCGGAATAGCCGCGACATCATCTTGCGCCACCATTCTAAAAGAGCAGAAAAATGTTGACGGGGTTTGTTTTTATGAAGGGGAAATTCCTTTGCTAAACTTGGTAAACAGCGAGAAAATGCTTGATTTTTTGGAAAATGATATTTCATGGGTTACCAGAAAATCCTTAAGGGAGGGCAGACTTCCCCAGAAATCACTGATTAAAAATTTGGATGAAGTGGTAAATATTGACTACAGTTTTGTCGACGTTTCAAACTATGCCATGAGAGAAGCATTTTCTCCATTTGCCGATAAGATAAAGCAGAGGAAACAATTCTTTTTGATAACATCGCGCGGTTGCCCATTCAATTGCGTATTCTGCACCCACTCCGGTGACAAAGATAAGAGCATGCGTTACGCTAGCGTGGAGGCGGTCATCAAACACGTCAAATTTCTAGTATCGAAATATGGAATGAATGTGTTAACTATATACGACGACCAGATACTGTTGAACAAAGAAAGAGCAAAAGAAATATTCCGCAGGTTGGCAAAGTTTAATCTGAAAATTGAAGTTCCGAGCGGCCTATCTGTCGCATTTATGGATGAAGAATTAATAGGGCTTATGAGAAAAGCTGGTATGGATACCGTCTTTTTGGCCATCGAATCGGGATCGCCCTATGTTCTCAACGAAATCATACACAAACCATTAAAGATAGGGATGGTAAAACCCGTGGTGCAAAATTTGAGAAAACACGGTTTTTGGATTCAGGGATTTTTTGTCAGCGGATTGCCGGGAGAAAGGGACGAGCACCGAGACGAAACTGTAAAGTTTATAAAAGAAGTCGGCTTGGATTGGAGTAGCTTTAGCCTGGCAGCGCCACTTAGGGGCAGCGACTTATTTAAAATTTGTGCCGAAAATAATTATATTCAAAAAGGCATCAAAATAGGCGAATTTGATTTTAACAAGTTTATTATAAATACCGCAGAATATAGCGCTGATTACGTCGTTAAAAAAACATACCTTATGAATTTGGATGTAAATTTTGTCAATAATTACAGGATGAAAAACAAAGAATACAAAATAGCGGCGGACGCTTTCAGGAATGTTGCGGCTAGATACCCAAATCACGCTTTCGCCTATTATTATTTGTCAAAAGCACTGAAAGTTTTAAAAAAAGAAAAGGAATCGCATAAGGCCATGAGCAAGTATAAAGAAATTTTAAAAAATGACGTTAGCTGGAGAGAATATGCCGAGTATTTTAATTTAATATATAATAAGCAGTAATATGAAAAAAAATCCGTTCGAACAGTTCCGGACCGATATAATTGAAAGAACCAGATCCTGTCAAAATGACAAGGAGTTCCAAAATGCTAAACAAGCTTTTCATGACAAACTTACAAAATTTAAATATGCTTACAATTTCTATTGGATGGGGGTCCCCATAATCCAGACGCCAGCGGAAACCCAAGCCTATCACGAGCTTATTTGGCAAGTTAAGCCGGACCTTATAATTGAAACCGGTATAGCGTGGGGAGGCTCCATCATCTTTGCCGCTTCCCAAATTAAGCTGCTTGAGGCATGCGGCTACATAAAAAACGGGAGAGTTATAGGCATAGACATAGAAATCAGGCCACACAATAAAAAGAACCTGGCCTTGCACCCCATGACCAAAAAAATTACCATGATAGAAGGTTCAAGCATTGATCCAGAAATCGTAAAAAAAGTTAAGATACTGGCCAAGGGCAAAAAGAGAATACTAGTGCATTTAGACAGCAACCACACCCACGATCATGTATTGGCAGAACTCCGGGCTTACGCTCCCCTGGTGACCAAAGGCAGTTATTGCATCGTTGAGGACACGGGGATAGAAGATGACCCGGCGGAAAATAATCAAGGCAAAGCCTTTGGCAAAGGCAACAATCCCAAAACAGCGGTTTGGGCGTTCCTTAAAGAAAACAATGATTTCAAGATAGATAAAGATTTTGAGGCAAAGCTCATACTTACCGGAGCACCCGACGGATATTTAAAGAAAATAAAATAAATCGGATAAAATGGAAAATAAAGAAATATTAGTAAGTATAGGCCTTCCGGTCTATAACGGGGAAAAATTTATTAAGGAGGCGCTAGATTCTGTTCTTGCGCAAACCTGCACCAATTTTGAATTGATCATCTCTGACAACGCCTCGACAGACAAAACGGAAGCAATCTGCAGAGAATACCAAAAAAGGGATCCTCGGATCCAATATGTTCGGCACGACCAGAATCGCGGCGGTTATTTCAATTTTGGCTACTGTGTCCAAAAGGCCCGGGGTGTGTATTTCACATGGCTTGCCCATGACGATATTTTGGAGAAACGTTTTCTAGAAGAAATGGCTGACTATTTATCCAAGCATGATGAGTGCGTTCTGGCTTCCGGCGATTTTGAATTTATAGATGAATCTAGTTCACATATGTACAACCTGCAACTAAGCAAAACAAGAGAAACTCTAGCTTGGAAATATCGTTGCCGCGAACTGTTCAAATATCCAACAACTTCCAAGATATACGTCCTCATGTACGGTCTTATGAGGACAGAAATGATAAAAAAAGTGCACCCTGATATATTTATGATCAAAATGATTAAAGGGTCTGAGATGCCACTACTTTGCCGCATCGCCGAGGCAGGACAGATCGTTTCTGTGCCAGGTATTTTAAGAAAGTTTAGATTGTACAATGAATCAACCTGCAGAGCAGAATCATTAATCATCAACAAAAAATCTGCGTTGGTTAAGAGGTATATTTTGTTTGTAAACGTGTGCCAGATAAGATTTGATCAAGCAAGGGTGCTTCTACGATCTCGGTATCCGTTACCCCAAAAATTATATGTCCTTTCCTCGGTATACATGGAGTATTTTAGAAATTTCCTAGAGAGATTGATTCGTTTACCCAAAAAAATTTGGTCGTATTTATAAAATGAACATACTAATAATAAGCACCATAGACACCGGTGGAGGCGGAGCGAGAATTCCATGGAATATAATGGCTGGACTCAAAGAAAAAGGCCATAAAGTTTCAATGTTTGTTGGGTATAAAAATTCTAACGATCCCGATGTCCACAAAATACCTCTTAATCCGCTTTATTACCGGCTATCAAAATTTTTTGCCACCGACTTGAGATTTGCTAGAAGCAGTTGTATTTTCAATACAAAAGAATACAAAGGGGCAGATGTGATCAATTGTCACAATATACATAGCGGATTTTTCAATTGGTCTGATTTTCAGAGGATAGTGAAAGAAAAGAAAGTGGTCTGGACCATCCATGATCTGTGGCCAATGACTTCCGGCTATACTGATACTTACAGAAAAAAAATAGATGAACCAAAAAGATTCTTTGGATTTCTGTGGGACAATAGGCCCAAGTTGTTGGAAGAAAAAGAAAAACTTTACAAAAATTCTTTTTTTTATACAGTTGCGGTATCAGATTATATCAGAGAGGAAATTAGACAAAGTGTTCTTGGCCATTTGCCATGCAGACTGATTTACAACAGTGTTGATACCAAGACCTTCAAACCATATAACAAAATTCAAACAAGAAAAGAGCTCGACCTGCCTATTGATAAAAAAATAATCTTATTCGTGGCGCCAAAAGGCATCAACGCCAAGTTAAAAGGCGCTGATTATTTTAAAAAACTTGCAAAAAAATACACCCACAAAAAAGACTGGCTTTTTGTGGCTATTGGGAATGAGCGCCATCGGGACAAAATTAAAATAGAAAATATTCTAGATATTGGTCGCATCTCCGACCGTCTAACTATGGCCAAGTACTATAGCGCAGCGGATGTCTTTTTGTATCCGTCCCTGGCCGACAGTTTTGGGCTAGTAGTGGCCGAGGCAATGGCTTGCGGGCTTCCGGTGGTGTCATTCGACACCGGCGGCATACCTGGCATTATCTCTGATTTGGGGTACATCGCTAAATATGAAAATTTGGAAGATTTAGATAATGGCCTCAATAAAATGCTGAGCATTGACAAAAGAGAATATGATTTGATTAGCGCCAAATGTGCTAAGAGAATAAAAGATGTTTTTCCTTTAAAGAAAATGATCGATAGGTACGAAAATTTATTTTATGAAATTGCTTAAGCAAAAAATCCACCGCCGTTTTAAATTTAAAGATTAAAACTTTCCTAAAATTTCTTTTCTAAAACAAAAACTATCATTTCTGCAAATTTTATTGGCGAATTGGCAAAATACTTATAAAATGCTGTTCTTTTCAAAAATTTTGAAATTGGCCTTATTTCGTAAAACCTGTTATCAAATAATTTTAATAGAAATCGATATAAATTGTTATATATTCCATAAGTTTCTTTCACATTGAAATACTCGCCAGTAATGTTTTTAATTTCTTCGATGCTGAAATGTTGGAAATGTTTTTTTGGGGGGGTGGTTACATCAGTTGGTATAGCTAGTATCAATATTCCATTATTTTTAAGCACTCGTGTAATCTCTTTCACGCAGGTTGGTACATTTTCCCTTTTTATATGTTCCAGAACCGCTATATTTGTAACAACATCAAAAGAATTGTCCGGAAATGGCATATTTTCCATCTCACCGTGTACAAAATTTATTTTCCTTTCTTTGTTGAAAATTTTAGCAAACTCCAGTGCTCTTTTCGAATAGTCCAATGCAAATATCTTGTTACACTTATAGTTCAACTGGCCAACAAAAAAACCATCTCCGCATCCTATGTCTAATATTTTTTTGTCGGAATAATTATTTACTATCTGAATACACTTATCGACATAGGAAAAATATTCATTTCCTCTGAATGAACCCCTCTCGATAAAATAATGATATGGATTTACATATTGACTTTCCTGAGACATTTGTTCAGAAGTTAGTTTTTTGTTGTTGACAATTTCCATAAGTGCTTATTTACCGTTGAACAGATCTGATGAAAAGGTTAAAAATCTCTAATTCAGACGCTTACCAAACCAAATACCCCGCTGGCTCTTTTGAGTAAAAATTTGTTCAGCGATAAAAAAAACTTGTGAAAGATTTTTTTTGAATTCGCCAAGACTATATTTTTTGGAAATAAGATCTCCATGAACTTCGCCAATGAACATGTCAACTTTTGTGTAAATTGCTTTTGATTCAAATATATTTTCTTCTGCTCCTTCTATGTTAAATTTCAACAAATCTATATTTTCAATTTCTCTGCAAATAGTGTCAAACATTTTGGTTTTAACCATCTGAACTTGAGCTAAATTCGAGTGGTTAGATGATAGCGAGGAAGATAGAGATCGATCATTAGTGGTATACAACTCCATTTCTCCATCCGTTGAACCAACAGCCACATCACTAATAATCACCTTTGGATTATTGGAATAATTTTTTATTAAATAAGCAACGTTGTAAGGATTTGGTTCAAAAACATACACTGTTGCTTTTGGATATTTCAAAAGAAAATAAGCAACTGATATTCCCGTGTAGCCCCCAAGATCGAAAATTACTTTTAAATTATCCGATTTCGTATACCAGTCCTCATCCAAAAAAACACTTTTTACAGTCATTAACTGGTCTCTTGTGTTAGGCAATACAAGAATGATTGAATTGTCAAACACTTTAATTTCAAAGCTAATTTCCTGGTCTGTAGCAGGAAAATACAGCCATTTTATAAGCGTAATTTTATCTTTAATTCTCTTCCCAATAAGAAGTAGCCCTAATGTAAATGCAATTTTATTATATATTTTCTCAAAAATATTCATTTATATCTAACCATTATACCAAATTTAATGTAAATAATCAATCCTGTATAAACGTTTTGGTAATAAACAAAAATCCACCTTGATGGATTTTTGTTTATTAGCACATCTTCCTACCTAAAACTGTGCTGTGTAGGTAATAATCACCGCGCCCGCAGAACCCGCATTACCAGCAACTCCACCCATCCCGTATATTCCAGAATAAGTCCCGCCACCTGCACCAGCCACACCATTGCCATTCTGACCTGAACCGATATATGAAGCATCGCCTCCATTTCCTCCGTTATTACCATTACCTCCGTTACCCCCCTGCTTATTTCCTCCATTGCCACCAGGCGAATTACCACCACCACCCCCAGCACTCGGATTATCATCCCCTCCATTTGCGGCCCCTCCGGCACCATAATTATTTGTATCCCCATTTACACCAAGCCCGCCTCCACCTCCAGCTGCCGACCCATATGTCGGACCATTAGCCGCACCTCCACCTCCGCCCCCTCCCTGACCTCCACCATTACTGCC
>Ga0208375_1003583_pt1 | contig 13033 bp, 19 predicted proteins | sample RifOxyD1_FD_184038 | JGI IMG/M metagenome (GOLD analysis project Ga0208375, IMG submission 184038) | Soil microbial communities from Rifle, Colorado - Rifle Oxygen_injection D1 (SPAdes) | ecosystem: Environmental > Terrestrial > Deep subsurface > Rock core/Sediment | place: Rifle, Colorado... | reverse complement strand
AAAAAGTTTATATTTTTTACAGAGGGGAAAAATTAAGATGCGAAGAAATTACAACAGAAAAAATTGAAAGCAAACCAAATACTGAATTAATTTACAATGCAATTCCTAAAAAAATTTTAGGTGAAGAAAAAGTTACGGGATTGGTTATTTCTGAAAATGGAAAAGAAAAAACGATTGAGCTGGATGGAATTTTTGTTGAAATCGGCGGAGTTGCTATAATTGATTTTACAAAAAATTTGGGATTAGAATTAACAAAAGAAAAACAGATAGTTGTCGACGACAAAATGCAAACTTCCGTTAAAGGAATTTTTGCTTGCGGAGATGTTACAAATACACTTATTAATCAGGTTGTGATTGCTACTGCCGAAGGCGCGATTGCTGCAAAAAACGCTCACGACTTTATAAGAAAATAATATACTTTCAAAGACAATCTTATTTAAAAATTAATTTCAAGATTTTATTTTATGCTTAGACATAAATTGAATTATCCGAGTTCAGAAATGATTTATCTTTTTGCTTTGGAATGTTCTGGAAAAGTTAGATATTTTGCAGAGCAAGGACAAAATTGTTTTGAAGTTTTTACTGATTCAATTGCTCCGGTTTCTCGAGATGGGCTTTTGAGATTAAAACGATTTTTAGATTTGCAAAAAAGGTTTGAAGAATTTTATTTTGTTTAATCTTTAAGCAAACCTTTAAAAATTTGAAATCTTAATAAATTAATCCCCTCATAGCTCAGTGGCTAGAGCGTCTGGCTGTAGATAATATCTAGGGTGGAGATTCCATTTGGATTACTATGAAACCTGAAAAGCAAGGTTCAACAGAACCCGGAAGATCCCCAGTTCGAGTCTGGGTGGGGGGATAGAGCAATACTGCACATTTTATAAAGGGGCTATTCTTAGTCTCTTTTATGAATATGAAGATAAATATTCATAATGCGAACGCAAACGTTCAAAGCAGACTAAAATACGTCGATAAATGGGACATTCCAGACAAGACAAAGAAAGAATTAAAATTATTTCTTGAAGATTTAGGTTCTGGAAAAATAAACAAAGGCTTTCAAGTTTCAGATAGAACACAAGTGAAATATATTTCTTTATTAAAATCGCCATTAAATTATTTAAAAAAACCTATTGACAAAATTACTAAAAAAGATTTAGAAGATTATGACAGAGCATTAAGCACAGATAAACTTTTATCTGGAAAGAAAAAACCTTTTGCTTTTAATATGAAAAAAGATATTAGAATTGCTTTAAGGATTTTATTAAAATGGAAAAAGGGTGAAGCAAAAGCAAACGAACTAACAGATTTTTTTGATACAAAAGAGAAAAGAAAAACTCCAGATTTTCTTAAAGAAATAGAAATTCAGAAATTATACAAGGGTTGCAAAACCGACGAAGAAAGATATATTATTGCGGTTTTATTTGATAGCGGAGCAAGAGCTGAAGAATTTCTTAATATTCGTTTTGAAGATATTGAATTGCCTGAAGGAAAAAATAATTTTGTAAAAATAACTCTTAAAGAAGAATATTCAAAAACAGAGGGACGGACAATTTCTCTTTATTGGGATAAATCTCAAGAGGCTGTTTCGGATTTTATTAAAGACAGAATTAAACAAGGAATTAAAACAGACGAGCAAGTTTCTACTATGACTTACGACGCTGTGAGATTTTTTATTTCAAGATTGAGCCAGAGAGTTTTAAACAAACCTTTACACTTTCATTTATTGCGACATTCTTCTGCGACTTATTACGCGACTAAATTAAACAGACAACAACTTTGCTATCGTTACGGCTGGAAATTTAGTTCAGATATGCCCGACGTTTATATTTCAAGAACAGGAATGAACAACAAAGAACTCGACGAGAAATTTGAAAGCACAGAATTAGGAGAATTAAAATCACAATTAAACAAAGAAGAGTTTGAGAGGAAAAGGATGAAAGAGGAGAACGAAGCAAAAGAAAAAGAATATTCGCAGATGTTTGCTAATCTAAAAATAGAACTTGAAAAATTGAAAACAAAAAGAATTAAGAGATAAAATCCCATATTAATCAAACAGATTATCAAACCAAAGATAGATGTTCGGTAATGTATGAACTAACTCATTACGAAACCCTTTTTTTAAGAATAATTTTGATAGGACTAAAGAAAATAACTTTAAAAAATTCCAAAAACTATTTTTCGGATAAATTTCTCTTAATAATTCAGAATATTCTTTTCCTTTCTTTTTAGAAGATAAAATATTTGAATAATACTTTTTTATTTCATTCTTAATAAATTCTTGATAATCCTTTAAATTGAAATTATAATCTTTATCAAATCCATATTTCTTAAAAGTGATAGAAGTTAAAATTAATTGCTTGATTACTTCATTTACTCCAGAAGGAATGTCTTCTTTATATACCTCGACTAAATAATCTCTTGTAAAGTTTTGATTTAAGAAAAATAAAAGAAATTCTTTTAATTTTGTATTTTGGCTTTCAAAAAAGAAATTATAATTTGTTCTATATCTGAGCGTTTTATTGGGATAGGGAATTTTGTCTATTATTTTTGTTTTTCCTATTGGGATTATTTTTCTTTTATAAAATATTTTTTCTATGTTTTTCTCTTCTATCCAACCTAATTTCTGGAATTGAGTAAAATAATAGATTATTGTTTTATTAGAGATTTTATATTCCTTTGAAGCCTCTATTTTAGAATACCAATCTTCAAAAAAAATAGAAAATATTTTTCTTCCCTTATCATTTAATATCTTTTTGCTCATTTTTATCCCTATGTAATAAGGGAATAGGCATATATAAATATATTGTTTAACATATTTTAATATGAAACCGATCTATTTTCAAGTAGAACCAGAAATAAAAGATAAAATAATCGAATTAGCGAGGGCAGAAAAAAGAACACTAAAATCTTTTTTTTTGCTTTTGATTGAAAATAAAATTAAACTGGTAAAAAATGCAAGAGATTAATATTTCTTTTTATGATCTAATAAAAAAAGATTATTCTGAATGTCTTTCAATTATTCAAGAATTAAATTCTGAACTAAATGACACGATGAGACAAGATGTTAAAAATCGGCAATAGATATAAAATTAAAATTTCTTCTGGAAATAATGTTCTAACTTATTCTTGTGAAGTTCTTGCTACTGATACTAACTTTGTTAAAATTCGGGACAAGTTTGGAAATATCGAAACTCTATCTATTTACTCCATCATCAGTTATGAAGAGGTAAAAAATGAGTGAAGAAGAAAAAACAGAAGAGATTATTGAAAAATATGATGCAGAAAAAGAAATTGAAAAATTATGTGAAATTAATAAAATATTTATTGAAAAACAAGACTTTGATAAAATAAAATCAATTGATAAATTAAATTTATTGCACTATAAACTTTTAGATTTTGTAAATTCAGGAAAAGAAAGAGATATCCTTATTATTGACGATTTTGGGGTGAATGTTTATTCGGAAAAATCCAAACAAGAAATAAAAGAAGAATGTTTAGAACTATTAAATAATCCAAACTTATTTGAAATAATTATAAAAGAATTTTCAAAAAAAATTGAGGGTGAAGAAAAATCAAAAAAAGCAATCTTTCTTTCGCTATGTTCAATTTGGAATAAAGATTCTGAAGTTCCCTTGAATTCTTTGGTTTCTTCTGAATCTTCTGCGGGAAAAAGTTTTATTTGTAAGAATATTATCAAAATATTCCCTAAAGAATTAGTCGAATACCGAACAAAAATAACTCCCGAAGCATTCACTTATTGGAAAAGAGGGGATGATGGCTGGAGTTGGGACGGAAAAATTTGTTATTTGGAAGATATCTCTCAAGCGATACTTGACGCCCCAACATTTAAAGTAATGTGTAGTGAAGGAAGCACGGCGACGATTGTAATAAAACAAAAAGCAGTTGATATAGAAATTAACGGGAAGCCCGTAATGTTGGTTACAACTGCGAGGACGAATCCAAACACAGAAATATTAAATCGGTTTCAGATAATCGGACTTGACGAAAGTCGAGAACAAACAAAAGCAATTATTTTTAGACAAGCGACGCAAAAAAATAATTCTGCTTACGATGAAAAAATATCTCTTTCTTTGAAAGCACTAAAAAGAAAAAAGGTTTATATTCCTTTTGCAGAAAAAATAGCGGAATTTTTAAATCAAGAATATACTTTTGATGCTATTCGATTAAGGCGAGATTTTTCAAGATTACTTAATTTAATCAGATGTTCCGCTGTTCTTCATCAATTTCAAAGAAAGAATATTGACAGAGAAACAATCGAAGCAACTGAACAAGATTATTTAATTGCTTCAGAAGTTATAAATTATATTCAAGCCGCGACATTTAAAGGATTAACCCATAAACTTAAAAAATCTTTTGAATGTTGTAAAAAATTAAAAGAATTTACTGCAAAAGAAATTCACGCAAGTTTTCCTTTTTGTAATCAAAAGATGTGGTATATTTATCTCGACGATTTATGTGAGCGGGGAATGCTTACTACTGAATTACGAAAAACAGAGGATAGTAAAAAGCAAGTAACTTATTATAAAATTCCACAACAAATTAATTTTTTCTTACCTGAATTTAAAAACTTACCCCAAAATATTACAAATGTTACACTTATTACAAATGTTACAAATGATACAATTCTTACAAATGATAATCAAAAAGAGAAAAGCAATTGTAAGAATTGTAACAATTTTATTAAAAATCCTCAAGAAATTCTTGATTCTTTCTCTGATGACGAAATAAAAGACGCAGGTTATACAAGAGAGGAATTAGAAGATGCGATAAAATGACAATCGAAAAAATAAAAAGAATAATGCAAAGATTGAATGAATCTGAATTAAAAGGGGTAAAAGTAAATTTAAAGGTTTTGGATTTAGTAATTATGTTGGAATGTGGAACAGATCCAAGGACGATTAAAAAATATCATAAAATTTTAAATAAACTTGATTTAATTGTTCTGAGGGGAAAGAAGATTTTATTTACAAGGAAAAATAACTTATTTTAATCATACACTAAAGAAAACCCCGCTCACTGCGTTCGCTTCTGCGTAAAAGTCCTTCTCGTTTGCTTTTAGTAAGCAAATTGGTTTCTTTAGAAACCAACCCGTGCATAAAGCACGGGCGGATAGGACTTTTACTTTCAGGTTTTCCGACCGATAACTAAAAGGGGGTGAAAAATACAAACCATAAATAATAAGAATTCGCACAACAAGTTATGCGAACTTTTAACAATGTCAAAAATTATGAGCCTCAATTTCTCATAATTTTCTTTTTGTTAAAAGATTATTTATTCTGAATTTGGAAAGATTAAAGGCTTACGCCCGCATAAGAATTCTTATGCGAACTTTCCTAAATTCAGTTGTATTTTTCTTATTTCCTTTTCTATTCCCTCACCCCCTAACCCCCTCTCCGTCGGAGAGGGGGAACTAACCCCCGAAAAATTCTCTTGCTTCGCTTAGAGAATTTTTTGCCCCTTTCAAAAGGGGGACAATAATTAATGTGTTAAAATTAAAATTTATCAAAAGGTTTTTTAGATAATTCAAATTCTACTTATATCTTATTCAAATTAAATTAACAAAAAGAGATGCAAAAAATAAATTCATCATCTCAAAATAACATCTTTCTTTTTATTGTCTTTAAATAAAAAATTTTGCAAGATAGATTAATTGTAACCCAAACCCTAAAGCAAGTAATATCCCTGCTCCAGAAATTCCGGTTAATAATCCAATTCCCCCTAAAACCAATAAAATTGATGGGGGATTTTTTGCAATTACTTTTACGAGGATATTTCCGATCATTTTATACTTTTTAATGGAATCTCCATTTTTGTAGAAACCCCCTTTCAATGATTGCTTTTTTATCTCTAACCGCAATCGGATTTTCCGCAAGGTATAAATACCAACAAATATTCTTTCTTTTGTCAAAGAAGAAGGAATATCTCATTTGTTTCTAAACCCCGCTTTTATTAGAGTATCAAATTCTATTTCAATTTGAGAACGTTGTTTTTTTATCATTTCTCTTTTTTCCAATCTTCAAGAAGTATAATCTCGAAGTTACGAGTTTGGATTACCCGCACCTCCTTTTTTTCAAAAACTATCTATACTAATTATTTTAAATACAATTCTGTTTAAATGTTTTATGTAACTAACCTACGCGAACTTTAAATAAAAAATAAAAGAATTATCTATAGTCATTCATATTTTTTTCTGAAAATTTTTTAAAATTTTATTTTAAAGAAAATAATCTTTCTGTCTTATTTGTTTTTTTGCCTTCTCTTTCTTTAACTAAATTTATTTTTTTCATAAAATTTAATGCCTTAAAAGTTGTTTCCCATTGAGATTTAATTTCTTTAGAAATATGCTGAACAGACATTTCATTTTTTCTTTTTAGAACTTTAAGAATATCTTCAATCACCTTAAGAATATTTCTCCTCATCTGTATAAAAAAACAGATATATTTTTATAGCAAATCTGTGTAATTATATAGATAGATTAATCAAATGGGAAAAGTTTATTGTTACCCAAATCAAGCGAGGGAAATTATTGATGAATACGGCTATTGGATAATTGGGATTTTGCTTTTATGTTCTTTAAGTTTTTTTATATTAATTTTTTAGATTGACCCCAAACCTTTTTATAGTTTTTTTAATTATTAATAAAATGTCGTATAAATTATCGCCCTCTGCTCTTAATCTAATGAAAGAATGCCCTCGGTGTTTTTGGCTGACGCAACATAAAGTTTGGAAACGTCCGGCTGGAATTTTTCCGAGTTTGCCGTCGGGAATGGATTTAATTTTAAAAAAACATTTTGATAAATTCAGAGACAAGGAAAAACTTCCGCCAGAACTTTGCGAGAATAAAGAATGCAAAAATCTAAAATTATTCGACGATAAAGAACTGTTAAGTATTTGGAGAAATAATTTCAAAGGAATTTCTTGGAAAGACAAAGAAGGAAATATTTTGCACGGAGCCGTCGACAATTTGCTGATGAAAGGAAAAAAATTAATTATTCTCGACTATAAAACTCGCGGGTTTCCTTGCAAAGAAGACACTCATGAACATTACAAAACCCAATTAGATATTTACAATTTTCTTTTAAGAAAAAATAAATACGAAACAGAAGATTTTGCATTTTTATTATTTTACATTCCAAAAGAAGTTTTGTCGACGGGAGAAGTAATATTTGATACTGAATTAAAAAAATTAAAAGTCGATGTGAAAAACGCTGAGACTACTTTTGAGAAAGCACTTAAATTATTAAACTCTGATTGTCCTAAAGATAATTGTGAGTGGTGTGAGGGGAGATAATGGCAAATACTAATTTAAGACAGGCGAAGGATGTAAAAAACGATGAATTTTATACACAATATCAAGACATTGAAAAAGAAGTAAATGCGTACATTGAATATAATCCAGATGTTTTTAAAGATAAAACAATACTTTTACCTTGTGATGACCCCGAGTGGAGCAATTTCACAAAATATTTCGCTCAGAATTTTAAAAAATTTAAATTAAAAAAATTAATTTCTACTAGTTATGCTATTGAGAGTAAGACATATAAGAAAGGATTTCAGACTACACTTTTTGAAAAGAAAAGCCCAAATTTTGATAAAAAGAAAACCAGAATAAAGGGAAAAATTTTCACTCTTACAAAAGATAAAACGAGGGATGGTCGAATAGATATAGACGATTTAGATTGGCAATACATGGAAGGAGATGGAGACTTTAGAAGTAAGGACGTAAAAAAATTAAGAGATGAGGCAGATATAATAATTACCAATCCTCCATTTAGTTTATTCAGAGAGTTTTTAGCTTGGATAGTAAAACCAAAAAAACAGTTTTTGATTATTGGAAATAAAAACTGTGTTACTTACAAAGAAATATTTCCTCTTATAAAAGATAATAAATTATGGTCTGGTAAAACTGAATGGAGTGGTGGCTTATGGTTTGAAACAAAAAATCCCGATGATGTAGATAAAGTTGTTAATGGAATAAATATGAAAAATGTATCCTCTGTCTGGTTTACAAATCTTGACCACGGTCGTCGCCATCAAAAATTACCTTTAATGACTGTGGACGAAAATTTAAAATACTCTAAACACAAAGAAATACAAGGAAAAAAATTCTATGATAAATATGATAACTATGATGCCATAGAAGTTCCTTTTACAGATGCTATCCCTTCTGATTATAAAGGTGTGATGGGTGTACCTGTTACTTTTCTTGATAAATACAATCCAGAACAGTTTGAAATTGTTGGCTGGTCAAGACATAATAATTATGGTATGGATGGTGGTTACTGGAAGGGTGGCAAAATAGATGCGACTATAAATGGGAGGGAGGTATATAGAAGAATCTTAATAAAACACAAAGAAATAAAAAGTAAAAAATAATGAAAACGATACTAAAAGCAACATATATAGTAAAAGAAATTTGTGAAGGATTTGTTTATAATGAATTGGAAGGAAAGGGACTTTTTGGTTTAAATGGAAAATTAACAATTCAGCCAGAATATCAGAGGAATTATATTTATGCCGACGAGAAAAAAGATGTTGCTGTAATTAAATCAATTTTGAGGGGTTATCCAATTGGACTTATTTATTTTAATAAAGTTGGAAAAGATAAATTTGAAGTTTTAGATGGACAGCAAAGAATTACTAGCATTGGACGATATGTAAAAGGTAATTTTGCAGTTAAAGATGAAAAAGGTATGGAACAATATTTTGAAGGTATTGCAAAAAATAAACAAGAAAAGATAATGCAAACCAAATTATTAATTTATGAATGTGAAGGTGCAGAAAGTGAAATAAAAGATTGGTTTCAGACAATAAATACTGCGGGGGTGCCATTAAATGAACAGGAAATTTTTAATGCAATTTATTCTGGACCCTTTGTAACTCTCGCAAAAGCAGAGTTCAGTAATTCTCAAAACTCCAATATACAGAAATGGGGAGCCTATATTAATGGTCGTGTGAATAGACAAGATTTTTTAGCAAGAGCATTTGAATGGGTAAGCAAAGGTAAAATAGATGATTATATGAGCAAGCACAGAAAGGATACTAATATTAACGAATTAAAAACTTATTTTAATAAAGTAATTGATTGGATTTCTAAAACATTTATTGATGTGGAAAGTGAAATGCAAGGATTAGAATGGGGAAGACTTTACGAAGAATATCACAAAAAGGAATATAATCCTGAAAAAATATCAGAAGCGGTTCACAGATTGTATGCTGATTTTTATGTTAAAGACAAAAAAGGCGTTTTTGAATATATCTTAGGGGGAGAAAAAGACACGAAGCTTCTTAATATACGAATTTTTGATGACATTGTTAAAAAATCCGTTTATGCTAAGCAAACAGATGAAGCAAAAAAGAAAGGAAAATCAAATTGTTCTTATTGTTCTATTGGACATTATGCTAATAAAAATAAAATTTGGAAAATAGATGAAATGGATGCTGATCATGTAAGTGCTTGGAGTAAGGGCGGGGGAACAGATATCAAAAACTGCGAGATGCTTTGTAAACCCCACAATAGGGCAAAGGGGAATAGATAAAATTCTAGAAAAATTTACATTTTTGTGCAAAACCAATTTTCATTTCACTCTCAACCAATATCCTTCTTTCGGGCAAGTTAAAAATTTCTCGTCGATAAGTAATTGAATCACAGGCTCAATTTTATTTTTCGGCATCTTAATTTCTTTTTGAAGTAAATTAAAAGGAATTAAATTTCCCCATTTTTCTTCTGTTCTTAAAATACCTTTCACGATGGAAAAAATAGAATCAAGATTTGTTTTCATTTCAAATAAAAATTTCTTTTGTTTAAATAATTGTCCGATTACGGAAGAGGGGTAAAATTATTTTTCTTCAATTAATTCTTCTTCGGCATCTTCCTCAACTCCCTCGTCTAAATGTTCTCTCGGAGATAATGCAAACCAACCAGTGTTAATATTTTCTTTAATAGATTCTTTCATAATTTTATAAGATTGGTTTATTGAAAGCATTAATTCAGTTATATCTTTTTCATTAAAAACTGTTGAAGTTCCCCAATTTTCATGATTAGTATAATTTTTAACATTCTCTAAATTTTGTTGATTAGTATAGAGATCTAATTTAATACTTGTTTTTTGTAATCTTATAAAAATAAACATTTTTTCAGGAGAATAATAAGTTATTGCTGTTCTTGAGAATTTTCTAAAAATATCTGGATTTATTTTTAATATTTTTTCGTGTAGTTTATTATAAAGTTGTTTTACATTTTCATTAACATTTGAGCGAACAAAATGGTGCGTTAAATCATATTCACTTTTTTCTATTTCTTTTTCGGGGACTTTAACTTGTCTATTTTTTATCTCTGGGTCTTTTATCAAAGATTTTAATTCAATAATTTCTATGCCTTCTAATTGTGTCTTCTGTTCTGGACTTAAATCATCAATCCAACAAACAATAACATCACATTCTTTTGGGTCGTGTTTATGTTGAATAAAATTACCACTAAGATATTCAAATTCAATATAAACTTTTTTCCATCCCATTCCAGTATATCTTCTTGCTATGCAATCAGGATATTTTATCCTCACTTCTTCGATATACATATTCAAATCTTCTAATAATCTCCCAAATAGAAAAACCACCCCTTGTTCATTAATGGGACTATAAACTAATCCTCTAAAATTAATTAATTCTCCTACAATACTATCTTCTTTTGGCATAAAAAGAGGCATAATCAAGTATATTTAAAGTTTTAGATGATAAATTAATAAAAATCAATAAGGGAATATATTTTTTTGTACTATCTTTTTTTACGCAATTATATAAATCTCCTTGTTAAATAAAAAATATTGAAAATCCTTTTTTCCTTAATTTTAGGGGAATATTTTTATAGAAAAACCATAAAAACAAACATTTAAAAATATTCTTTATATTTATTTATTATGGTCGAAAAATCTGAAAAGAGTAATCTTATTACATTACTTTTAGTTCTTTTTTTAGGAAGTTTAGGTATTCATAGATTTTATGTTGGAAAAATTGGAACGGGAATTTTATATCTATTTACTTTGGGATTTTTTGGTATTGGGGTGCTCATAGACTTTTTTATTATTGTTACAGGAAATTTTAAAGACAAGAAAGGTAAAGAAATTACGTGGTAATTATTTCAAAAAATTAATAGAATTCTAATCTTAAAATTATAAAAAAGAAATGTCTTAATTAAAAGGGGGGTTGTAATTTAAAAAATTTAGATATAGAAAGGGAAATTTTTTAAAATTTATTAATGTATTTGATTTTTTATGCGGGAGTTAAAAGATTTAGTAAAAAATTTTTTTACAGAGAATTTATAATGTTAAATTACTTGTAAATCTTATGAAACTTAAAAGAATGATATGTAAAAAAAGAAATATATTAAGAATGGTAAAAGAATTTTATTTTATTCTACAACCTTCTTATGCAATAGTTTCTCCCATTATTGATATTGTTCACGAAGAATATTGTAAAAAAAGAAGATAATTCTTGCTTTCTTTTTTAAAATACGAATTAAATTAATTTAGAGTGCAGTATTGATATGCTCTGGGTGGGGGGATTTTATGGAATTGAATAAAATGAAATTCTATTTCTCCAGATTGAATTGGTAAAAATTCAAAAATATTTTTTGCGATAGCAAATCCCTTGTTCGAGCGAGCGAGTTCACGAGCAATCGCCTCAAAAATAAAAAGTGAGTGGGCTCGGGAGTTTTGGGTGGGGGATATTTTTGAGTAAGATTTATTAAGACTAAAATGATAATTGAATCATGGTGATGGGTGCGGAATCTATTTTGGAATTTTTAGTACTTTTTATCATACCGATTATAGGATTATTTATTATCCCTTTAATTTTGCTTATTCTCTTCTTTAAAAACCTAAAAAAAAATACTCTTCATATATTCAATATATTTTTTGGAATAACATTAGTATTATTTGTTGTTACTGGGTATCTTGGGGGGCAACAAGATGGATTTGGGGGATTAGTATTTTTTCCTGCACAAACTATTTATTTTATTACGGGGATAGTTTATTTATTTTTTATAATCAAAAAAAATTTCTTTGAAAAAGAAACTCTTACCGAAGAGTGATGCTTTCTAAGGGAGATTTTAGGGAAAGGGTTAAAATATTAAATTACTTAACAAAATTAATTAACACCATGGGTTCTGTAAAAGGATCCCCTGTTTTGATTTTTGAAAATTTCGCGATTTCGTCGCATTTATTTGAAATTTTTTCTTGCTTCGCTGGCGAAAAAATATTAAGAAGAATATTAAAGTAAAATTGAATTTTTACTCGAGTTTCTCGTAGATAAATTGTTGAATGAGTTTTTGCAAATTAGTTGAATACAGAAAATAATATCCAATTTTATTTTGTCGTCGATGTTTTCTGTCCTCCCTAAATCCAAGAAATCCGAAGGATTTAGTGAGTGATAAATTTTTATGCGATATCGTCGGAGGCCGAGAGTTTACGCGAGTTTAATCCATCGACGCGAGCGTGGGCTTGAGTTGAGGAAACCGCTTAGGTTTCCTTCATCTTTCCCCAACATTTTTATATTCAAAAGAACATTTACATTTATGTTTATGTATTTAATTTTAATCCTCGGGGCTCTTGCATTTTCGTCAAGCACGCTTTTTGAAAAAATTGTTTTAAAAAATAAAAATGTAAAAATTACAAGTTATTTCGTCGGAGTTTTTCTTTCCGCAATCATTGTTATGCTCCCTTTTTTATTTTTTTTTGGAAAGATTGATTCTCAAGCATTTAGTTTTAAAAATTTAATTATCCTTTTTTTTGTTGTTCTTCTTTCTATTGTTGCAAACTTATTTTATTTTTATGCTCTTAAGTGGGAAAAGGTAACTGTGATTGAACCAGTTCTTCTTCTTGAACCTTTGTTTATTGTTTTGCTTGCGTTTATTTTTTTCAAGTCAGAAAGAAATTATTTTATTTTAATTCCTAGTTTAATTGCAACTTTGACTTTAGTTTTCTCTCACTTAAAAAAACATCATCTGCAATTTAAC
>Ga0208375_1003579_pt1 | contig 13038 bp, 12 predicted proteins | sample RifOxyD1_FD_184038 | JGI IMG/M metagenome (GOLD analysis project Ga0208375, IMG submission 184038) | Soil microbial communities from Rifle, Colorado - Rifle Oxygen_injection D1 (SPAdes) | ecosystem: Environmental > Terrestrial > Deep subsurface > Rock core/Sediment | place: Rifle, Colorado... | reverse complement strand
ATAGCATAGAAATAATTGTTGTGGATCAAGAAAGTTCTGATCAAACAATAAAAATTGCAAAGAAATTCAAAACTAAAATCATCGTTTTACCAAAGCCAAAATTTTATTCCCCTCCAACTAAATCAAGAAATGCTGGAGCTGCAATTTCAAAAGGAAAATACCTGTTACATCTTGATTCTGATATGGTTCTAACCGAAAATGTTGTTTCTGAATGCGTAGCGAAAGGAGAAACGGGCTATGGTGCTGTAGTTATACATGAAGTTGACTATGCAATTGGGTTTTGGGCAAAATGTAAGGCTTTGGAAAGGGGGGCTTATGTAGGGGATAGGTCTATTGAAGGTGCTAGATTCTTCAATGCGAAGCAGTTTAAGGTTATTAGGGGTTATGATGAAACTCTGAGCTCAGGCGAAGATTGGGACATCCATGAAAGGTTTAAAAGAGTTACAAAGATTGCAGAGGTGGACGCTAAAATAATTCATCTTCAGGGAAAGATTTATTTTTTAAAACAATTAAGAAAGAAATATAATTACGGAAAAACCATATTGAATTATGTTAATAAGAATAAAAAAACATCTTTTGCCAAAATAAGCCCAATAAGAGTTGCTTATTTAAGAGTGATGACTAAGATATTTAACACTCCCCTTTTAATATTAGGCTTCATTTTCTTAAAAACGGCGGAAACCCTAGCAGCATCTTTAGGAGTTCTATCTACGATATTTAAAAAAAAAAAGCAACAGAATGGCAGCATTTTTCTTTTTGATCATTATTCTCTTAATAAAGGAGATATGGCAATTTTACTAGGAACCTTAAAAATGCTCTTAAGTGCTTATCCTAATAGCAAAATTTTTGTTGAAGCTTCTCATCCAAAAATAACCGAGGGGTCTGTAAATACTTATTTTAATACAAATAAAATAAAAATCCTGCCAAGAATTTTAATGACTGAAAGTCATGATTGGGAAAATAGGAGGAAAAGTAAGGTAGCAAATCTTTACTTTCTTTATTTAATCCCCGCAACATTATTTTGGACGGTGATATATAAGTTGTTTAAGGTGGATTTAGCAATTATAAATTTTCAGAAAAGACAGACTCTCCGTAGCTTATATAGCTCTGATATAGTGATTAGTGTGGGTGGAGGGTTTATTAATAAAGATTTTTACTATCAATTGAGATTAATCAACCTTATTGTTGCTAAAATCTTTTGGAAGAAATTTATACTCTTGGGGCAATCCATTGGACCTTTTAAAAATTCTTTTGAAAGAAGGATAGTGCTTTTTTTTCTTAAATACTGTGATCTGATTGTATTAAGAGAGAGAATATCATATAACCTGTTTACTAACTCTCCTTTATTTAGAAATAAAGTGATCATATCATCAGATTTTGCGCTAAACACATACGACCTTAAGGCGACGACATTTGAGCAACTGAAGCCTAGATCAATCGGAATCACAGTTAATACCGACTTTGTTAAGAATAAAAACAAATTCTTTAATGAATTCTCTTCTTTTTTAGATAAAGTTATTGAAGAATATGATGTAAACTTATGTTTTGTAGTCATGGACTCCCCTGACCCGGGTAATATAGACAATATAAGGAAAAGGATGCAGAATCAAGCAAAAACGCAAGTTATTGGTTTGCATCTTGATGCCATACAGACTAAAAGCGTCTTTTCAAAATTTATCTTGACCTTAAACTTTAGATTTCATGGCGTTGTTTTCTCTTATTTGTCTCAAGTTCCTCCCATAGGAATCGCAGTAACCCATAAAACAAAGGGTTTCATGGATGAATTTGGAATGAGTCAACAGTGCTTTAATGCAAAGGAATTCATTCAGGACCAAGATAAGGTCATTAAGATCATTGGAGAGCTAATACGACACCGTGGTGTTTACACAAGTAACATTAGATCTTCAATGACGGACAAAATAAAATCAATGGATACTCTTCCTCAAATCATTGATCAAATTAGCCCATACCTCCTCAACACTTCTTTACAATCTTGCAGTTATCATAGTTCAGAGGCAATATAAGATGAAAATCGTATTTTTTGACTTTGTGACTCTAAATTACGGCGGAGGATGTGAGTTACATTTTCTGAAACTTGGAAAGTGGTTGAAAGATAAAGGGAATGAAGTTACATTTATAACTGGAAGTTACAGTTTAAACAACCTTTATACTGTCCCAATTTGGCAAAAGAGGCATAGCCAAAATATTTCAGATGAAGAACTAAAGAAACATCATGGAGTTAATGTCTGCTACAAATTTAGTTTAAAAGATTTGTTATTACCAACAAAAAACCGGAAATTAATTAGAAAATTTCTTAACTCTGCGGATGCAATCATCTCAAGGAATGAACTATTTGAGATGATTATATTAAAATTCATATTCAGATCAAATCAAAAAATAGTGTTGTACGAACTTCACACCCCTATTAAATATCCAAGTGCAAGAATATTACAATCAAAGATACACAATCTTTTGTATAACTCTAAACTTTACGGATTTTTCCTAAATAAGACAAAGATAAGAGCGCTTACAGCAGATCAAGAGAAGGTAATTAAAAAAATTACAAATAAACCCTGCATTAGAGTAATACCAAATGGAATTAACATATCTAAATTTAATCAAAAAAGTTACAAAAAACGCCGATATTTTAAAGTGTACTACGTGGGACGAATGACGGAACCGAAAGGGATTGATGTTCTGTATCAGGTAATCCAAATTCTTTCAAAACGAGAAGAATTTAAGAACATGAAGTTTTATTTTGTAGGGGCAGGTAGTGAGGAGCATTTTCTAAAACGTCTTGAGAAAAGTTTTTCAAACTGTAATTTTATTGGTTTCCAACTTGATGTTATTAACTACTATCATGATGCAGATATCATAGTCGCCCCATCTAGATGGGAAGGCTTCCCATTTGTGCTCCTTGAAGCGCAAGCATGTGGAACTCCGATAGTCACTACCCGTGCAGAAGGGTGCCGCGAGATTGTGTCGGATGGAAAAAATGGGTGGATCGCTAATATTGATGATGATAGGGACATTGCAAATAAGATTGTGGAGGCATATCTCCTGTGGAAGAATGATTTTCAAAACTTTGTAAAAATTGGTAAATCTGGAAGACAAAATGCTGTTCAGAAGTATGATGACAATGTAATTAATCATAAGATTTTGGGGTTTGTGCGAGGTAGTCAAACGACATTGCAATGATGATGATCTTGATAATGGTGTACCTAGGGCAATCATTTTCCGTAAATAGAATTCTATTTAGATTACTCAAACATGAGAGGGGTTATTAGAATGCAAAAGAACAAAAGAATTCTTTGTATCACCACAGACCCTTTTGATAAAATACAAGGATATTCTCTTGAGTTTCAAAGGATGGTCTTAATCTTAAATAAAGAGCTTAACGTTTCCTTAATTCTAAACAAAAGGGGTTATTCATACAAATCCTTAAGAAAAACAAGTTTATATAAATCAGAAGAGTTGCTTTGTCATTTTATCAGAGTTGACTCATCTAATTACTTTATTAAAGGTATCGAATTCGTATTCAAATCAATACATTACAAAAAGCCATTCGATGTTATTTTGTCAAACGGGGAACTACCGGAGATGATTGCTTCTACCATCTTATCCACTTTAAAAAAAAAGCCGAGGGTTGTGGTAGTTTATGACGATTACATACGAACAGGGGGTATCTCTACTAAATTTATTAATGCGATCTGGATATTAATTCTTGCTCGATTTGATGTACTGCTCTTTGTTAATAGACACACGATGAGCAAAATGGCAAAATCATTATCCTTGCAAGATAGGTGTTACTTCATTGGTTTACCAATATGTGATAATCATGGCAAAAAGCTTTAACTATATCTCTTTATCCAGCGTTAGTATCCCTAAAGGGGTATTTGACTATGTCGAATTAGCAAATAAAATAGTATATAAATATCCTTCAGATAAATTTTATTGGATTGGCACAGGAGATATTCCCAAAGGATTAGATGGAAGAAATGTATGTTTTACTGGCTTTTTGAATGAAAAAGAAAAAAAAAGGATGTTGACCAAAAGCAACACTATTTTTTTGAATTGTAGTCATTTTGAGGGATTTTCAGTGCCTATTGCTGAGGCTTGTCTACTAAAAGTTCCCGTATTATGTTATAAACTCCCGGAACTGTATGCAACTTATGGTCCCCATATTAACTATGTAAACTGTTACAATAGCAATGAATTTTTTAAATGCTTAGAGCTATTAAGAAAAAATTTTGTGATCTATAAGGAAAAAGCAGTTTTGGCGAGACGGTTTGTCATAGAAAACTATTCGGCACACAAATTTACAAGTAAATTTATGAATTCGCTTGAGGTGCTTAATGAAAGAAGAATCAAGTAAGATACTATATGATACGTATATCAGCTCTGGCCATTTTATGGAAAATACAAACGTTTCTAAGAAAAGACTAAGAAAAGAGTTTAATGGCTTTGATAAAAATATCTTACCTGAATTATCCAAAGAGCGGTCAATTTCTGTACTTGAGATAGGGTTTGGAACTGGATATTTCCTGAGATATTTATTAAAAAATGGGTACAACAATTTTTGGGGAATAGAAGTTGGGAAAGAACAGTACGCATTTGCTTTAAAGCATGTAACGAACCGCATCGAGCTCGTTGGAAATCCTTTAAATTATCTTGAAAAACATCAAAAGTCTTTCGATATAATCATCATGCTTGACGTGATGGAGCATATACCTAAGAATAAAGTAATTCAATATTTCAAAGCGATATATGGTTCGTTAAAAGCAGAAGGCAGATTAATCTTGAGAGTTCCTAACGGATCGAACCCGTTCAATATGGGAGCAATTTATCATGATTTTACACATGAAACCGTGTTTACTATGAGATCAATTAATCAAATTGGAAGAAGCATAGGATTTGCAGATATCAAGGTAGCGGGATTTAAAGAAGAGACTCTGACATTGCATGGCAAGTTTACTACATTATCTCAGACAATAATCTTTTATTTTATGAATGTAGTTATCCGGTTGCAGCGTTTACACTTTGATAATTCTCCATTACATAAAAACATAATGGCAGTACTTAGAAAATGAAGAAGTATGTTCTATTTTTGATTTTGACAAGTTTCTTAGTGCATACTGTTTGGTTTGCTTCGCCGAACGTTCTTAATGCAGGCGATTGGTTATTTATACATGATGAATTTAGTCAAAAAATAATCACCAATCTTTCTACGTGGATTGGTCATGGTGGTCTCGGCGGTCCCTCTATATCCGTAATGAACTTCCCTTTTTATTTTGCATACTCTATCTTGTCAAATCTGTCAATTACTTACAATATTGCTGTGCGAATAGTCTTTCTTATGCCGATCGTTATTCTTGCACCATTAGGAATGTTCCTTTTATCAAATAGACTAATGCGCAGTGAATTTGCGGCGTTTATCGCCGCTTTAATTTATTCATTTAACCCCTTTTTTTTAAGATTACAGTTGGATTGGGAAACTTTTGCTTTTGTATGGGCGCTTGCACCGTTTATTTACCTGTTGTATCTGCAATTTTATGATAACCCTTGTATAAAAAAAGCAGTTTATCTTTCGATCATCTCTGCATTGTCCATGATCGTATTACTCTCGTTCTTTTTGCCTTCTTTGGTATGGATTTCTTATTTAGAAGCTTTAATGATCGTAAGGTATATTCTCAAAGGATTAAGTATGGCTTGATAAGTTTTGGGATACTTTTATTGCTTAGTATGTTTTGGCTCCTAATCTCTTTTGCTCCTCTGGATAACATTTCGTATGAAAGTCCACAAAAAGGGTTATTTGTCAATTTTTTTAATATCTTAAATGCGTTTACAATTCAGCATTACACATGGTGTGGACATGATGTTTGTACACCATTTGTCAATAATCTCCCGGCTCCATCTTTGTTACTCATCCCAGTTATAGCTTTTCTTAGCCTAATTTTCTTAAAAAAGGATGAGGACAGTTCAAACATACTCTTTTTTTGTGTCATGGCGTTGATTGGTATCTTTTTGTCAAAACAACAGGGACCGCCTTTGGAGAACATTTATCCATGGCTTTTTGAACATATCCCCATATTTAATCTTTATAGGGAAGCATCCAAGTTTTTTATTATTCAAGGTATCGCGTTAAGTATTTTATTTGGATTTACTGTAAAATCAACAGAATCCTATTTTAAGAATAGAAAAAAGCTTGTTTTTACGGTCTTTATATTGCTTATTATATTTATGTTTGGACTAAATATGATCAATGTAGCAACAGGTGAAGTAGGGGGTATGTTTAAACCTCGAATTATTAATAAAGATTATTACGATATCAAGAACAATACTCTTTCTGATGATTATTATAGGACACTATGGATACCCAGGTATAACCGGTTTACTTTTTTTGATTTCAATCGTCCGGCAAACTCTCTTGTAGACGTCACTGGTGACTCCTGGCAACCGTTAACTGCCTTCCGATCGGTTGAATATAGCTGGCCTCAAGGCAATCAAATTATGGGAGTTATGTCAACAAATTTCTCTAATTATCTTCTTGATAGCGCGTCAATCCGTTACGTCTTTGTCTCGGGTGATGAATATAATGAAACCTACAAGCACTATGGCCCTCGCGAATACTTTGAATCAGCCACAGATCGTTTACCCTATCTTACAAAGCTCAACTGGAATCTTTCAAATGTTACTGTATACGAAAACAAAGGATATTATCCTCATATTTTCGTTCCCGATGTGTATTATGAGACTGAATTGAGCAACTTTGGCAATATCTTAAGTAAATACGATAATCAACATCTGGATATCACTTTTGATCCAGATAAGATCGAAATTGGAAAAGATGGAAAAGGTTATATCCCCTATTTCAGCAATAGTAAGAAGAGTTTCTACCCTTTCTCAAAACGAGCAAAAGAGATCACGTTTCCATTAAACGCCTTGAAAGTCGGGGATTGTAACAATTACGATAAGAAAAATCAGTCTCAAGTGAATATTTCACTTACAAAAAAAGAGGGAGGTATTGAAGTTACGGCCGCATCCTCTCATATCGGTTGCGTTTATCTCCCATTTGATAAGATTCGTGGAATGTATCGTTTAACAATCACATTCAGAACTTTAAGCGGTGAATCTGCAAGGTTTGGTGTCTGGGAGCCAGATGCAAATGTAATGCAACGATTTAATCCTGCTGAATCGAAAGACTGGCAAACAAGAGAGTATTTCTTTACACTCAATGAGAATACAACCACGCCTTCAATCGGACTTTTCGCTCAAGGCAACAATCAAGAGCTCACACGAGTACAGTTTAAGAACATTAAACTTGCTTCAATTGAGTTAGATAGGCCATATAATGAGATCGTCTCTGAACTTGGAGAGTCTTTAGCAGAACAATCAAAGAAACTCAAAGAAAAAGCACCAAAAGACGCAAACAAATACGCGTTTATCTTCGCAGAGAATGAATTAGTTGTCAACGGAACAGTTTCATATAAGATCCAGGATCCCTTTGATGGCGAAACTTTGAGGCCAGTAAAGGTTAAGAGCGCTAAAAAAATGAATATTATTCTAGACAATAGGACTCCGTTAGGCGATTGCAATAATTTTGACAAACGGACACGAGAACAACTCAAGATATCCAGCGAAGTTAAGAACAATTCCATAAAAATGACCGCATTAGGCCATATGCCCTGCATCTATTTCCCATTTAATTACACAAAAAATGCAGTGTACGAAGTAGAGATCACATACAAAGGCAACAATCCTAGCGTAACCATCTGGCAAGAGACGCCAAAACAGCATATTCGCTTTCCGGTAACGAAATCAAACGACTGGAAAACAGAAAAGTTCCAGTTCAAAGTTGATCCAACTACAGAAACACCTGCATTGGGCTTATTTGCGCCTGGTACTGAAAATTATCTTACTGAAAACTATTACGCGAATATCTCAATTACCGAAATAGTTCTAGCTGAGACTTTTGTGGTTAAGACAACGCAACATGTTCCAATAATTAATACGACAATGGTTAACCCGACAAAATACATTGTTGAAGTAAAAAACGCTGAGGGCCCATTTATCTTAGTCTTTAGCGACGCATTTCACCCTGAATGGAAGGCATATGTAAGAAACGATACAGGTGTGGGCTGGATTGAAGCGTTATCCGCAGAATCAGAAAAGCATTTTACAGCGAATGGCTGGAGTAATGGGTTCACGATAGAGCATTGTGAAGAGTCATGTATGATCACCTTATATTTCAGACCCCAATCTTATTATTATTTGGGCTCAATAATCTCTCTAATTACATTACTTGCGTGCATTGCGTATCTTTCGTATACGCCTCTTTTGCAAGTGTATTCAAGGTATACAAGCAAACCAAAGAAAGAGTATCATCCCCCCACTGTCTCAGATATGTTTACCGACTCCATCCTAGAACTTCACAAGAAAGGCAAAATCTCTGAAAAAGAAGCTAAAAAATACCTTCAAAAAGCATATTCTAAGAAAGATGTTGATTACTTGTTAAGTCATAATAAATAGAATTCTTTGCGGGAAGAGTCTCTGAAATCCGAAATATTTAGTCATTTGTTCAGAATCATTTCGAAAAGTATTACACAAACGCATTTAAAGCTCAAAAAGAAAATAGTTACCATGCTCAAAAGAAGTATGGTATTCATCGACGCAGGAAATCTTCTGCATGGATGGTCTGAGCTCTGCTCGAGGAGGGAAAAACGACTCATAGACTATAAAAAATTCATTGTCGTGTTGGCAGATCACACAGATTTCATTCGTGGCTATTATTATGACTCTACAACTAAAGAACAACAGTCCCCTAAACAGAGATATTATGATATGCTTCGACAGCATACAATCACCATTGTGACAAAACCTCTTAAGTTTAAGCGCATAGTCTGCAGGCATTGTAATCATGCGGAATCCAATGTTCCTCACCAAAAGGGTGTGGATGTGGCAATGGCTACGGATATGATGGGGCTTTGTTTTGAGGACGCATATGATGTTGCAATCGTGGTAAGTGGAGATAATGATTTTGAAGAGGCAATTAAGTATATCAAGTCCAGAGGAAAAAATGTCTGGATTGTCTCCTGTGTGAGTTGTTTAGGTCAAGACCTGATGCGGGTTGGTGATCGGGTCATCAAGATTGATGATATTTATGATCGCATAGCTAAACCAACGAAAAATATTTAAACTTCGAAACCTTTCCGTTAACTGTTGGAACGGAAGAGAGGCAGGACATGTGTCCACAAACGCTTCTCTTCTGGATTATTTCTTCACCGACTCCATCTTAGAACTCCACAAGAAAGGCAAGATAACAGACAACAAAAACTGTGGTTTTTGAGCTCAACAACCGTGTTGAGTAAAGAAGCTAAAAAATACCTTCAAAAAGCATATTCTAAGAAAGATGTTGATTACTTATTGAATCATAATAAGTGAAACTAGTTAAGATGTGTTGCTTGGATGCTTCTGAAATTGATGACTCACGTTATCAAGCTGTGCATCTGAAAGCGTCTGCATGTCCACATACATATCCGCGTCTTTTTTCATCTCAACCGCCGTATTTCTAAAGTGGGATATAATGATCACTTGCTTACCCAAATTCTTTACGGTTCTGACCGATTCCAATAAGTCAATGTCTCCAGAGAAAAGAACAGCAATATCGTACATATTCTGATGTGCAAAGGAGACAAGATCAACGGCAAGTTGCACATCAACTCCTTTTTGAAAGATTTTTTTTGCCGATGTGAACTGGAGGGGCTTCTTCCGTATCTCAAAAAACGAGTAATTCTGTGCTCTCTTGTAGAACTCCTGTTGACCTTTACGGTTCTTCTTTGCGGATTCAAGAATTCTCGAAAGCTCTTCATTGTTTTTTGCTTTTGATATTGCGTCTTCTATTTTTCGGATCACTCCATCAGTATATTCTCCAGTATACACGTACGTCCGTACATGAAAAAGGCGCTCCTGTAAATACTGAAGGTTGTTACGGAGATAATCAAGCACAAACAGGTTGATTTTATGCCAATCAATCATCCTATCCTGGCTTCGCTCCTTATTTAACTCGTTGATACTTCCCCTAAAATTTTCAGAATCCACAAAAATAAGGATGCGCATGATTAAAAATAGGGGATTTACCGTCTTATCTTGCGATAAGACTATCCCCTTTACTATGAACCATTACAAGAGATTAAAAGTACACCACCTTTATAAACCTTTGCCAAAAATTTCCGGAGTACCTCCGACTAGAACATTTCAACCCGTTACAATTTGTAACGCTTTCACCCTGTACTACTTTTTCAAGATAAGATAGACCGCCTACTCATTAGAATTCCTTTATTCTTCCTAAATATGCCCAAAGAAGGTGAACATTACTGGGAAATAGGAAGGAAAGGATTCCCCATTAGAAAAGTTAGAACTAAAATCAAGGAAGCCGGCTTTAAGATCGTAAGAGAAGAAGTTCCAATCTTAAACGCGTATCATCAGTTCTTTATTCTGGAGAAAATGTAATTCGCCGGCAGCATACTCGCGGGGAGTAGGCACATCGCCCACTGCCGGAAAGGTTAACTGTGTAATGAGTATGAGAGCTTATACTTATATCTTTCGCATTCTATTCCGTAAGATTTCCGATGGCACGTTATTGAGGTCGTGGAACTCATCGGCACTCAGTCGTAGGGCATCTGAAATCTGCTCTGAAAAATAAGCAATTTCTACAATTTTCCCGGACTCCTTGACCGCTTCAACGGCAACGAGAAAATCCTCGTCTCCGGATATTAAAATAGCGCTATCATAATGACCATGCAGTGCGAAACTAACAAGATCAACGGCAAGGTGGACATCGGCGCCCTTTTCAACTTTATTACCATCATGCAATCGAAGTGGCTTGATGCGTGTAACAATACCGCCTAAATTAAGTAGGCGAATAAACTTTCTTTGGGATTCAATCCTTGGCTTGTCATAGGGATCCAGCGATCCATAATAATAACATCGAATAAACTTGCGCTTCCCAACATAATACTTGGCTAATCGAAGTAAATCAAAACGTATCTGAGCCCGTTTCATTCCATGATACAGGTTTGATCCGTCGACAAACACCATAACTTTGTCCATGTGAATCAATACTCATCAAGATTAAAATAGATATCTATGGAAAACACGGAATCATTACGATCTCCTTGGAAAATATTTATTTTTTTCATCAGATATGCGAAAAAGCATCTTGCTTGTAAAGGATATCCATAATTCTCGCTGTTTCTCCGACCTCTTCACAGACTCCATCCTTGAACTCCACAAGAAAGGTAAGCTATCAGACAGCAAAAACTGTGGTTTTTGAGCTCAACAACCGTGTTGAGTAAAGAAGCACTTACAAAACGTATACTGTCCCCAATTTGGGTACAGTTAAAAATGCCTGCTGAAGATGGCAAATTACCATTTTCCTGGCGTCAGGAAGATGATTACCGTAATCCTTTCGGAATATTCTAAGTAAAGTTTATAAACATCTCAGACATCCTACCTGATTATGGAACTCACAATTGTGTTAGAACCGCAAGAGGAAGGAGGATTCACCGTTTATGTGCCTTCTCTTCCTGGATGTATTTCTCAAGGAGAAACTAAAGAACAGGCCATTAAGAATATTAAAGAAGCAATAGAACTTTACCTAGAAGCAGATGTCAATGAACTTGTTGAATACGAAGGCGAACACATTAAAGTCACGATATGAAACTTCCTCTTCTTTCCGGTATTGAAGTCATTAAACGATTAAAGAAATCCGGATTTGTTGCAACGAGACAAAAAGGCTCTCATGTAAGATTAGAAAAACAGCTGGGAGAAAAAACAATTAAGATAACCGTTCCCTTGCATCCCGAAATCAAGAAAGGAACACTCCACAGAATTCTTAATGACGCTCAAATAACTTTAGAAGAGTTTGATGAGTTATCCTAATACAAAAAGCATATTCTAAGAAAGATGTTGATTATCTGCTAAATCATAATAAATAGAATTCAAAAACGCAGAGCGGAATTGACACGGGTATGATCCCCATCCCGCTCTCTCTTTCAACACCGAAGATCATAAAATGCCTCTTGTATTTAATGGTTTCGTTCAAGATCATGAGCAATGTCTTCAATGTAAAAAACCCTGTCCGCAGATCTTCCGAGCTCTGATGACAGGCTGTCACGGAAACTCACGATCCATATTTTTATCCCCTTATCTTTTGCAACATCAATTGCATCCTTATAATCCTCATCCCCGCTAACAATAATGCATATATCACAGGTTTGTTGCCAAGCATGCCGTAAGATATCCGTAGCGAGGGACACATCAACTCCTTTTTGTACATCCCGCGTTATGAGCTTTGAGCATGATGGACATTGTATTGTCCGACTCTTTAACACTTTTAGCCTTAATTGCATTCCCTTACGCTGAAGGGCATTAAGAAACTGTTTCTTTTTCATGGGGATTGTTTCAGGTACCGCGTCATAGTAATAGCAGCGAAGTAAGTTTGTATTTCTACTCAATGTGCCTATAAGCTTTTGATAATCGATATAAATGGCCTTTCCGAAGTGAGACTGCCAGCTCTTCAACAAATTTTCTGCATCAATCAATATGACGCTCTTTTCCATTCTAATAACCCCGTTGTTCAGCTTAATAACTCTATTGCCTCGCCGGGCGAAAATAAATCGGCGCCTCCGGAAAAGACACGTTTAGATTGAAACAAATACGACGATGGCAACTAAAGAAAGAGAATATTCATAGAATACGAATTATCTCCGACCTCTTCACCGACTCCATCCTTGAACTTCACAAGAAAGGTAAGATAACAGACAACAAAAACTGTGGTTTTTGAGCTCAACAACCGTGTTGAGCAAAGAAGCTAAGAAGTACTTACAAAAAGCATATTCTAAAAAAGATGTTGATTATCTTCTCAATCATAATAAGTAACTATCCAAAGATCTTATCGTGATGGTCAAAGTCATAAAAGAAAATGCTATCAGTCATTCGATCATAGCGGAACACAAACACGAAATGGGAGTCAATGTG
>Ga0208375_1003578_pt1 | contig 13043 bp, 16 predicted proteins | sample RifOxyD1_FD_184038 | JGI IMG/M metagenome (GOLD analysis project Ga0208375, IMG submission 184038) | Soil microbial communities from Rifle, Colorado - Rifle Oxygen_injection D1 (SPAdes) | ecosystem: Environmental > Terrestrial > Deep subsurface > Rock core/Sediment | place: Rifle, Colorado... | reverse complement strand
AAAAAGAAAAAAATTAAGTTAGATTTGTGGACATTATTTTTTTTTGTGCTTTTATTAATGTAATATTTAATATAAATACGTTCACTTGTAGGGCGACTAAAAAATGTTATAAAAAAATAAGGAACGTATTGATCATTTGTTGGCATGATGGTGTGTTTTTTATAGTATATTACCTGATGGAAAGGGGAGACTGAGTATGATTGAATTTGATGAAGATCTGGATTTTTCTTTTGATTGGGATGATGAGTATGAAGTCTCTGATTCTTCCAAGACCCGTCTACAAAAAGATGGCAAAAAGAAAAGACCAAACAAGAAGAAAGTCTCGGATGTAGCAGCTCCACCCAAAATGAGCCAGATATCAGGAAAGGTAGTACCCACTGAGCCAGGAAATCTCAGTGCAGGAATTTCTCTTAAAACAGATGCCAAGATGTACGAAATTGAGATGGATGACGTCGGAAAAAAACTTACTAAAGAATTGTATCATGAGGTTTTGGTTTGCGGGTATGAGAAGAAAGAAGGGAATCGCCTAATTTTATCTGTTAAAAACTACATATAAAAAAGGCTCCTTTCGGAGCCTTTTTTATGATTAATTATCACTATCGTATTCAGTATTTTCGGATGGGTCATAGGTCTCATCTATAGAAATAGTTTCTGGACTGGAAGAACTGTCATATGAAGGGGTTGGGGTAGCTGCTGGGTCTTCAGTAGTGGCTTCTTCCATAGCAAATACACTTAGGCTGAATAAAATCATAAATAACGTTGCCAATAATTTTTTCATGTCTATCTCCTGAAAATTATAAAATCCAAATTCTGTTAAAAAGCAAAAAACCGAAACAACTAATGATAATACATATATAAGGGAAAATACTAGATTATAAAAATTATTTCTAAGTGGTCTATATCAATGAGGGTGAAATTAAAAATAACTTTTATTTTTTAATAGATTAGTATTTTTATAACGTAACATTTTAAATTTGTTTGGTTTAACTATAATAATTTCGTAATGCTGGATAAACATCAACCCCATTATCTTGGTCCAGTTAAAGATTAGGAAACAATGGCCCTATGCGTTATTGGTTGCAGTGTATTTTTGCATATATTAGTTGATAGCTTAGGTTATTAACCTGACTTTTACTATGTATCCCTTCTCACCAAGGTTTTTTTTAAAATGATATAGAAAAAATTTTTTTTCCAAGATACCATTAATCAATGTATTTAAGCGGAGAAATCTTTTATGCAGAAATTCATAGTTAAAACTTTATTTATGCTCCTTGCAATCTCAAATCTTTTGGCCATAGATCCATTGGAATTCGTATCCAGAACAGATTTATTAGAAAAAGATAATGAGGGCAAACTAGTCCCCAAAAAAGAGTTTAGAGATCAAATGAAGTTTGATATTGAAAGTGGAAGTTATAAATTAAAAGATAATTCTTATAAGCTGGATATGGATAAAGATAAGAGTAGTAATAATCAATATTCTCGTATCACGGAATGGCACCTGACTCCACGTAGTTGGTATAGTAAATTTAATGATTACAAGGAGAAGAATGTTATTGGAATGACTTCATTATTTGATACTGAGGGAAATTTAGTTATTCGTACCGAATGCCATGTATTTGAAGGAGGATTATACTCAACTTCCAGAGGTTGTAGTTCCGCAACTTTAAAACGCTGTGAAATGGCACAAGCACTTAAATATAGAATAAATGAGATCGAGGCTATGCGAAAAAGCTGTGCGGACACTTTTAAAAATATAGAAAATTTTGTTAATGATAAAACTGATATCGAACTTATAAAAAATAGTTACGATCACTTAGATACAGATCAGGATTTGCCAGGTGAAATAAAGAGCTTCGCTAAGGAGGATGGTCGGCGAGGAACTTTTTTTGATACCCTGGATATAAATTTTAAAATGCTTAAGGGAACCATAGATCTTTGTGATAAATATTCAAAATATTTTAAACAGGAATCAGCACAGCCCCCAGTAGATAAAGGTGATCAGACTAACATTAAGTCTCATTGATTGATTATATTGTAAGCTCGGTATCGGTATAGGAGAAAGCAGTTAAAACATACATCAAAGCTTCCTTTAATGCTTGATTGATTGGTTTGACCTTAGTTTTCTCCGAACATTCCATAAATAAAATTCTACTGGAGAATTCTCCTATAGTTGGTGCACTATCAAGATTAATTTGGCTAATATCTATTAATTTTTGTTTTTTTATTTCTTTGCATACACTAAGAATTTTTTTACCGGTTTTATCCTTAACGGCAGCGGCACCGAAGGAACGACAGATACAAGGCCTATATTTATAATTGGAACATTTTCCTTTTATACCATCATCCGAGAGTTTAATATAAAATATACAATGATTGGTTTTGTCTAATTGCTCTAACGTATTTAATACTTTTTCAGCTAATTTTTGGTCGTATAAATCCAAAGCGGTCGGAATCATCTCTAATATTGATGCGCTAACTTCACGACTGAGGCAACATTCTCCACAACCTTGAATACAGGTTAACCCGGTTTTTTGTTGATAAGCTTGGAAGGAGTCGTGAGATTCTTGATAAATTTCTATGATTTTAGAAGCTAATACTCTAAGTCTTTGCATAAATAAGCTGCCCAAATATCAGATAATACGCATTTTATTAGAAAAAATCAAAATGACAAACGAAAATTATCTTATTCAAATAAATAGCAAAACCACTAGATTAACTCCTATAAAATTTGCTAAATTATGCGCAGATGTTAAAAAAAATATATGTCGAAATTACCAATATCTGTAATCTTAATTGTTCTTTTTGTGTTCAATCTAAGCATAAAAAAAAATCAATGAGTCTTAATGAGTTTCATCATATATTGAAACAAGTTGCTCCACTGACGGAAGAAATTTGTCTGCATGTTACTGGAGAACCGTTGATACATCCGGATTTTTTGGAGATTTTGCATTTATGTCAGCAGATGCAGGTAAGTGTCCAGTTGACCACTAATGGATTATTGCTTAGTCGTTTTGAAAAGGAATTGCTTGAATCAACTGCCATAAGGCAAATTAATTTTTCCATTCAAGCCTATATGGACAATTATGCTGATAACAAGCTGGAGGAGTATCTTTTACCGATCCTCGATTTTATTAAGAAGGGGAGCAATGTGCGTCCTGAGTTGTATTTTAATTTAAGACTTTGGAACCAAGGTGATAAAGACGATGGCAATACAGAAGTTTTTAAAATAGTTGAAAAGTATTTTAATATTATTATTAAGCGGGAAGTGGACGTAGGTGGAATTAAATCTAAACGTCTTTGGAATCGATTGTACCTGCATTTTGACTCACGTTTTGAGTGGCCTTCCGTAGATGGAACCTGCTTGGGCAGTGAGGGACGATGTAAAGGACTAATTGATCATATCGGTATTTTGGCAGACGGAACGGTCATTCCTTGTTGTTTGGATATGAATGGAGTTATGTCTCTTGGAAATTGTTTGGAGGAGCCACTTGAAAATATTTTGAAAAGTAATCGGGCCAATCTAATGAGGCAGGGATTTAATCAAGAAGTTCTGGTAGAGAAGCTTTGTCAGAGGTGTAGTTATATTAGGCGTTTTTCAAATAAGCTAAAAAAGAGACTTAAAGGCTAATATAAAAAGTATTAATGCGGCAATTAAAGTAGATTTTTGTTTTAGTTTACTAATAGCCTTATTTCCCAATAGACAACCTAGATAAGAATTAATAATGGTTACAATACCTATGATTGTGAGTGGGAAAACCAGCTTGGTTTGTGCCAGTCCAAGAACAGAGCCGATTAAAAAAGCATCAATGCTGGTAGCAATTGCAAGTGTCGTGAGGCATTTATAACCTTCACAAGAGCAGTATTTTATTTGTTCGTTATTTTCTTTTGAGAAATAATCGTAAGATGTTTTTAAGCCGAGTAAAAAGAAGACACTAAAGGTTAAAATGTTAGTATAGCTGTCCAGAAAGTTTTTTAGAAACGTGTTTGAGAAATAGTAACCAAGTAAGGGCATGATGGCTTGAAATGCTCCGAAAGCCAGGGATATTTTTATAAATTTGGGGTAATTATTTTTTTTAAGTTTGATGCCACAACTCATAGAGACTGAAAAGGCATCCATGGAAAGTGCGACTGCGATAAGAAATAAGTCAATAAAGTTTAGTTCCACAAAAAGATCCTTAATTTGAGTGGTTACTTTTGTTTAAGGTAGTCAAAAAGCTTCTGCAGATTACCGGTTTTTTTCTTTCTTTTAACTGGGGCTTTCTTTGGCGTTGTTGGTTTAATTTCCTTTTTTGGTAGGGGGGCTTTTTCAGTAAAGCGATCATTGGCCTCACTAACTTTTAAAGTTCTTCCATCAACAATTTTTCCGTTGAGTCCTTTAATGGCCAAAAGTGCTTCAGAAGTTCGGTACATTCTGACAAACGCATAGCCTAACTTTTTTTCGCTATCAGGATCGGTCATAATTTCAATGGATTTAACTTTTCCAAATTTAGAAAAAAGGAACTTGATACCTTCTTCGTCTCGTCTATAGTTTAGGTTTCCAATGTAGACAGTTTTGCCAGTATCTTTGCTTTTTTCTATCGTTTTAACCGTTTTTTTAACTTTTTTGTCTGTTTTCTTTTCCATAATGTCCTATCAATTTAATAATAGGTGAAACTAACATGATCGATTATATTCGTCTATCTTGAAAACTAGGTCATATAAGGAGTATAGTGTAGTATCTGATTGTTCATGCTCTTACTCTAAAACACGGGACGTTTATGATATACGATCATCTGGATAATTTAAACAAGCATTTACCGAGCCTAGTATCTCAGAAAATCTTATCTTTTTTAAAAACCCCACCGACAGAAGATAAAAAATTTCATATCGAAGATGAAAATATTTTGGCCATTACTTCTACTTATCTCCCGCGTCTTTTTACAGATGGACTTTATGAATCTCATTTTAAATATATTGATTTGCAAATTATGATTAGTGGTGAAGAGTTGGTTTACTATCATCCTATTAATAAATTGATTAGAGAAAAAGAAGACCGTGTTAAGGATATTATATTTTATAAAAAAACCGATCAAGGTGTTTTCTTTCCTATAACTAATAAGATGTTTACACTCCTATACCCTCAAGATGGACACCTTCCAACAGTCGGGTATAATTTGGATAAAAAGCTGCGCAAAGTTGTTTTTAAAATTAACAATAGTTGGATTCACTCTTAATTGATCATGCTCAGCTTGGAAAAAGTACAGCACTCAGTTGATGGTACGATGAAGATGCTTTATAGGCTTTCTGACGGTCATTGCGTTGAAACAGTAGCGTTACCTTTTCGAAGAAAATATACGCTTTGTTTATCGTCTCAGGTAGGATGTCGTTTCAATTGTGCTTTTTGTTTAACAGGTAAACAAAAATTTCAAAGAAGTTTAACCTCCACGGAAATAATTAATCAATATCTATGCGCCTGGAACTATTTATTGGAAAATAAGAAAACCATAGCAACTGCGAATATTGTTTTTATGGGGCAAGGTGAGCCACTTGATAATTTTGAAGCGATTAAAGAAAGTATAATGCATTTAATGCGCACCGATGGTATCAAGCTTGGACCTAGACAAATAACAGTTTCTACAGCTGGATATCTTCCTGGTATAAAACGTTTTCTGGAACTTCCTCCGATTAATTTAGCAATTTCTCTTCATAGTGCAATTAACGAAAAAAGAAGCCAAATAATGCCTATTAATAAAAAATACCCGATTGGAGATATTATTGATGTGGTAAAAAATTTTCCACTGGTGAAAAAACAGTATTTAGCTTTTGAGTACCTGCTGATAAAAAATTTTAATGATCATGTAGATGATGCCAACCATTTATTCATGCTTATAAAAGAATTCAAATCCATTGTTAATATTATTCCATTTAATCCATATCCGGGATCAGAATTTATAAGACCAACCAAAGTAGAAGTAGAGCAATTTAAACAGCTGCTGGTCCAGTTAAGACTTCGAACAATGATAAGAATAAGCCGTGGTCATGATATTATGGCTGCTTGTGGTCAGCTAAGATCTCCCAATCATCAATAATTCTAAGCGCAAGAATGTCACTGGAACTGGTTAGAATTAGCGATGGATCTGTTCTGGCACAAGATCCTGCATAGTGGTGGAATACTATAAAGGTGCTAATTTGGATGTTTTTTCCATCTACCTTGGGCAGTGGAAAAAATTCCTGAAAAATATAATTTTTCTTATCAAATTGTCCGTCGGTGTTGAATAAAATATCACCGTCTTTTTTGACGATTTTGATATTTTCTCCACACCTTCCTGAAATTGGTTTAATAACATAACTATCTTTGAATAATTCTTTATTGAAATCAAAACTACTTTTTAGAAGGTTAGGATGATCAGGATAGAGTTCAGTTAGTATGGGTAATATCGCTTTGTTACTTGGAATAATTGTCCAGAAAGGTTCGAATACTTGAATTTTTTCGTGTAGAAGAATGTCAAAAAGTTTAGGAGAGTGATGTGGAGTTCTTCTTTGCTCAAGAAAATTATCAAAATTTTCACAATCTTCGATTTTTTCATTTCGTAATTGTTCCAGGACAGTTTCCCAGGCCCAGGTTTTCCAGATTATTTTAACTTTAGTGCCATCAGCATCTATTACATTGCCTTTTTTATCAAAAGAGAAAGCGTCAATACCGCAAATTGCTTTGCAGGTAAAACCAGCTAGTTCAATGCATTCTTTCATAAAAAGGGTATGATAAGTTTCTTCGGGGTTATTGTCATAAAGCAGATGGACTATGTTACTACCATCTACTCTCTTCCAAGCGGCGACTAAGTCGGGTTGTAGTCTTTCGCCGGTGCAATTTCCAATATCACAACCAAAGTGATCAGCCCATTTTAGTTGAACTTTACCGCATTCCATGTAGCATGATGCTGAGTCAGCGTTATACTCATAAACTTTAAGGCCTTGATTGGACATGGTGAAATCGAGTCTACCAGTAATCATTTGATTATACTGGCCACTCCATGATCTTTGTATTTTTGGCCAAATGATTGGTGGAATAGAAAAATGCGAAAGTAGAGTAGGATTACTCATAACATGATCAGTAGCTCGAAGGAACATCATGTGTAATTCATTGCTGACTCGTTTAAGTTCCTGTTCTGCCGATTTTGATATACAAAGAAATTTATATTGATCTTCATCGGAGCTAGTCAACTTATGTCCATTCATTACTTTGACATAAACATTTTCATCTTCATTAGCTACGTTTAACCATGAGTGAGATGATTGATGATTATCAGGGATTCTTCTTAAAATTGTGTTTAACAATGTTGGATTGATGCTTGAAGGTTTTTCGCTATGAGATGCATCTTTGGTTTGGATTACCCAACCGAGTATTTTTGCTTTTTCACATTCACATTTTATCCAATATCCACCATCTTGATCAATAACCGCTTTTAATTCTCTAGAATAATTTTGATTTTCGGCCCAGATGGTATCATCTACATTTTGTTCGATAAACCTAATTTTATTGTCATGCACTTCAGTGACAATAGCTACGTGACCTGTGACTTCGAATTGTCCGCCCTCGTCCCAAATCAGTAAACAACCAGGTTCAGGATGCCTTTGGGAGCCATTTTTAAAAGAGTATAGAGGTAATGTGTCTGAAGTTTTAGTATGGGGATTTTTAAGATCTTTAAGTTTAAAAATATCATAGGCCATGGGCACATCTTCAAAAGTGTAACCAGTGTTAAGATACATCCATCTTCTAGCAAGTTCCACACATTGCCATTTGAACCCCATCCAGATGTTATCAAAATAACTTCTAAATGAATCACGATCAGATTTTATTGATTTTTTTATACTATCGTAATTTGATGAATACACTTTTAGGCCTTTAGGTCCAATGCCAAGAAGTGTGTCAAAAGGGGCTTTAGTTGGTTTCTTTGTATTCATTTATGTAAGTGAAAAAATTTATCAAAATTTACCAGTAATTTTACTTTTTTACAACTTAGCTAACATTATTGTTGGGGAAATTACTATTACTATATTACAGAATCCTTTTTCTGAAAGATATAACAGCTATAAAATAAATCATACTACTTAATATAATAATAACCGGACCAGATGGTGCATTAATTTGATAACTTATAGAAAGTCCTGCAATTATGGTGAATAGTGAAATAATGATGGAATAAATAATCATACTTTTGATATTTTTTGAAAAGACGCTGGCAATTCCGGAAGGAATCGTAAGCATGGCAACAATCATAACAATGCCAACCACATTTATAAGCATAACAACAGTTATAGCAATGAGTATGAGCAAGAGTAAGTAGTAGAATCTGGTATTAATTCCTCGAAGCCTTGCAAATTCTTCATCAAAACATATGGAAACAAATTTATTAAAAAATAAAATGGTGGTAGTTAAAACTAATACATCAAGTACAATAACCGTTATCAAGTCTTCGTATCCCACCATCAGAATGCTGCCAAAGAGATAACTCATTGGATCGGTGTATCCGGGGGTGTAGTAAATGAGAATTAAACCAAGGGCCATTCCAAATGCCCATAAAGCACCAATTAAAGTGTCTTCGCGTTCCTTGTAGTAGATAGTAAAAATACCGATGAGTAGGGCAGAAACTATGGCCATTAAAATTGCTCCGATTTGAGGAGTCATCCAAGTCACTTGATGTACCTGATTTAAATACATTCCAAGACCAATACCACCTAGAATGCAGTGGGAAATAGCCCCGGCAATAAAGCTAACTCTTTTAATTACCACAAACGTTCCCATTGTTCCGAAAGCTAAGGAAGCAAAAATTCCAATTAAGGTGGCATACATAAGAAAAGTCATATCGGGATTGAATATATCGACAAAATATTGGATCATTTGCTTTTTACCTCATGGTCATGGGCCACATACTGATATTTTTTGGAAATAATCTCTTGGAAATTTTTTTCATCGATATCATGTGGGTAGTGGATATGGGAATCCTTGTTAACACATATAACGTAATCAACTAATGATGATACGAATTGGTATTCGTGAGAAACCATGACGATACTCATTTCGGTATTAAGTTTCTTTAAAAGTTCTAAAAGAATTTGCTCGTGGTGAGTGTCTATACCAGCACTTGGCTCGTCGAGAATTAAAATTTTAGGGTGACAAGTGAGCGCTCTGGCAATTAGAACTCTTTGCTTTTGCCCGCCTGATAATGAGGAAAAAAAGGCATTTTGGTATTCGAGTACGTTCATTTTAGTCATGGCTTCTTTAGCATTTTCGTGGTCCCTTTTAGTGTAGAGGCCAATGAAGCGATGACCAAGGCAACCCATTAGCACCACCTCTTCCACGGTAATAGGAATCTGTGGATCAAAAACAAGCTGTTGGGGAAGATAAGCAATCTTATGTGGGTTCTTACCCGGTATGGCCCCAAATATTTTCACACTGCCCGATTGCGGTGATAAAAGACCAAGTAAAATTTTAACCAAGGTGGTTTTGCCTCCGCCATTAGGACCGATGATGCCGACAAAATCATTCTCAAAAATGCTAAATGAAACATTCTCCAAAACATTTATATCCCCACGTTCATATGTAAAATTTAGTTTATCAACTTCTATAATATTATTTTTCATTTGATTAGTCGTAAGCCTTTTTTATGGCTGTTGCCATGTTTATATAATTTTTCAATATATTTTTTTCCAGAGGATTGATAGAAATGACTTCGCCACTTATCCCATTTGCAATCGTTTGGGCAGCTTTGATAGAAAATTGAGGTGATACAAAAATGACTTTTGTCTTTTCTGCTTTTGCTTGCTTAATAATATGGGCAATATGTCTGGGAGAAGGGGATTTACCTTCAAGTTCAATGGGCTCTTGTAATAAATTATATTCATTCAAAAAATATCCAAAAGCTGGATGAAAAACAAAAACTTTCTTTCCCTTAAGCGGATCTAATAATTGATGTGCTTGAAGCATAGTCTGATTTAGCTTTTGTAAAAATATTTTCAAATTTTCTTGGTATCTCGATTGATTATGAGGATCATGCTTGGAAAGAGTGGAAGTAATTATTTGGGCCATATTTTTTATGGCATCTTTTGATAGCCATATATGGGGATCTTGTTCACTTTCGTGATGAAGGTGATTGCTCTTATGCTCAGGCTCTTGATCAGACTCCATCTTTCTTTTGGTAAAGTTTTGATCTAGCATAACAATAATTAGTTTTTTTTGATTTTTTATTTTTGTCAAAATTATGGATTCAAATTGTGCACCAACCGCAAAATAAAATTGGGCGTTGCCAAGTTTTTTAATTTGTTCGGGAGATGGTGTATAGGTATGGGGATCTTTGCCCTGACCAATCAGAGTGGTGGTTTGCACAAGATCTTTGCCAATTTCTTCCACTACAAAAGTAATTGGTTCAATGCTGGTAATGACGTTAATTTGAGCGTAAGTGTTACTGATCAAAAAAAGGCTAATTAGGCATAAAATTACTTTCATGTTACTTCCTACATTTGATTATATTGGCATTACGCTTGGTACATTCATTAATGGAGTGACTCTTTAAAAAAATATTTGAGTATTACTGTGGTTTACATTTCGGGGTAATTCGATCAGAAAAGCCCTTATCAATCGCCACTTGTGCCATAACTTCCCAGTCAAAGCAATTCATGTAGTCCTTATTGATAAGTAGATCTACAATATCATAGTGGCCGTAATACATAGCTGTATATAGAGGGGATCTTCTTACATAATCACCTTGGAGGTTTATCCCCACTTTCTGGTAATAATCTTGAGAAAACTTGGTGAAATTAAAATTGTGTTTTGAGTATTCACCAATCTCTTTAAAAATATCTGGGTTTGGAAACTGCTCAATACGCAAGGTTGCATCTTTGTCGAATTGAATTGGAGGTGTAGTAATTGGTGGATTAGTAATGTACTTGACCAAAATTTCCATGGCGTTATGAAAGCCATATGCTGCTAGGATATGAATAGGATATTTGGAATTGTCGCAACTATAATGGACATACCGCCCGCCTTCTGTATTTTCTAAAATGTATTTAAAAATACTGTTATTGGGGTCAGAGTTATTCTCGTTAACGGCAAAAGTTGCGGCAATTTGCGGAAGAGTTAGATTGTAGTAAACGGAATTTGCAAATTTAGGATTAAAGCAACTGGCCTTATATTTTATGGTTTTACCGTTTGCGATTTGGGGTAAATAGAGTTCTTTAATTTTATCCAAATTTTGTTGCATGATTGCATCAGCGACTTCTTTAAATATTTCGTCGGCACCGGTTAAAGCCTCAATTCTTCCATCTTTGTTTTTATCATCTTTCGTGCGACTTCCTCCTCCTGAGCAAGCAGTTAGTATTGAAAGAGTTATGGAAAATAAAATTATATACAATTTATGCATAGTGCCCCCATCTGATAATTTTTTAACATTTTGAGTAAAAGAGGTCAATGCATGAAGCATGGGATGGTAAAAAAGAGCATGCGCTAATCTATTTATGATAGGGATGATTGGAATTGATACTTTGGGCCCGATAGAGCTGTTCAATCAAAATAAGGCGGGCCATTTTGTGAGGAAAAGTAAGCATGGAAAGGGAGATTTTTTCGTTGGATTTCGAGAGAAGTTCTTCTCCAAAACCAGTAGATCCACCTATAATTAAAAAAAGAGGTCCAGATGTTTTTTCAAAATGATTATAAAGCCATCTTGAAAATGCCACACTATCCATTTGCTTTCCTTTTTCCGAAAGTAAGATAATCATTCCTTTGGAATTGGGACTTAATTGATCAATTTTTTTTAAAACTAAATTGGCTTCTGTCGTTACATCTTCTTTTTGGGATTTAATTTCATGAATATTTAATTTGAAAGCTTTAATTTGTTTTAAGTAATGTTCTTCTAAAGCGAGTAGGTTTTGATCTTTTAATTGTCCTACTACGATGAGGTTCAACTCTTTCATTAGAAATAGTTTTTATCCGATTGTTCTTCATCGGTTTTTTTATCTTCTGTAGGTGTTGAGTAGTAATAATCAACGGGAATATCTATGCGCTTGGCTTCTTTCCACACATCATCAAGGTCGTACACCTCTCTCGCGGATGCTACAAAGACGTGGACAATGATATCTCCAAAATCTAGTAATACCCAGTCAGATTCGTTTAAGCCTTCAATTGATCTTGCGCAAAAGCCATGCTTTTTTAGTTGGACGCTAATATTATCTGCCATGGATTTAGCTTGAGTTGTGTTGGTGGCAGAGGCAATAATAAAATAATCGGCCAGAGAGCTGATTTTGTTTACATCCAATACTTTTAAACTTTCGCCTTTTTGGTTACCCAGCAACCACGCGGTAGCCATGGCAATGTTTAAAGGATATGGAAATTTTTTATTTTTAATAATTTTACCAATTTCTTTATCAACAAAACTCAAATTCATTTGATTTCCCTTCCACTTAATACTGTTTTAAACATTAGTTGTTTTAAAAGATCGATGTTTCGCCCTGAAACGGATGAAATAGGTAAGACCTTTTTATCTAATTGTTCCTCGAAATATTTTTGAAATCTAGATATTTCATCGTCGGTCATAGCATCGATTTTAGTCAGACAGATAATTTCTTTTTTTTCTTCAAATTCTTTTTTATATTGAAGTAATTCATTTTTGACAGTCATATAACTTTCAAAAGCTTCAAATTCTTCCAGACACCAGGAGCAATCTACTAAATGAACAAAAGAGGTCGTCCTTTCAATATGTTTTAAAAATTTGATACCAAGTCCTTTACCTTCAGATGCTTTTTCAATAAGGCCTGGTATATCGGCAACTACAAAGGATTGATCATCAAGTTCTACTACCCCAAGATTGGGTTCTAGTGTTGTAAAAGGATAGTCCGCAATTTTGGGTTTTGCTGCAGAAATTCTTGAGATGAGAGTAGATTTACCTGAATTGGGAAGTCCCACCAGAGCAATATCGGCAAGCAATTTTAATTCCAGCTCAACTTCCATTGTCTGACCTTCATCGCCAGCTTGAGAGTATCTGGGAGCCTGATTGGTAGAAGTTTTGAAATTA
>Ga0208375_1003577_pt1 | contig 13047 bp, 10 predicted proteins | sample RifOxyD1_FD_184038 | JGI IMG/M metagenome (GOLD analysis project Ga0208375, IMG submission 184038) | Soil microbial communities from Rifle, Colorado - Rifle Oxygen_injection D1 (SPAdes) | ecosystem: Environmental > Terrestrial > Deep subsurface > Rock core/Sediment | place: Rifle, Colorado... | reverse complement strand
CGCGACCCCCATCCCCAAGAAGCCAGCACCACCTCCACCTGTAGGAGCGGCTTCAGCCGCGACCACGACATTCAAGACACCGGCGAACCCCACACCCCCCGCCGCAGGCGCGACCTCACTCACGACACGCGCAGCCCCCGCTGCGCCACCTGCCAATGCCGCCGATCCAACCGCCATCGCCACCGCAAAAACGCGCACCCCGGCCGCTACCACCCGCATCGCCCCCGAAAAAACCGCCACCGCCGCCACACCAACCGCCGCTCAAGCCACAGCACGCGGCATCGCCGCCACCCGATGTCCCGCCACCCGAGCTGCGACTCGCACCGTTGCCGAAGATTCCGCCACCGCTGGCGCACCGACCGCCACGCGTGCCCCACAACGGGGCGGCGCTTCCACCCAAAGCGCCATGCATGCCGCTCAAAGCCCCATCGATGGCAGAACGTGCATCACCGCTGCCGCTCCAACACGCGCCACTGCCGCTTTTTTCGCCAGCGCAGCCACCTCAAGGCACACCCGCGTCGCCGTTGGCGCCTCCGCAGCGAAGGCGGGGATCCGCGCACACACAGCCCCGCCCAGCCGGAAAACAAAAAGGCCGCCCGAAGGCGGCCTCTCGCAGAACCCCGGCAGGCACACCGCCTGCCGCTTAACCCCTCACGCCGCGGCCGGCGTCTCCTCCCCGCGCGGCGCCTTGGCGAAGCGCGTGCCCAGCTCCTTGCGCAGGCCTTCCAGGCCCTGGTTGCGGCCCGAGACCTTCAACAGCGCATAGCCGTCCAGCGCGCAACGCATGATGTCGCTGCCCAGTGCCGTCTCGCTGTCGGCGCCGCGCTCGGCCAGGCGCTGCAGCCGCTGCAGGCGCGGGCGCAGCTTGTCCAGCGCCACCAGGTCGGCCTGCGCCTCGGCCAGCTTCAGGCTGGGCGGCACCACCTGCGGGTTCTGCGACAGCACGCTCAGCGTCTGCCGGCAGAACGCCTCGGACTTGTCGCCCATGCGCGCCAGCTTGCGGCGCTGCTCGGCGGTCATCGCCACCAGGTCCACTAGCTGCGTCTCGAGGTCCAACAGCGCCTGGTCCACCGCCTCCAGCTGCGCGTCCGTCAGGGTCAGGTTGATCATGTTCTGGCTCACTGCACACTCCCTTGCATTCCATGTGAGGCGCCGGGGCCGGCCCGCGTCGCGTGCCTGCAAGCCCACCGGCGCCGCTCCAATGCCGTCCCCGCGGCGCGGGGTGTGGCATGGCCGGCAGGGCCGGCGGCTGGAGCGGGGCGGAGTGTGCGTGGCGCGCCGCAGTCCGTATGTAGGAAAAGTCCGAATGCGGCCGCGGGGCTTTGCCGCACAGGCACGATTGGTCGGGTCTTAGCAGGCGCGACGCCGGGCAGGCATCATGTCCGCCGGAGGGGGACCCGATGACTGCACTGACCGAGCGCTTCGCGCGCGCCGTGGACTACGCCCGCATCGCCCATGCCGGGCAAACCCGTAAGGGCACCGCCATCCCGTACATCACCCACCTGCTGGGGGTGGCCGCGCTGGTGCTGGAATACGGCGGCGACGAGGACCAGGCCATCGCCGGCCTGCTGCACGACACCCTGGAAGACTGCGGCGCCCACCACGAGCCGATCATCCGCCAGCAGTTCGGCGACCGCGTTGCCGACATCGTGCTGGCCTGCACCGACGGCACCGCCGAGGACAAGGGCACCCACACCGACGCCGAGGCCAAGCGCCGCGACTGGCTGGCCCGCAAGCAGGCATACCTCGCGCACCTGGCCGAGGCGCCTGACGACGTGCTGCTGGTGTCGGCCTGCGACAAGCTGCACAACGCCCGCTCCATCGTGCAGGACATCGAGGACCCGGCGGTGTGCCTGGCGGTGTTCGATCGGTTCAAGTCAGGCCGCGATGGCACGCTGGCCTATTACGAGAGTCTGGCGCGGCAATTCAACGCAGCGGCCGCCGCACCTGCGAGAGCTATCGACGCCATCGTTGGGCGCATGCACGCGATGGCCGACGGCACTACACGGCAACCATTGCCCTACGCAACCTTTCCAGCACTCGCCTAAGGTCCCGCTAATCATTTTTTCAAGGATGCAAATGAACGGCAGCGCGTCTCAACTCTTCATCGTCGACAACTCAAATGCAGAGTGGAAGGTCCGCTCCTATTTGGCTGAATGGTGCGAGCTTTCAGCAACGATCGATATCGCCACAGGCTACTTCGAGATCGGGGCAGTGCTGGCGATGCAGGAAAAATGGCAGCACGTCGACAAGATTCGAGTGCTGATGGGAGACGAGGTTTCGCTGCGGACGGGTCAGGCGTTCGAAAAGGGGCTGAAGCGCGTAGCTAGCCGTCTCGACAATTCATTGGATCAGGAGAAGGTCAAAAACGACTTTCTCGAAGGCGTGCCCGCAGTGGTCGATGCGATCAAGAGCGGGAAGCTGGAGTGTCGTGTCTACCGCAAGGATAAGTTCCATGCGAAGGCCTACATCACGCACGGCCGCTCCGCTGTCGTGGGTTCCTTCGCGTTGGTTGGGTCTTCCAATTTCACGGTTCCCGGGCTCACCGACAACATTGAACTCAATGTCCAGATCCGTGGCGCCGATGTGGGCCTGTTGCAGGAATGGTACGAACGCCACTGGGAAGACGCCCAGGACGTCAGTGCGGATCTGCTGAAAATCATCGAGAAGCACACGCTGTTGAGGTCTCCATACGAAATCTGGATCAAAGCGTTGCATGAACTTTTTCATGGAGAGGCTTTGACCCCGGATGTTTGGGATCGCAATCAGTCCAAGCTTTTTGGAGAGCTCGATCGCTATCAGCAGGATGCGTATCGCAATCTGCTCAGCATCGCCAAAACGTACGGGATCGCGTTCCTCTGTGACGGGGTAGGCCTGGGCAAGACGTTCGCTGGCCTGATGTTGATCGAGCGCTTCGTGGTCCACGAAGGCAAGCGTGTGGTCCTGTTTGCCCCCAAGGCGGCACGCGAGGATGTCTGGGAAGTAAAGGTCGCCAAGTACCTCGACGACCTCAACAGTGGCTTCGTCAACTTCAAGTCCTTTAACCACACCGATCTGCAGCGCGTGGGGAAGATCCAGAAGGAAATCGAGCTGACGCTGCGAGATGCTGATGTAGTCATCATCGACGAGGCCCACAATTTCCGTAATCCGGGCGGTCGGGGTACGGGGCGGATGCAGGAGTCACGCTACCGCCGACTGCAGCGGTATGTAGCCAGCGGGTCGGACAAGAAGCAGGTGTTCATGCTCACGGCGACGCCGGTCAACAACTCGATCCATGATTTCCGCCACATGATCGAGGTCTTCAGTGGCGAGGACATGCGGTACTTCCAGCCGACCCTTGGGATTTCCAGCCTGCGTAGGCACTTCATCGATCTCGAGAAGAAGCTGCTCGGGAAGGACAAGGAGGGCGACCTGTTCGATATTGAAACTGCAGACGACGAAGACAGAGCTGAAACGGCACTGGCCATGGACCGCATCTTTCACGCGCTGGTTGTCCAGCGCAGCCGTGCCTACGTGCGAGAGAGTCAGATCCAGGTTGCGGGCGACAAGGCGCTATTTCCGGAGCGTCTGCCACCGGTTGTAGCCGAATACGGATTGAAGAAGACGTACGGCAAGCTTCTGGTTGAGCTTGAGAAAGCGTTCAGCAAGCAGGATCCGCTGTTCGTCCTCGGCGTCTACAACCCCTTGGCCTATTACAAGGGCAAGAAGGGCGATTCCGACGCCGACCACTTGGCGGAGGGTCGGCAAAAGCAGGTCGTCACCCTGATTCGCACCCAATTCCTCAAGCGTTTCGAGAGTTCGGCAGCCGCCTTCGAGAGGTCGTGCCTTCGGTTGTTGAAGAAGCTCTTCGCCTGGGCCGAAGTCCATGCAGAGGGCGCGCATGACCGAAAGCGGCTGGACAGATTCAAGAGCAAGCACGCGGAACTGCTGGATTACGTGGAGGCCCACCAGAACGACCTCTTCTCCGATGAGGCGGAAGAGGATGAAGTCGAGCCGTTCCTGACCGAGGAGATGCTCGCCGGCGTCGATAGGCTCGACCCCGAAGAATACGAAGTCGGCGACCTGATCGACGATTGCATCGACGACATGGAGCAGTTGGCGGTGTTCCTTGGCATGGTCAAAGACGTCACGCCGAAGAAGGACGACAAGCTGCAGGCGCTGACCAAGCTGCTCAAGACCGACAAAGTCCTGAAAAACCAGAAACTGATCCTGTTTACGGAATTCGCCGACACCGCCCGCTACCTGGAGAAGGAGCTGAAGGCGGCCGGCATCGAGGGTATCGAGCGCATTGACGGCAAGAGCACGCAGAAGCGGCGGAGCCAGGTGATCCGACGCTTCTCTCCGTACTACAACGACACGAGCAGAGCCGCTCTGGCGAGCGATGGATTGGAGGAGATTCGGGTGCTGATCGCGACCGACGTGTTGTCGGAAGGCTTGAACCTGCAGGACGCCACCCGCCTGATCAACTACGACCTGCACTGGAATCCGGTGCGTCTGATGCAGCGCATTGGCCGTACTGACCGGCGCCTGGACCCGAAGGTCGAGAAGGCGATCATCCGTGACGATCCAGGTCAGAAGGCCGTTCGGGGCACGACCCAATTCTGGAACTTCCTGCCGCCCGAGGAGTTGAATGAACTACTTAGCCTGTTCAACCGTGTAACCCAGAAGACGGTGGTGATCTCCAAAAGTTTCGGCATCGAGGGCAAGCAGCTGCTGAGTCCCGAGGACGATTTCGATCCGATCAAAGAAATGAACGAGCGCTTCGACGGCGTGATGTCAGAGGTCGAGAAGCTGCGGCTCGAGTACGACAAGCTGCGCGATGAGCATCCCGAATTGATCGAGGCCGCGGCTGCGCTGCCGTCGAAGGCGTTCAGCGGCCGCAAATCGATAGATGGTCAGCCCCGCGTGTTCTTCTGTCACCGGATCCCTCGGCCGGACCCGTCGCTGGTCGAGGTGGAGCCGGGCCAGCCTCGCTGGTCGCTGGCCGCGGGCTACACCGTATGGACAGAGTTGGCCTTGGAGACGGAATCGACGACGAACGACGTGGGTGCCATAGCGCCGCACATCCGGATCGAGGCTGACGAAAAACGTGTAACCAAGCTGGCCAAGACTAAGCTGAAAGCCCTGCGCGAACAGGTGGAGAAGGATCTGGTGAGGCAGCACCTGCGCCCGCTGCAGGCGCCAGTCGGAGTCTCGCCGGCGTTGATGTGCTGGATGGAAGAGGCCAACTGAGGGGAAGTTGATGGCTGCTGTTGGAAATGACCTGCGCCGCATCGGCGATTTCGAGGCCCTGTGTCGATATCTGGAGGACGCGCTCGGCTGGCCGCTGGGGGACGGCGCATACGACTTCGATGCATTGACCTTCGAATACGAGCCGGAAGAATTGGGTCTTAAGGACCAGTACGCCGACGCCATTGAAAGCATTCATCAGCTGCGGCCGGTGGCCGACGGTCAGCCTTGGGGGATCTTCTTCGTCCGATTCACGAAGAAGAAGCTCCCGGTCGGGGTGCTGCGCCGCATCCTCAGTCAGCTCGCACTGAAGAAGCGAGCCTCTGCCAACCAGGCAGAACGTGCCGCGTGGCGGGCCGAAGATCTGCTGTTCGTTTCGGCCTTCGGAGATGAGGTGGGTACGGATCGCGAGATCGCCTTCGCCCACTTCCACCAGCACGGCGGCGACCTGCCAACCCTGCGGGTGATCGGCTGGGACGGCAACGATACGTCACTGAAGCTGGGCTACCTGCAGCGAGTGCTGGCCGACAAACTGCATTGGCCATCCGATCCGAGTGACACGGAGGCGTGGCGGAAACTGTGGCGCAGCCCGTTTCGCCACCGCCCGGGCCACGTCATCCGCAAGTCCGACGAACTGGCGCAGGAGCTGGCCAAGCTGGCGCGGGCCATCCGCGACCGTGCCCAGGCGGTGATGAAGGCCGAAAGCGCGAGGGGTCCGCTCACCAAACTCTATGACGCCTTCAAGAAAGCGCTAATCCACGACCTCACACCGGAGGGGTTCGCCGACACCTACGCCCAGACCATCACTTACGGGTTGCTCACCGCGGCGATCTCGCGCACGGAGATGTCGGAGGGTCGCCACGGCACCGCGTTGCTCGCCTCCGATCTGACGGAAATGGTTCCGGTCACGAACCCCTTCCTGAAGGAGATGCTGGAGACCTTCCTCGAGGCCGGTGGCCGCAAGGGCGGGATCGACTTCGATGAGCTAGGCGTGCAGGACGTGGTCGAGCTGCTTCGCGGCGAGGACACCGACTTGCCGGCGATTCTGCGCGACTTCGGCAACAAGACCCGCGGCGAAGACCCCGTCATCCACTTCTACGAGCACTTCCTAAAGGCGTACAACAAGCAGCTTAAGGTGCAACGGGGGGTCTTCTACACCCCGCAGCCTGTCGTCTCCTACATCGTCCGTAGCGTCCACGAGCTGTTGCAGACCGAGTTCGATCTCGCAGACGGGCTGGCCGACACGACAACTTGGGCAGGTGTGCTCAAGAAGCGTCCCGACTTGGAGTTGCCACTCCTTACCGATTCGGCGGGCGAGATCCGGACCATCTCGCCGAACGAGCCCTTCGTCCAAATCCTTGACCCGGCTACTGGCACCGCGACGTTCCTAATCGAAGTAATTGAGGTCATCCATAGAACGTTGACCGATAAGTGGAGGGCGCAGCGCCTGACCGAAGCGCAGCAATGCGATGCTTGGAACGAGTACGTGCCCGAGCATCTGCTGCCGCGTCTGCACGCCTTTGAGCTGATGATGGCGCCCTACGCCATCGCCCACATGAAAATCGGCCTCAAACTCACCGAGACCGGCTACCGCTTCGGCACCGAGGAGCGCGCCCGCATATACCTCACAAACGCCCTTGAACCGTGGGTGCAACAGCTCCCGCTTATCGGCTTTGATGCGCTCGCTCACGAAGCCGCCGCCGTGAATGAGATCAAACGCCATAAGCGCTTCACCGTTGTCATCGGCAACCCGCCGTATGCGAATTACTCCGCTAACCTCTCTCCAGAGGCGCGGCGAATTGTTGACAAGTATCGAAGCTTTCGAGGTGTTCCTATCCGAGAGAGGAACCAGCTTCAGTTCGAACGAAATATCCAAGACGACTTCGTAAAGTTTATCTCAATCGCTCAAGACATTATCAGTGCGTCCGGGGCTGGACTGTTGAGCTACATCACAAACGGTACAATGCTCGCATCAACGTCTTTGCGTGGATTGCGCGAGAATCTTGTTGAGAATTTCAGTAGTCTATTCGAGCTGAATCTGCACGGGGGCAGAAACGAAATAATTTCCGGGGCTGACGACGATGAGAACGTATTCGACATCGTTCAATCGGTTGCCATCCATGTCTATGTCCGCTCCGCGCCCAGGGGAGCATCTGAAGTTAGCTGTGCCGACTTACTCGGGCGACGCACTGCAAAGTATGAGGCACTTGCATCGTGTTCTGTCAGTGGCACCGAATGGCGTCGCATACAACCTGACACCGAGAACGCTGGTTTCACTCCACAAGATGAGACCGGAGAAGAGGCCAGCCGTCGCCTCGACTCTGCTTTTGTGAAGTTCGGTGCGGGGGTCAAAACGAACCGGGACGCCGTTGTAATTGGTTTTGACGACTCGTCCGTCATTGAGGCGGTGCGAGAGTTCGATGAAAAACTTGTCTCCGGCGAGCACGCAGAGAGAAACATTCATTCACTCCTGTATCGCCCGTTCGATGTCCGAAAGATTTTCTATCATGAGGATGCTATAGCGAGTCGGTCACTGCCGACGATGAAGCACGTTATTGCTGGACCGAACATTGGCCTTGTTTGCTCAAGCACTTGGACAACGCCTGCTCGATTCAGCGTTGGCGTGTCGCGACTCATGGTCGAAATGAAGACTGGTACTCACGACCGTGGAACCACGTTTTTCCCGCTCTACCGGTACGAAAGGCTTCTCGGTGGTAAGGCTGAAAAAGTTCACAACTTCGCACCAGATTTTATTAAGGAATGGTGCATGACAACTGGGACGAAATTTGTTGCGATTGGTCGAGGAGATGGCGAGAAGACAACGGGCCCCGAAGACATCTTTCTTTGGTTGTTCGGGCTATTTTATTCGCCTGAGTATCGCCGTCGATATCGCACTGCGCTTTCGCAACGATTTCCGATCGTCCTGCTCCCATCGAACCTAGAGCTGTTCCGCGCGCTGGTCCCGCTCGGCAGCGAGCTCATAGCCCTGCATCTGCTTGAATCGTCTCGGCTCAACCAGCCAATCACAGAATTCACCGGGGGAAGCAGCCCCAAGATCGAGAAAATCTCATGGTCGGACGACACCGTGTGGGTCGACAAGGCACAGACCACAGGCTTCCGCGGCGTGCGCGAAAACGTATGGAACTTTCATGTTGGCGGCTACCAAGTATGCGAGAAATGGCTCAAGGACCGTGGTCCGAAGAAGGGCAAGCCCGGCCGCACTCTGACCAGCGACGACGTCACCCACTACCACAAGATCGTCGTCGCGCTCTCCGAAACCATTCGCCTCATGGCCGAGATCGATCGCGTCATCGAACAGCACGGTGGCTGGCCGACTGCGTTCCAGCGCGGGGAAGACTTCACTTAATGTTCGCAGCCGTCGATAACGTTCCGTTCCCGCTGTTCCACGGAACCTCCACCCTCTTTCTTGACGATATCGTCCAGTATGGTCTGGGCGGAGAAAATCCCATCGCGGCCTGGGGTGTCTTGGAGTTTGCCCGCGTTCTTCTGCCGTATGTCGAAACGCATTTGGTCGGTGACCAGGCTTTGCTGATGAAGATCGACTCCTTCAAGCGCATGGCGGGCCAGGACGTGGCGGGGTTCAACTGGCAGCATGGTGACACATACCTGTCTCCTTCAAGGTCGACTGCCGTCCGCTACGCAACGAACAAGCGTTACGGATCGGAGTTGCTCACGTACACCATTGAGCTAGTGCAGGAACTGGTGCAGCGCAATGCTCCGGGCGTACGCGACGCTCTGTATCAGCAGTACCCACAGATGTTCCGTTTCCTGGACATTTCACCTGCTCCTCTCCTCGTCGAAGTGTCGGGACTTCCCGTGCATGCCATAACTGCAGACGAGCACGGCCGTTGCGCCGAAGGAAATCTCGCGATCGTCAAGTCCGTGTTCGAAGACGATCCGGAAATGGTGAATACGCTGTGCCAGCAGTTCAACTTCCGGCTGCGAACCCCGCAGCCGATCTCCCGACTGCGGATCAGCCTGATCAATGTCTACGAGTGGTCAGCGCAGGGCTCCATGTACACGCTGTACCCGCTTGGTCTCGACTAGAGAAATTTAGTACTGACTATCGTTGCGGCTGTCGGAAGAGCACTGAAGCACTCAAATTCCATACGGAGCTGACCTAATGCCTCTCAGCCAGCGAAAGATTCGTGTGCCCGTGAAGCTAGTGGATGGACGCTGGGAGGTGACGTACGGCGGTCCCGTCCGTGTGGAGGAAGGGGCCGTCGGAGAGCTGCACCTGGATCGAGGCCTGTTCAATGACAAGCAGTTCCTTGCCGCTTTGACGCAGAAGCGGCAGGTCGAAGCACTGCCGGAGGGCACCGAACTCCGTGTTGCTCTCACCGTCCGGGAGCTGTCGCCGGATCTGGAGCGCCATTTGGTCGGCAGGGGCGACATGCAGTGTTCGGGATTCGCCAAGCTGGCTGAAGCCACTCGTTTCGTAGCGGTCTTTCTTGACGGTCCCACCAGCTTGCAGCAGAGAAAGGGGGTCACCTCTGGCGGATTGACCTTGATTCTCGAAGGCATGGAGCCGCGCGCAATCGAGACCGGACAGGTTGCGTTGCCTGGCATACCCGATCGCCAGCATGCTGAAAGCTTGAACCATGCGTTCACCCTGCTTTCGGAGGTATTCGAACCTTGGCGTCAAGCCCACACAGGCAGCATCTACGAGCGTGTCTTCTACAGAGAGTCCGATGGACTTTGGTATCCCCTGGATACCTTGCGCAATCAGGCTCTTGTTCAGGCCGAGCGGGAAGTGATTTCAGCGCTGTGGGATCGAGTGGCGCAGGCGCTTGGCACCGCTTTGCTCTAGCGGGGGACTGATCTCGTCGGCCTTTCGCAGTCGAGCGTTGATGATGAACACCCAACTCCGCACATCCGCATCCGACACCGCCACCCGACGCGCAGGCCGCATCACCGCCTGGGACGACAGCAAGGGCTATGGCTTCGTGACGCCGCACGACGGCGGCGCGCGGGCGTTCGTGCACATCAAGGCGTTCCAGCAGGTCACGCGCCGTCCGCTGGACGGTGACCTGATCTCCTACGCGACGCGGGTCGACGGCAAGGGGCGGGTAAACGCGGTGGACGTGCGGTTTGCGGGCCAGCGGGCCATCGCGCCCAAGGCCCCGCGCAGCCCGGCCCGGCACCGGGCGCCGGTGCGCATTCCGCGGACGGCCATTGCTGTGGCGTTCCTGGCGGTGGCGGTCGCGTTGATGCTGATGGGCATCGCTCCGGCGCTGCTGACGATGGTGTACCTGGTGATGAGCGCGGTGTCGTACATCGCATACGTGCTGGACAAGGATGCGGCGGGCAAGCGCAGGCGCCAGCGCATTCCGGAGAGCACCTTGCTCGCGCTGGACACGTTCGGCGGTTGGCCGGGCGGGCTGATCGCGCAGCAGCAGATGCGGCACAAGACGGTGAAGGCGTCGTTCCAGACGGGGTTCTGGGTGAGCGTGGCCACCAACCTGCTGGGCGTGGCGGCGCTCTGGTACAGCGGGGTTGCGGGGCGGCTGTCAGAGTTGGTGATCGGGTGAGGCTTGGAGGTTCTTGGGTTGAGCCTCGGCGCAGGCGCCTCGCGACCCCGTCCCAGGCTTCCCCTGCAAGCAGGGGAAGGAGCAGAAAGCGGGCTCGGCGCATGCGCCTCGTGACCCCATCCCGGCCTTCCCCTGCAAGCAGGGGAAGGAGCAGAGCGCACTCGCCGCAAGCGCCTCGCGACTCCATCCCGATCGTCCCCTGCAGGCAGGCGAAGGGGCGCAAGCGGGCTCGACACGCGGGTTGCACGCCTGTCCATTCACAGTAGCGGCACCACCACCACCGGACCTGCGCCATGGGCGACTGGATCACCGACACCATCACCCGCATGGGCGAGCTGGGCGTCTTCCTGCTGACGTTGCTGGAGACGGTGTTCCCGCCGATCCCGTCGGAGCTGGTGATGCCGCTGGCCGGGTTTATCGCCTCGCGCGGGGGCATGTCGCTGTGGGGCGCGGTGCTGGCGGGCACGCTGGGGGCGCTGCTGGGCGCGCTGCTGTTGTACTGGGTGGGGCGCAAGGTGGGCGAGGCGCGGTTGATGGCTTTCGCCGACCGGCACGGGCGCTGGTTGACGCTGTCGCGGCATGACATCGAGCGGGCGTCGCAGTGGTTCGCCAAGCACGGCGGGTGGGCGGTGTTCGTGTGCCGGTTGATCCCGGGGCTGCGGTCGCTGATCTCGATCCCGGCGGGCATCCACGGGATGCCGCTGCTGCCGTTCGTGGCGGTCACGGCGCTGGGCAGCCTGGTGTGGACGGCGGTCCTGGTCTACCTGGGCTACGTGCTGGGGGCCAACTTCGAGCAGGTGGGCGAGTGGGTGGACCCGGTGTCGAAGGGTGTGCTGCTGGTGATTGCCGTCTGGTACGTGTGGCGGGTGGTGACGCATCAGGGGGTTGTGCGGGGGTGAGGGTGTCGGCGCGGGCGGTTGGGGGATGGCGGTCGCGACTTACGTCGCTCCTACAGACGGGTGAGGGTTCGGATCGCGGCTGAAGCCGCTCCTACAGAAGGCGGTGGGGGATTGATCGCGGCTGAAGCCGCTCCTACCGGGGCGGGTGGCTGTCACGTGGGGTTGCGGGTGGGGGGCGCAGAGTGGCGCACCTTCCGTTTGAGTTGACCCCGATGGCCCGTCGCCGCACTGCTTCCACCCAGCGCCAGTTGGCCGAGTTGTCCCACCGTGCGCCGGCGGTCGCTGCGCAGCGGTTGATGCGCCTGGCCGCCACCGCGCATGCGCCCACGGCGGCCGACCACCGCGAGGTGATGCGGATGGGCACGGAGAAGTGGCAGGCGGCGCAGGCCGGCGGGTTCGCGATGGTCACCGCGATGATGGAGTGGCAGGCGCGCACGTGGGGCGCGGCGATGCAGGCGATGTGGATGCCGTGGACGGCCGGGTCGGTGTCGTGGGTGCCGGCGTGGTCGGACGTGGACCGGGTGATGGCGGCCGGGTTGCGGCCGACGAGCCGGACGGTGTCGGCGAATGCGCGGCGGTTGCGCGGGCTGTAACGCCGGATTGCGTTCGTAGGATGGGTGGAGCGGAGCGATACCCGTCGCGCGTGGATCGTGGGTTGGTGTTGATGGGTATCGCCTTTAGCTCAACCCATCCTACGAGGCGGCTGTTGTAGGAGCGACGTCAGTCGCGACCTGGGAGGACGCCGGGTTGATGGTTGGGGATCGCGGCTGAAGCCGCTCCTACAGGGGATGTGGGGGCGTGGGGCCCACGGAGCATTTTTAGGAGCGACGTGAGTCGCGATTCGTGGGTGGTCGAAGCTTCGCGGTCGCGACTTACGTCACTCCTACAGGTGGAGGCCCCCCGCGCACGGGATCCTGCAGGCGAGGGTTCCCGGCAACTGGAAATGAAGAAGGCCCCGCGATGCGGGGCCTTTTCGTGTGCGGGGTCAGCCGGCGGCGCGTTGCGGCTCGGCGGGTTGGTCGTCGTCGTGCGGGTCGCTGTTGGCGGCCTTGGCGTCGGTCCAGGCCTGGCGGGAGCGCACGCGGCGGGTGGTCCAGTCTTGGGCAAGGTCGCGTGGGGGCGGGGCGTCGAAGCCTTTCGGGATGGGGGCGAGGTCGGGGGTCTGCGGCATGGGGCGTCCTCGGGGTGGGTGTGGCTGGCTGGGCGGCCTGGAGGGAAAACGTAGGCGGTGGTGGGGAAGGTTGGCGTGAAGGTTTGGTTGGGGGAGTTGTCGTTCCCGCGGAGGCGGGCTCTCGCTTTACTTCGGCGGAGTCGAAACATCCATGGACGTCGGGTGGGGCAGGTGCGGCGGGTCGCGCACCGTGGGG
>Ga0208375_1003573_pt1 | contig 13070 bp, 15 predicted proteins | sample RifOxyD1_FD_184038 | JGI IMG/M metagenome (GOLD analysis project Ga0208375, IMG submission 184038) | Soil microbial communities from Rifle, Colorado - Rifle Oxygen_injection D1 (SPAdes) | ecosystem: Environmental > Terrestrial > Deep subsurface > Rock core/Sediment | place: Rifle, Colorado... | reverse complement strand
GATTATTTCCTTTAGTTTTTGCCGGGCCCGAAAAGTGTCGGGGCCATAAATAAAATATATCATTAAATTTTGGCGTCTTTTAACGCCTGGCCACAAGAGCAGTTTTTTTCTTTTGGCATTCTTTTTATCATGTCCAAGATCACCTGTTTTATTCTTTCGTTATTCTCGCGGAAAATCTTTAGCACTTGAGCGGTGGTAACAGATTTTATATCCTTTCGGTGCTTTAACCCTACGTCGTAATCGGTTACCAAAGAAATATTTACATAGCACATTTCCAACTCCCGCGCCAAAACCATTTCCGGATATTGGGTCATATTAATTACATCGCAGCCAATTTTAGAATAGAACTCCGATTCGGCCTTAGTGGAAAAGCGCGGGCCCTCAATAATAACTACTGTTCCTTTTTTATGGCAATTGATTTTATGGCTCTTGCACGATTGAATAGCAACCTTTCTTAATTCTGGGCAATAAGGCTCGCTGCCTGAAATGTGGACCACTTCCGGGCCGTCAAAAAAAGTGCCTTCTCTTTTGGTCCTGTCAATAAACTGGTCGCAGACCACAAAGTCACCAGGCCTGATTTGGGGCTTTAAACTTCCCACGGCCGAGGGCGAAATTATTCTTTGGCAGCCCAATTTCTTTAAAGCAAAAAGGTTGGCTTTATAATTTATCTTGTGGGGCGGAAGCTGATGCTTTCTTCCGTGCCGCGGCAGAAAAAGAATTTCTTTTCCTTCATATTCTGAAATAAAAATTTTGTCAGAAGGCGAACCGTAAAGAGTTTTTACCTCAACCTCTTTTCCTTTTAAAAACTGGTAAAAACCCGAACCGCCGATAATGCCAATGATAGTTTTTTCTTTTGCCATAATTTAGTAGTGAATTAACGATTTTACGGGATATTTTTTGATTTTATCCCGCCCCTTTAAAAAGTCCAGCTCGATTAAAAAAACAATGCCGCAGATCCGGCCGCCCAATTTCTCCACCAAAGCAACTGTTGCCTCCATGGTGCCGCCTGTGGCCAGCACGTCGTCAATCAATAAAACCTTCTGGCCTTTTTTAATGGCATCCTTGTGCATTTCCAAAGTATTGGAAGCGTATTCTAAGACATATTTTTTACTCACGGTTTTATAGGGCAACTTTCCTTTCTTCCTTACCAAAGCCAGGCCAGTACCCAGTTTGTAGGCCACCCCTGAAGCTAAAAGAAACCCTCGGGCGTCAATTCCTACTACAATATCAATTTTTGATTTTAAATATGGTTTTGCCAGCTCATTAATTAAAGTTTTGAAAAGCTTTTTATCTTGTAAAACTGGCGTGATGTCGCGGAAAATCACGCCTTTTTTAGGCCAGTTTTTAATGGAGCGAATTTTTGATTTTATTTGGTTAACCATAACCTTCTAACAATTCTTTTTTAAATTATAAATGCTGGCAAAAACTGGAAAAGAGGGCGATTTTTCCCTGGCTAAAACCTTAAAAAAACCGTTGAATTCTTTTTCAAGCTCTTTTTGGGTCGGCTCGCGCCAGCTCTTTTGGGGCTTTTCAGGAAAAACCTTAATTAAATTTTGATAGATATTTTTTGCTTCTTTATCAGAAAGTTTATTTTTTTTAGCCTCTTTTAAAAATGGTGTTCGATATTTATTGCCATATGTATTGGTTTTTTTATCGTAATTCTTAATAAGCAATAAAATATTAAGCTCGCTCAGATTAATTTTGCCTTTTTCCATTTTCTTAAAAACTCTTGCCAAAAGAACATCTAAAATCTCGTCTCTCCCAATTTTATCCCTCTTTAGGGCGTAAAATATTCTTGAGACAAAAACGCCTTTTGTATTTAACGACTGATAAATATTATTCCACCAAGCTTTATATTCTTGCCAAGAAACATTGCTTGCCACTCCATCACCCAAAACCGCATCGTAATAATTTTCTTTAAAGGGAGTATTAACCCAAGACCCTTTTATCCAAATTTCTTTTTGGTGCGCTTTTTTATTTTTCATTAATTGTGCCATTGCCATTATCATGTCCACGCTAATATCGCAAACGGTTGTCTGAGCATTAAATTTTGCCGCTAAATCTCTCATTTCCGGAGTAGCTCCTAAAATTAAAATCTTGGGCTCTTTTTTATTTTTTAGAGACTGCCTTAAAAACTTTTCGTAAATTTTAATATCTTTACCAGACGGCCTAATCGGCGGCGCTACCTGGCGCCATTGGTAGGATAAATTTTGCCAATATTGTGGATTACCAAATATCTGCATATTATTTTTTCTTTAACAAATAAATCCGATAAAAATCCTTATAAACTTTGTGCTTCTTTTCATAAACCTCTTCAGCTATCAGAAAGTGCTTTTTTAGAATCTCTCTTAATTTACTTTGAGAATAAAAAGACACCATTAGCTTGCCAAAGCCGAAAGAAAGAAGTTTTAGCTCCTTTTTTGATATTTCTTTTTGGTAAAACTTATTAAAATATTCTCGATCCAGCCCTCCAAAATCAAACATGTTATTTTTTATAGAGTTTAAACTAAGATCAACGTAATCGTAGGCCCGGTTTAAATAATTCTTATAATAATCGGGGTTTTGTTTTACCTTTTTTATAATTTTAGAAAAGGTAATTTTTGATTTTGTTCTAACGGTGGAGGGATTTTGTAAAATAACGGCTCCGTCGTCTTTTAAGTGTTTTTTTATGTTTTTAAAGTAATTCTGATAGTCTTTGGGCTGTAAATTACAGGTGGTAGAATCGCCTATAATTAAGTCGAATTTTTTATTTAAGTTCATCTTAAGCCAATTATTAAAAACAATTTTCTCGGGGCTTTTAGTTTTTCTCAAAGAAGTCATCGCCCTTACCATAAGCGGGCTAATATCAACCAGCATTACATTAAACCTTAAAGAGGCCAATAAATCTCTTACCCTTGGAGTCGATCCTAAAATTAAAACATCCCTTCCTTTAACGTATTTTTTAATTAAAGACCTATAAATGTTTATTCTTTCCTGAGACGGCACCCAAGGCGCATAAAAAGCTCTCCAGGTTTTAGCCCAAGTTTGCCATTCTTGCTTTTTTACCTTAGAAAAAGATTCCATGTTATTTTTTAGGCCGGCCCAAGTAAGAGGGCATATATTTGCAGAATTTATAATCGGCACACTGCTTTAAGGGCAGAATTTTAAAATATTTTCCAAGCAACTTCTCTAGGTCTTTTTTTAAAAAAAGCAGGAGCGGTTTTGAACTACCAAAAACTTCATGCATCCAATTATAAAACAAATTTGCCAATTCGTATTCTTTGCCCAATTTTTTAATATTGTTACCCAAAATAACAATATCCATAAAGCTGGGCGATTGGGGGTAGGGGTTTAAATAAGATTGGTATTTTAAAAACAAATACAGATTAACCGAGTCGATCTTTTTATCCTGCCAATCATAAAACAGCTTTAATGCCTCTTCTTTTGTTTTAATTAGGGGCTGTTTTTTATCGCGAGACATCTCTCTGATTAAAAGAAGGCCTTCGGACTTTAAAGCTTTAACGATCTTTTTCAGTAATTTTTCCATTTTTGCTTTGTTGGATACCTGCCCCAAAGCCGCATCTCCCAAAACCAAATCAAAACTATTGTCTTTAAATTCTATCTCAAACCAGTTTTTAATAATTCTTTTTTCTTTTGAGCGGTTTTTATTTTTTACCAGCTCCGACATTGCCTTCATCATGTTTTTGTTAATATCAATAGTTACGCTTTCCATTCCCAGATCCAAAACTAAATCTCGCAGCTCTGGGGTTGCGCCCAAAATAAGGGCCTTGGCCTCTTTAGGGTTTTTTATATTTTCTTTAATCGCTTGCCGCCAAATTTGAAGCTGGCTCAAGCAGGGCCGACCGGGCCTGGTAATATGCTTTTCCCAATTTTGCGCCATTATCGACCAGGTCGTAAAAGGATATTTTTGAGGCATAATAGGTTTAAAATCTAAAACCAGCTTATCACTTTTTAATTAAATAATCAAAAAGCGCCGCAGAGATTAAATCCTCTTTGGCGCCTTTAAAAAACTCTCGGAAAACAAACCACTCAGTGATTAATCAGCGCTTCAACATTCTTTAGCGCGTCTTTTAAATCTTCGAGGCCCTCTGTCTTCTCTCCGACGCTTATCCGCACCACTACGCCGTTCTCTGCTGGGCTGTATTTTGCTAATTCTCCGATGAAGGGAAAAATTCTCCAGTCTTCACCAGCAAAACTAGCTGCAATACTCCAGTTTTCAGAGAGGCCCAGTAAGTCGGTTAAATAAGCGGCTGATTTTTCATCTTTGAAAACAGCATAGATGATACCGCCGGCTGCGCCATAGCACTGAGTCCGAATAAGTTCGTGATCAGGATGGCTGTTAAGGCCCGGGTAATAAACGCTTTGTACGGCCTTAGATCTTTCAAGCTCAATCGCGGCATCTGTAGTTTTTGCAGAAATTGTGTGGAACTTTAATAGGCCCCGTACAAAATCTATGCGCTCTGCAACTATCGGCTGCATTACTACCTGCCGGTAATAAGATGAATCTTTTATGGACCGGATAAAGCTTTCTGAGCCGGAAATTCTCCCTCCGGCAACGCGGTCGTGAAGCGTCTCCCATTTGGTTAAAGAGGCCACCTCAATAACTTCGACGTCTTTGTTCTGCCTTAGGAAGGGCTTGAACGCCGGATAAAAGGTGGTGTCCACAACCATTTTTGTTGAGTAATAACCCAGTATCCCTAATGTTTTATCCCAGTTGAGAACCGGCATCCTGAGCGAATTGCCGATTACTTCGGCAAAATACAGTTTTGGCGCTGGGCCACTTCCGTTATCAATCTCGGAAATCAAGCTGTTGAGATCTCCAGGATCCACCCACCTTACCAAGATGTTCTTTTTCTCCTTTAACTCCTTTATCAGCCGAAAGGTGCCCGGATAACAGGCAGTTGAAAAAAGCGCCGTGTCTCCGTAATTCAGAAGCTGGTCGAAAACGCAACCAATAGCGGCCATGCCACAGTTGGTTACAGCTGTCGCCCCGGCGGAAATGTTGCCGGAAATTCTTTTTTCAATTTCGATCTGAGCCGGGGCATCAATTAAATAATGCCCCCCTTGAAAAAACTGCTCTGAAAAACTTAATGCGTCATCATAGGTCTTTATAATCCCTTGCCAGTTCATGTGGTGCCCTCCCATCTTTTTGTTAATGGTTTGTTGTTTTATCCCTTATTTTATTTACAAATTGCTATCTATTGTGTTTAAATTATACTATAAATAGTATAAAAAGTCAATAGCTGGCCCGAAACGACGCACCTGGACAAATTAAGGCTAATCAGTTAATAATTAATACAATATGACTACCAAAAAATCTAGATGAAGCCCACGGTCTTCCGATGACTCCCTGTTTATTACTTAAAGAAAAAATAATATGAAAAACAAAATTCAGCCCTGGAAACCCCAGGTGGCCAATTCAAGAGGACAAAAGAAAAACCGATTTTCGCCCTTTGCGCCATCAAAAAATGAAGCAAAATTATATCAAAAATTTTGTAATTTAACTGCTCAAAATAAGCTTCTGCCCAAAAGAGCTTTAACCTTGGGCGCCACGCCAGAATTAAGAGATGCTGCTATTCGCGCTGGTTTGGAAAGCTGGGGCGTAGATATTAGTCCCGAAATGATGAAAAAGTTATCTTTGTTGATGAGATATAAAAATAGCCCTAAAAACAAGCAGGTGATAAAAAACTGGCTAAAAATTAATTTTGCAAAGAATAGCTTTGGTATTATTATGGCCGATGCTTCTTTTATAAATTTAGCCAGTAAAAGAGAGAATGAAAAAATAATAAAAATATGTAAAAACATCCTGAAGGTAGGTGGTTTTTTAGCTTTACGGCAAATAGTTTATCCTGAAAAATTCCTCTATAACACGCCGGCTGAAATTTTAATAAAAAAATTCCGCAAGAAAAAAATAAGCTGGACCGACTTTTTATCACTTTTCAGTAAATAATAAATAAATAAAATGAAAACAAATTTTATTATAGGAAAGAAAGGATTAATAGATGAATTGTACAAAAACAATAAACTAACAAAAAAAGAGTACAAAAAAATAAACGCTTTTCGGAATGAAATAATTAATACTTTTTATCCGGAAAAAGAATTTATAAAGTTAATGCAAAAAAACGGCTTTAAATTAATCTCCAAGCTCCAAGATGGGCCTAATTATTATACAAAGTTCTTGTATTTTATGGCTTTTAAAAAAGTATAGCCTTTTAGCTTTTTCTTAAAAGAAATATGGGTGACTCTTTAGCAATTTCGTAATCATTAGAAAATAAAATCTTCTCAACTTTAAAATGCTTTTTGATTATCTTTAACAGGCCGCCTTTTGAATAGTTAATCCAATACTTATCTTTCATTTGCCACCAGGACCTCAAAAACCAATTAAATACCAACCTTAAAGTTTTATCTTTTGAGGCCCTTACTTTTAGGGCGAAATCATTTATCTCTTTCTCAAAATAAGAAAGAGAGATTTTATTTTCTTTATTTTTAAACCAGCCGGCGAAAATCACATGGTTGGCAAAATAGCTGGAAGCCTCGTTTACGGTAAGTTCTTTATTTTTTACCTTCTGAGTTAATCGTTTTAGCTCCGTTTCTAGTTTTATTTTTTTTCTTACGCGGCCTGTCATCCATTGGTCTCTAACAATAAAATAGCCTCCCCCTGTAAGAATCTTTTTAATTTCTTTGTAAAAATTATCTTCAAAGCCTCCAACGTTTCCCCTTACGTAATCGCCAATTACCACATCGATGCTATTTTGTTTTATTTTTTTTGATAATTCTAACCAATTTACCTTAACAAGTTTTTCTTTGGGATTCTTTTTCTTGATAAAACTAGACATGGCCCGATAATTATCCTCTAACATATCGGCGCAAATAATTTTCGCCCCCTTATTTTTACTATAAATATAAAGTAATTTTCTAATTTCAGGCGTGGCGCCCAAAACCAAAATAGTCGGCTCTTTTTTGTTTTTAATCGCTATCTTTAATAAAATATCAAAGTTCTTAATATCTTCTTGGCTAGGACGCCCCGGCTTGGAAAACAAGGCCCATATTTTTGCCATTCTCTGCCATTTATATTTGTGCTGTTGAAAATTAGCCATAATTTATTTCTGGCAGGCCGGGCAAAAATGAGCGGACCGACTGCCAATTTTAATTCTTTTTATTATTCCGCCGCAATTGCATTTCCGCCCCTCACGGCCGTAAACTTTTAACTTTGGCACAAAATTTCCTTTTTTCCCCTCGGCGTCGATATAGAGATCAGCGGAAGTACCGCGATGTTTAATCGCCAGCTTTAGAATTTCAATAATCTTTTTGTAAACTTTAGCCATTTCTTCGGTCTTTATATTTTTTACCAAGCGCGTCGGCAAAGCGCCAGCACCGAATAAAATTTCATCGGCGTAAAGGTTACCAATGCCGGCAACAACCTTTTGATCCATCAATAAAGGTTTAATTTTTTTATTCGGATACTTTTTTAAAATTTCTTCGAATATTTTAAGGGTAAATTCTTTATTTAGGGGTTCTGGACCGTAAGCTTCTTCTTTTTCCAAAAGATCTTCTAACTTTTGAAGCGGCACCAGTTTTACGTAGCCAAACTGCCGCAAATCGTTGTGAATTATTTTTGAACCGTCGGTAAAATAATATATTAAATGGGTATGTTTATTATCCTTTCCTTTGTATATTATCTGTCCCGACATTTTCAAATGCATTACCAAAGCCCAGCCATTGTCCAGTTCCCAAATTAAAAGCTTGGCCCGGCGCCTAATACCCTTAACCTTGGCGCCAATTACCGCCTTTTTAAAGGTTTTAATATCGGCCCTAACTAATTTGGGCAAACGCACCTCAACGGCTTTAATTTTCTTGCCAATAATTCTTTTGGCCAGCTGCCTCTTAATTGTTTCAACTTCCGGTAATTCGGGCATAATCTTAAAACAAGGTTGGATTTTTAATTTCCGGCTTTTTCTCTTCTTGCCCGGGCAAGCGCGGTATTAGGCTAAAAAACTCGTATTTTTCCAAAAGCTGCTTAGCCGCTTCCTTATTATAATCTATCCAATAGCATTGCTTTAAATCAAAGCTTATTGGAACGGAAAGTTCCAACTGGGACAGTTTTTTTGATAAAAAAGCGTTTTCTTTATTAGAAAGTAAAAGCTCTTTGATTCTGGGAGACATTTCTTTTGATTTCTCCAAATCTTGTTCTATTTCTTTATAAAGATTTTCTATGCTGCCAAAATTTAGAATAAGCTCAATGGCAGTTTTTTCGCCAATGCCTCGAACGCCAGGAATATTATCAGAAGCATCGCCCCGCAAGGCCTTATAATCCACCACCTGAAAAACATCCAAGCCTTGGTATTTTTCTTTTACTCTGTCTTTGTCATATAGCACCGTATCTTTTACGCCTTTCCTTAAAAAGTAAATTTTAACCTTGGAACTAACCAACTGCAAAGAATCCAAATCTCCGCTCAAAATAATAACTTCTGCTTCATTTTTTTGATTTGCAATAGTGCCAATAATGTCGTCTGCCTCAAAGCCTTCTTTTTCGAAAATAGGAATATTAAAAGCGCCTAAAATTTCTTTTACTTTGGGGATTTGTGAAGATAAATCCGCGGGCGTAGGCGGCCTCTTTCCCTTGTACTCTTTAAACTGCGCGTGGCGGAAAGTAGGCTTGGGCAAATCAAAAGCAGCCGCAATGTAGTCGGGCTGAAAATCTTTTATCGCCCGAAAGAGCACCAATAAAAAACCGTAAACCACATTAACGCGCTCGCCAGATTTAGTAGACAAAGGGGGTAGAGCGTGGAAAGCGCGGTGAATAACGGAGTTACTGTCGATAATAATTAATTTTTTTTCTTTCATTTCTTTTTTAAAAAATATATCGGCATGGTTTCGGCATAAATATCGTCTGTTCTCTCTATAGATAAAACCTCAAAATATTGATTAATAAGTTTTTTCCACTCCACCTCTGTTGGGATAAATAATTTAAAGTTAATATTTTCCCACCCTAAGTCTGAAAACTTTTTAAAATCTTCTGCTTTAATAATTTTATCGGAATATAATTTTTTAAGTTTGGTGAAAACGTCTTTAAAAGAGAAGTTTCCTGTATCCATTGCCTCAAAAGAAATAAGCCCATTCATCGTTGCTTCTAATATATTTTCGTAGGGGAGTTTTTCATAGTAACTTTTAAAAAGTTCCTCTAAATTTTTGTATGACATCTTAAAACAAAAATACTGCTTCGTTATAAAAATACCGTTTTTCTTGAGCGCATCCGCTACGTTTTTCAAAAAAATAGAAACATCCTCTCTTTTTAAAACTCCGACGGCATGATCGGCAACCGCTAAATCAAACCTCTCTTTAATGTTAATTTGAAGCCAATTGCTTTCGATGAAACTTTCATTAATGTCTTGGTGGTGCATAAACCTGTTTAAAGCCCGATAATTTTCCTTATTATAATCAACAACGGTTGATTCAACGTTTTTTTCAAAAGCCCAATCTCTAAATTCCGGGGTAGATCCTAAAATAAGAATTTTTGCTTTTTCTTTGAGATTGTTCTGAATTTCTTGTAGGTGTTTTGAATACAATACAAGTTCGGCAAACGACGGCCTGGCCGGTGGCACATTATATTGCCAAACAGAACTAAAAGAATTTCCCCAAGGATTTTTATTTTTTGTCATAAAATAAAGGATTTATTTAATAATAACTTCTCTTTGATTTTTGCCAAGGTGTTTAAATTCTAAAGTTATTCTTTCCCTAGGTAGGGCACCTTTAATATTCTCGGCCCACTCAATTGCTACGATGTTGTTTGGATTTTTGATGATCTCTTTAAATCCTAAGGTAAAAATCTCTTTTGATTCTTCCAAACGGTAGCAATCAATATGATAAAAGTGTAAAAACTGGGTTTTAGGGTTTTCAATTTCAAACTTTTTTAAAATAACAAAGGTGGGGCTTAAAATCTGGTCTTTTACCCCCAGGCTTTTAGCCAGTGTTTGTAAAAAAGTGGTCTTGCCCGCGCCCAAATTACCCTTTAAGGCCAAAACTAGGGCCTTTTGGGCTTTAGTTTTTAAAATTTCCCGGGCTAAAACCCGGGCTACGGCTTTTGTTTGCGCCGGACTGTGAGTTGTGAATTGTAGCTGATTGACCATTAAAATTAAATAATATAGACTTATATAATTAATAACATTTCCATATTAGAACAATTTTTTGAATTAATCCAATGATTGAGGAAAGAGAAAAAATTACCGGCCAAATCCAAATTCCTGCGGATAAAGTCGCCCAGCTCCAGGCAGAAATTATTAATATTGATGTTTACAAAAAAGAAATTGAAAAGTTTATCGCCACCAATGTTACCCAGTTAATAGAAATTGTTTTAGCGGGCGCAGTTTTCTTGGACTCCTCGGATATTCATATTGAACCGGAAGAGCAAAACGCCAAATTACGCTTGAGATTAGACGGCGTACTGCAAGACGTTTTAATTTTAAACTTAAAATCTTACCAAACATTATTATCGCGGATAAAACTGCTTTCGGGATTAAAACTAAACATCTCCAATCGGCCCCAAGACGGCCGTTTTACTATTTTAATGGGTAAAATCGTTGTTGAAATCAGATCTTCTACTCTGCCCGCCCAGCACGGCGAATCGATTGTACTAAGACTTTTAAACCCTAAAAGCTTAATTGAAATCGAAGCGCTAGGCCTGAGAAAAGACTTGATTGATTTGTTTAAAAAAGAAATTAAAAAGCCCAACGGCATGATTATTATTACCGGCCCTACCGGTTCTGGTAAAACCACCACGCTTTATGCCATTTTAAAAAAGATCAATAAGCCCGATGTCAAAATTATCACCATTGAAGACCCGATCGAATATCAATTGGAGGGATTGTCGCAAACCCAAGTCGACCCCTCAAAAGGATATACTTTTGGCAGCGGATTAAAATCGATTATGCGGCAAGATCCGGATGTAATTCTAGTGGGCGAAGTCCGGGACTTGGAAACCGCAGAAATTGCTTTGCAGGCCGCTCTAACGGGCCATTTGGTGTTCTCTACTTTGCATACTAACGACGCTGCGGGAGCGGTAGCCCGATTGGAAGATTTGGGCATCCGGCCGGTTTCAATCGCTCCGGCTATTAATATGATTGTCGCCCAAAGATTGCCCAGAAAAGTCTGCCAAAAATGCGTAAAAATGGTAAAACCGCCCCAAGACGTTTTGGATAAAATAAAAAGGAATTTAAAGAATATTAACAAAGAATTACTGCCCGCTAGCCTTTTAAAGGATGACTTTAAGATCCCTCAAGCCCAAGGCTGCCCGGCCTGCAACCTTACCGGCTATAAAGGGCGTCTTGGTATTTTTGAGGCATTTTTGATTGATGATGAAATGGAAAAGTTCATTTTAAAGTCGCCTGCCATTGCCCAAATGAAGGAATTAGCGATTAAAAAAGGCATGGTGCTAATGTATCAGGATGGCTTAATTAAGGTTTTAGAGGGCGTTACCACTCTCGAAGAAATTGAAAGGGTGGCGATGGAAGAATAAAAAACCCCTGAGCTGGGGGCAACTTGGTATTTGGAACGCAAAGTTTAGAATTTTTCTAAGGAATAATCCCGCTCGCGCCGGATTATCCGTTAAAAAAAATTCCACGCCCCCAGCTCAGGGGTCCTTTATTTAATCCTATATTCTAACAAATTATGGTAATTTTGTCAATAGTAAGAAGCTTTCTCTGCTTTCTTGCGCTTTTGACCCCTTTTGCTGTTTTGGCCCAAAACAAGCCCAATATTGTGATTAACGAAATCGCCTGGATGGGCCAGAAAGTGGAAAATGTCGACCCTAAAAACTACTGGCGCTACGAATGGCTTGAACTTTATAACAATACCACAAAAGAAGTTTCTCTTGAAAACTGGCGGCTTGAACTTTCTCGCCAGAATTTGGATTGGTCGTTGTTATTAAGCGGTAAAATTTCTCCTAACTCCTACTTTTTGGTGGTAGCCTCAGACAAAATCTCTCCCGTTTTTGATTTAAACTACCAGAACTTGGGCGGAAAATTTAACAACCAGGGGCAGCAAGTTGTTTTAAAAGACAGCCTTAACAATATCATTGACGTAGTTGATTGTTTTACTTCTGAAAAGTGGTTTGCCGGCGACAATAACAGCAAACAAACCATGGAAAGAAAAAATCCTTTTATTTCCGACTCTGAAGCTTCAAACTGGCAAACCAGCGCCAGCCCGGGCGGCACGCCAAAACTTGAAAACAGCCAGGCCCAAGAAATAATTGTAAAACAAGAAGAAAATATTAAAAGCCCGGAAATAACACAGCCTGAAATTTCCTTTCCTTCGGGCGTAGTGATTAATGAATTGCTGCCCTCGCCCCTGGGCCCGGACGACCAGGAAGAATGGATTGAAATTGCCAATCAAAATAATTTCCCGGTTGATGTTTCTAACTGGCAAATTGAAGATCTAAAAGGCAAAACAACCGCTTACGTTTTCCCGGAAAAAACTGTGATCCCGGCCATGAGCTTTATTTTACTATCAAGAAAAGAAAGCAATATTACACTAAACAATGATGAAGACGGGCTAAAACTATCTTGGCCCAGTAAAAAAACTGCTGACCAAGTAGATTATAAAACCGCTCCTAGAAACCAATCCTATAATAGGGGTGGCATTGGCTGGTTTTGGAGCGAAAAATTAACGCCGGGAGAAATTAATCGAGCCACGGCCAAAGAAACAGAAGAAATAGCAACCATTATCGATAAAAGCTTGCCAAATAAAGAAATTAACGATACAAAGACGTTAGCGGGAATAAATAAGGCCTTCCAAAACAGTTATTTTACGCCTTATTTTATTGCCACAATAATCGCCTTGTTTTCAGGCGTCCTAATTGTAACCCTTAAGAAAAACTTAATTAAAAATAAACCAAGTTAAATTTATGTCCGGACATTCGCATTGGAGTTCAATTAAACATAAAAAATCACCATTCTTTTTAAAAATGGCGAAATCAAATCTTAATAAATTTTGTTTATTAGATAAAAGATTATTATATGTAAACTGTAATATGTATTTTATTTGATAAGAATCTAACCATTCTTTAATTTTCTGTT
>Ga0208375_1003572_pt1 | contig 13071 bp, 14 predicted proteins | sample RifOxyD1_FD_184038 | JGI IMG/M metagenome (GOLD analysis project Ga0208375, IMG submission 184038) | Soil microbial communities from Rifle, Colorado - Rifle Oxygen_injection D1 (SPAdes) | ecosystem: Environmental > Terrestrial > Deep subsurface > Rock core/Sediment | place: Rifle, Colorado... | reverse complement strand
AATTTGGGGTAAACACAGAAAAATTAGGCAATATTGTCCAAAGTTATGCTGGAGATTTTGTAAAAGTTGGAAAAGCATATATGGACGAGATGGCAAATCAAGTTCTTGCAAAACTTGATATGTATAAGAAAATAGCGGGACAAATAAAAACGGATTAAATTTATATTTGAAATCTAATCTTTCTCGATAGGTTTATTAAGAAATATTTTTTAATTATTTTATGAAAAAGAATTTTGTATTTTTGGGTTTTGTTTTTATTTTGGTGTTCTGCAATTTTGCGCTTGCGCAGGAAATTATTACCGAAAACCAAACTTCTGCTAATGAAACGAATTTTACGAGTGTAATTCCAGACATTGAACTAAAAAATTTTATCCCTAAAGATTTCAACTTGGGAGATACACAGTTCAGTATACAGATTGTAAATTTAAAGAATGAAACGATAAACAATACGTCGGCATTTGTCGTCGGAAAAGGATTTTCTACATATGATATTGTTCCAATTGACAGCCTCAGTCCTGGAGAAAGGGGATATATTCTTGTTCTTGGAAACTTCAAAGAAAGTGGAGAAATTAATTTGACGGTGAGAATAAATCAATATGCTTTTTACTAAATGGTAAAAGTTGCTACACAAAATTCCAATCAATCAGATGATTTACAAAAACAGGAAGAAGAGAAAAGAATACTTCTAAGGAATATGTCTATAGAGGTAAATCAGCTTAGAGAAAATTATAGCTCTTTGGAAGAATTAATTAGCAAGAAAAAAGATGGGGGTTATGATGTTTCAAAAATTAACTTAGATTATTTAGACAAATATATCCGAGACGTGCAATCTGGAATTTTTGCCGGAGATGTGAACGGCGCTCAAGTTAGTATAGGTCTTGCAAAAGAAGAATATGTTTCGTTGAGTATGAAAACAGAAAACGCAAAAAAAGTTTCATTTCTGGAGAAAGTAAAAAATAATATATTTCTACTTTCAGCGATGGCAACTATCACTGCTCTGATTATTACTATTCTAAATAGTTTAAGATTAAGAAAAAGATTAATTAAAGCTAAGGAAAAAATAAAGAATATCCAAGGAAAGAAATAGTGTTGCTTGATTTTGTTGAATAAAAAAGATTTATATTCTCAGTTTATTTTAACTAATTATGGAAATTAATAAGATTGAAAAAAATATTTATGAAATTCCGAGAGAAGGAAAAATGAATGTTCCGGCAAGGATTTTCGCGTCGGAAAAAATTATGGAACTAATAAAGAGAGATAAGACTTTAGAGCAATCAAAAAATGTCGCTTGTCTTCCAGGAATTTTAGGATATTCAATAACATTAGCAGACGCGCACCAAGGATATGGTTTTCCTATCGGCGGAGTCGCAATTTTTGACATGGATAAAGGTGTGATAAGCCCGGGTGGAGTTGGTTATGACATAAACTGCTCAGTACGTTTGCTAAAAACAAATATTACCAAAAAAGAATTTTTGAAAAGACAGAAAGAAATTACAAACGCATTATACCAAAGAATCCCGTCGGGAGTTGGGCGTGGCGGAAGATTTCAAATTGACAGAAAAGAATTCAAAAAACTTCTTGAAGGCGGAGCAAAATACATGGTTGAGAAGGGTTACGGAGAAAAGGAAGATTCAGTAAATACTGAAGAAGAGGGTTGTTTGAAAAAAGCAAATTCAGAGAAAGTTTCAGAGAGAGCAGTAAACCGAGGAATAGGGCAAGTCGGCACAATCGGCGCAGGAAATCATTTTCTTGAAGTTCAGTATGTCGACGAGATTTTTGATAAAAAAGTTGCAAAAGTTTTCGGTTTGGAAAAGGACCAGGTTACAATTATGATTCATTGCGGTTCGCGAGGGTTGGGGCATCAAGTGGCGTCGGATTATATAAAAAAAATGGAAGATAGTTATGGATTCGAAAATTTACCAGATAGAGAATTAATTAATGCTCCAATAAAAAGCAAGCTCGGAAAAGATTATTTTGAAGCAATGTGCGCGGCAGCAAATTTCGCTTTTGCAAATAAGCAGTATATTACTTATTTAGTAAGAGATGAATTGAAAAAGTTTTTTCCTAAATTAAAAATCGACGTTGTTTATGATGTTTGTCATAATATTGCAAAATTTGAAAAGCATATTGTCGACGGAAAAAGCAAGGAAGTTTGTGTTCATAGGAAAGGTGCGACGAGAGCATTTGGACCAGGAAGAATTGAAGTTCCAAAAAAATATCGAGACGTTGGACAACCAGTTATAATTCCGGGAAGCATGGGAACTGCATCATATGTTTTGGTTGGAACGAAAAAATCAGAAGAATTAACTGCGGGGAGCACAGTTCATGGTGCGGGGAGGGTTGAGTCAAGAAGTCAGGCACTTAGAGAATTGAGGGGTGAAGATATTAAAGAACAATTGAATAAAAAAGGAATTGAAGTTTTTGTGGGAAGTGTGAAAAGTCTTGCTGAAGAAGCACCAGAAGTTTACAAAGATATTGAAGAAGTTGCAAGAACCGTCGACGAATTAGGAATTAGCAAGAAAGTTGTGAGATTGAAACCATTGGGAGTTATAAAAGGATGAGCAGAGCTCATCCAAGGCAAAGTTCTTCAGAAACTCCAGAACTTTGAAAGAGATGAACAAAGCTTATCTAAGGCAAAGTTCTTCAGAAACTCCAAAAATTTAAGATGAGAAAAAAGGTTTTATGTTGTTGTAATTTATTAATTACGACTAATTAAAAAGATTTAAATAAGGCATTTCTTTGTAGGATTATGCCTACAAATGGTCACATTGCTTTTTTTGTTGGGGGGGCGAAGGGAGTTGGAAAGTCCACTTTACTTAAGAAAATTTCTTTGGAGAATAGACTATGTTTAATTAATACAGGAGATTTTTTTAATGATAAACAAAGTAAGGAATCTTCTAAATTAAGTATTATCAACTTTTTAACAAATATTCAATCCCCTGTTATTGTTGACACACATTATGCAGGATGTGTTGATAATATTTTTAGTGGAAAATTTGAACGTGGATTGTACAAGCCAGAATTAGAAAAGTTATCTCAAAAAATAGATATTCAGCTTTTTTTAATAGAAGTAGACCAAATTACATTGTACAATCGCAGAATTAATGACCCCAAGAATAGTCGAGATATTATTCTAGAAAACATACGCTTGGATATAGTGTCAAATAGAAAATATTTTCAAGAATATTGCTCCCAGCTTAATCAAAATGGACATCTAATTTTAAATTATGACCTTTCTAAGACCAAAATAGAGTTAGAATTAATAATAAAAAAAATAGTTAATTCTAAAAAACAATGAAACGGATTTTAATCTTACGAAGATTTGGAAGCATTGGAGACATGTTAATGATGACCCCCTCACTACGAGAACTGGGTAAAACTGATAGACTTGATATTGCTATCCCTTCAGAGTATCATTGTGTTTTTTTCAATTTACCGTATATATTTAAAATTCTAGATGTAGAAAATTTAAATTTTAGTTTGATAAAAAATGGAGGAAAAGAATTAAAGAAAGATGACATTTATGACCAAATAATTGATTTAACTGATTTTGAATTTAATTATGAACAAATTTTTCAACCAGAAATAGAAAAAACTAAATCAGAGATATTTGCAGATTCATTAAATGTTAAAATCCAGGATCAACATCCAGATATTTTCCTAACAAATGAAGAAAAAATTGAAGTCAATACCTATTTTCAAAATTTAAAAATTGACAATAAGAAGACAATTTTGTTTGGGATTAGATCTGCAAATCCTGAAAGAGATTGGTCTTTGGAAAATTGGAAAAAGTTAATTGAAAAATTTAAGAAATATGATTATAATTTAATTGTCGTGGACAAAGATATTCTTTGGGATGACGGGGAAATAATTTTTTTTAATGGAAAATCAGTTAGAGAATTATTCGCACTAGTCTCAAGAAGTGATTATATTATCTGTCATGACAGTGGATTATTGCACATTGCAGGAGCATTTAAAAAAAATAGTATAAGTATTTTTGGTCCAACTGATCCAAAAGTAAGGTGTGTTTATGATAATTCACATTATGTCTATAACTCTCTTGGAATAAAACCTTGTTGGTACAACAGAAAAAGGAACCAAAATGAATATTTTGATAATATCAGTGTAGAAGACGTAGAAAGAAAAATTATGGGGGTAATTAAAAATGAATTTAGATATTAAAAATCAAATGCGAAAGAAAGCCACATTACTAAAACTTGCATTAAGGACTAACGGAATAAGAGTAGAAGCAAGAGTTGAAGGGGTAGGAACGAATATAAAAGAGAACATTAATGGGTTATACCAAATAAACAAAAGTAAAAATGAACCATTAGATTTAATTCCAAATGAAATCGTTCTTTATGAAAAAATAACTACAAAATTGGTTTGTAATCCACAATCTTATTTTAGCCTAAGAAAAAAAGATGAAAATTTTTATGTTTACTCTGATTTCTTAGAAGAACCACTTATTCAAGTTTCTTTTTCTAAAAGACCAGAACATTATTCTTGGTATACCTCTAAAGGCACCCCTATGAAATATATCGGGCAAGTAATGGGTAGTGATTGTCTTGCTATAGCTATTGATAAACAATGTGTTCATTTTAAAACAGGAGATTTTTGTAGATATTGCAATATTAATCCAACTAATTTTAAAAGTAATATACCTCGGTTTTCTGATCTCGAAGGGATAGGAGAGTTAATTTCTGTAGCCGGAAAAAAATATCGTTTTATTGATCTGACAGGAGGAACTTTTGAAAATCGGGATGAAGAGTGTAGATATTACACTTTAGTTGGGAATATTATCAAAAAAAATTTAGGAAAGAATAAAATTTCCGGACCCTTTTCTTTTACTCCACCAGATAAGCTCTCACTTTTAGATTCAATGTACGAAACAGGAATTGATGTGATTAGTTTTAATCTAGATGTATGGAATGATAGTGCCCTAAAAAGAATCTGTCCAGGAAAATACAAAATTGGAAAAGAAAAATATGAGCAGGCACTTATTTACGCAAAAGATTTATGGGGAGTAGGAAATTCAGTGATACAATTTTTGGCTGGGCCGTGGGAATCAAATCAATCTCTTTTAGAAGGAACAAAGTATTGGCTTGAGAAAGGAATTTTAGTCAATATCACAACTTTCTATCCTTCTCCAGGGTCAAGTCTACGAAATATCAAACCAAAAAATCTTTCAGAGTTAGTTTCTCTGTATATAGATTATGGAAAATTAATAAGCTCATACGGGTTTTATCCTAATGAAAGGAGATCAATTTTAACATCTGAGTCTGGGAATAGAAGTTCGATTGTTAATGAAGTTGTAAAGGGGTATTTAACTGAGAAAAATTTTGATATAGAAACAGATTTAAACTTCGCAAGGGGTAATATTAAATGAACAAAAAAGATTTAGAAGAGAAGAAAAACCATAAATTGTTTATAATCGGAAGTGCAAGAGGAGTAAATCGTTTTTATGTTACTAATAAGTTTATTGAAAATTTCCCAAATGCAAAAGTAATCAACACTGGAGTGTTAATCAATAAATTAGCTGAAGAGACCAATATGGGGAAATTAGACCGTATCTCGTTAAATGATTATGTTCAGCATTTAGAACCAATTTTTATTCAAACTATTTTGAATCATCTTGAACATGGAGATGTAATCCTGGACACTCATTTTTATCATCTTATGCCTTGTATTTCTATAAAAGGATTACAAAGTTTTATTGAGAGATTATCTAAGGCGATTTTAGTTTTGGTAAATGATAGCCCTATCCAAATTTATAAAGAAAATAAAGGTAACGGAGATTTATGGTTTGATTTGTTAGAGAATGTGAAATATGATGTTTCTTGTAACGAAATATACTTTAGATTTTATCAAGAGTTTTTTAGTAGATTTATTTCTCAAAACTCAATCTCCATAAGTTTAGAAAATGAAAAGATAGAGAAAATTGAAAATTTTATTGGGGAAGTAAAAACAAATAAATTAGAAAAGAGGGAAATTGGAAAAGAGAAATACAATGGGTTTAGTCTCTCCGCTTTTACCTTTGTTTTTAACAAAGATTTTTCTAAAATACTATTGATTAAACGAAATGAAGAAAAAAGAAAAAAATGGGGATTTGACTGGGGTATCATCGGAGGTAAGGTAGAAATAGGAGAACTATCAAATGAAGCAGTAATAAGAGAGATTAAAGAAGAAATTGGAATTGAAGTTAATTCCTCTCAACTGAAATTTTTATGGTTTGAAGAAAGACCAAGCAAGGTTCATACTTCAGCGGTTCATTTTTTTTATACTGCAGTTATTGATGAGAACTCTGATATTAAAATAAACGAAGAATCTGACGAATATTCCTGGTATGAGATTAAAAATGTTCCTACAAGTATGATTGAAACACCAGACAAAATAAGAAATGCGATTAATTTGGCGATTAGAAAGGACATCCAAGATGAATAAGAGAAAATTAAATCTCGGTTGTGGAAATAGAAAACTTGAAGATTATCTAAATGTAGACAAATATGGGAATCCAGACATGATAGTTGATCTGGAAAAATTCCCCTGGCCTTGGAAGGATAATTCTTTTGATAAAATCTCTTTGATTCATGTTCTCGAACATTTGGGAAAAGATTCTGAAACTTTTTTAAACATCTTTAAGGAGTTGTATAGAGTTTCTAGCCCTAATGCTCTGATAAATATAGTAGTTCCAGATCCAAGAAGTGATGCTTATTTAGAAGACCCAACACATGTAAGACCAATCACCCCAAAGTTGTTAGAATTATTTTCAAAAGAAAAAAATGAGATGTGCCAAAAAGAAGGAATGGCCAATTCTCCATTAGCAAACTATTTGGGAATAGATTTTGAAGTTATTGAGTGTAAGATTATTTTTGATAAAAAATGGAAGAATGAATATGACCAAGGAAGATTTACATATGATTTTATTATGAATTATGCCAGAGAACATAACAATGTGATATTCAAATATGAAATGGTTTTGAAAACAATAAAATAACTACCTAATTTCTTTAATAAACAAAATTTATAAAATCCTTTTGACTGATGATTTCATGTACGAAAAGAGGGAAAAAACAGTATTTGGTTTTTTGATTGGAATAATTTTTTTGACGACGATGTTTAATCTGGTGGGTGCTTCTTTTAGTTTAGGAAGTCCAGCTTATTCAATTGAAAAATCATATGGTTCAGGAGAAAATGTTCGAGGATGGATAGATTTAAAATTGGAAAATGAAGATGCAGAATTATTATTTTCATCGTCGACAGGAACAAGTTTTCCGTTGATTGAAGTTGTAAAAAAAGTTGCGGGAATTAAGTACTCCTGTAATCCTGCTGACTGTAAAAAATCTTACACTTTGTCAGAAAAATCTCTAAAACAAAGTTTTACCATCGGTGAAAATAGTTCAGTTATTGTTGGAATAAACCTTACAGGAAATGTTTCAAGCATAATCTCGTTTAATATTTCTATGAATAGTGATGCTCTCGAAGGATGCCGGAATCAGTTAGAAATTAATTTTTTTGACGATGGAACTAATGAAATGAAAAATAATAAATATTCATCGTCGGTTTGTGGTGGAACAAAAGATTATGGATGTTTTAAATTAACAACACCTTATGTTGAAGCAAAGCTTGGCCCGACGCCTTATTGCGAAAAAGTCACATTAAAGCCAGCTCCAGCACATGAAATTGGAATGCGATTGAAAAGAATTGGAAGCATAAAACAGGTTTCAGTAAAGTTCTATAATCTCTCCGGTTCAGAAAGAGCAAAATGTGACTTAGCAGAAAAAGTTGCCCCCAGTGACGGAGAAGAATCATGTGTGATTGAATACCCGACGGAAAAAGAGGAAACAGGATACGCTTGTGTTTATTCCACAGAAGGAGAAACAGAATATTCTATAAGAGGTTATCAAACGAATAATGGCTGTGGATTTAGAGCAATTCCCGACGGAAAAAATCAAAATGTTGCAGCATATTCAATATTTTCACAAGCATTAAAATATGACAAAGTAGGAAGCTTAGTTTTGCCAGATGAATGGACCCTTGGAGGACATTACATTGATTTTTTAAAATCAAAATATAAAAATACCGATTGTACTCTCGGATGTATAATCCCCATAAAAATAAAATCTAATCAAGCCCAAAAAGTAGAAGTTGGTGATTTGAAAATTGATTTTGAAACAGTTTTATTTGGGCAGCAAAATGAGAGATTTTTGTACAAAGCAGGTGATTCAAAAATAGTCTTAAACACCGACGGAATACAAAGAATTTATTTAGACAATCTTGGAATTTCTGTTCCAAAAGAATTAGGACAACAAAATTTTAAGATTTATTTAGGCAGTCAAAAAATTATTGATGAAAGTTTAGAAATTAAGGATGTTCCAACACCAGAGTCGATTGAACCGATGAATACTGCAGCAGCATTGCCGACGGAGTTTTCTGCTTTTATTTCAGCGAATGGAAACATTTCTTATGAATGGGATTTTGGAGATGGACACAAAGAAACAACTATAATTCCAAAAATAACCCACACTTATTTACAGATAGGTATTTTTCAGATGATTGTTTCAGCAATGAATAATGAAGGCCTAAAGGGAGTAAAAACGTTTAGTATTATGGTTGAATCACCTTATAACGCAATCAACTCTACGCTAAATAAAAAAGTTTTAATGATTGTAGATTTAAAAAAACAAATATCTACTAGCTTTCCATCTTTTGAACAAACTTCAATAAATGAATTTTTAAAATTGTCCGACGCTGAAGATGAATTAAAACAAATCCAAGAAACTTATCTAAAAACAAATCCAGCAAGTAATTCTACAATTATTGAACTTATGAAAACTTTAATTGAGGTGAAAATTCCAGATAAAATTGTAATCACAAAAAGAACTGATGCAGTTCAGTTTTATTCTCCTGAAGAAAGCATTAAGTATGATGTTCTGAAAAGAGTTTATGATTCAGCTACCGATTATGATGGAAGTAATTTTGAAAATAAAGTTAATGCCTGGAATAAAAATAATTTAGACACAAAAATAACTTTCAGAGAAATCTCAGGTAAATATGGAAATAATTTTGAACCAATAATAAAAACTTTTGAATTAGATATGACTAAAAAAAGAGAAATGAATTACACCCCGATACTTTTCCTTCCGAATCTTTATGATTTAAAATTTAGCGGGCGGGTTGAAAATGAAAATTCAAGCGATTATTTATTTATACCCTTGAAAAAAAATTCTGAAAAAATAATTTTTTCAACAACCGATGAAGTGGATTTCAAAACTCTTGAAGCATTTATTTCTCCATCAGTTGATTATCTTGGAGTGCAAACTAATGTTAAAAATGAAAATTCAATGACTATTCTTTGGATTTTAATCGGAATTCTTGGATTTTTTGTAGTAGCTATGTTTACTTATATAATAATAAAATTGATATTAAGAAGAGAAAAAGAATCCCATTTGTTCAAAAATCGGAACGAAGTTTATAACATAATTACTTTTATAGAAAACGAAAAAAGGAAGGGTAGAAATGAAAAAGAGATTGAGAATGGTTTGAAAAGAGCGGGATGGAGTTCTAAACAGATAAGTTACATGCTCAAAACTTACGCTGGAAATATGAAAAAAGATTAGGTTTTCCAAATCTATCAGCGACGATAAAAGAAAGAAATATTATAAAAAATCATGGAAAGGTTAATAAACTCTCGGAGTATTGAAAAGTAAAATGGGTTTTAAAGGATTTTTTAAAAAGGTGCTCTCGGGAATTTTCAAAAGTAAGAAAGAGATTAAATTAGGATTCTATGGGCCGCCAAATGCTGGAAAAACGAGTCTTGCAAATAGGATATGTAAGGATTTTACTGGTGAAGAAATTGGTTCGGTGAGTAAAGTTCCGCATGAAACTAGAGAAGTTCAGTTTAAGGAGAAAGTTGAAATAAAATATAAGGGAAAGAGTATGACTTTCAAGATTGTTGATACGCCGGGAATCGCCACGAAAATAGATTATGAAGAATTTTTGAGATATCGAATGAAAAAGGGCGACGCAAAAAAGAGAGCGAAGGAAGCAACGCAGGGAGTTATTGACGCGATAAAATGGCTCGACGACATGGACTCGGTTGTTGTTGTTTTGGACGCGACGGAAAATCCTTACAACCAAGTTAATATTACAATAATTGGAAATTTGGCTGCGAGAAAAATTCCTGTTTTGATAATTGCAAACAAAATTGATTTGAGAAAAGCGGATATTAAAAAAATTGAAGCTGCGTTTCCCGAATATAAAACGATAGGAATAAGCGCAAAAAACGGCGAAAACCTTGATGAGTTTTACGAGGAAATATTTAAATTGGTGAAAAGGATATAGTTATTGGGTTTCTTTTTTAGGAAAAAAGAAACTACACTGGTAGAAAAAAACTAAAAAATAAAATGGTGAAAAAATGTCAAGTAAAAAAACTTTAGGAAAAATAAAAGGATTTTCGATTCAGTTCTTGCCTTATTCGGAGATAAAAGATTTGAGCAGTAACGAGAGATTGAAAAAAATATTAGGAATTGTTCTTGGAAATGTTATTCTTGTTTTACAGGGAAGATTGAAAGATGAAGAAGAAGGAAGATTAATTGGGGATACGATGGCGATGATTGACCATATTAAAGGATTTAAAGGAATTGAACTGGCAGTGATTAATGGGGGAGAAAGTAGCGGATTTTTTGGCAGATTCAAGACTAATTTTGCGAATATGATTGCCGGAGGGGATTTGGGTGCGATAACGGTAATTGGCCCAGCGACGGTTGTGAAGGAGATTAAACGCAATCCTAAGAAAATCGAACTCTTATTAAATAAATAATCTCACAGAAGTATCAATAAGTTTATTAATTTACTAATTTTTATCATATTATGCCACACCAATGCGTCAGATGTAAAAAAATATACCCTGCGGGAAGCAAAGAGATACTGGAAGGATGCAGTGAGTGCCACGGACATTTCTTTTTTTACGTAAGAGACGACAGAGTTGAAGAAGTTATAGAAAATCCTATCGAGTTTACAAAGGCAGAAGCAGATAATATTGAACAAGACATAAGGGATATTGTTGGAATAAAACAGGAAGACATTCCAGTGATTCTTGATGTTGAATCGGTTAGAGTTATGGGTGATGGGAAGTTTGAAATTGACTTGGTAAATCTTTTTGATAAGAAAAGACCGTTAGTTTACAAACTTGAAGAAGGAAAATATGTAATTGATGTTGCGTCTTCTTTACAGAGCTTGAGAAAAGACAACGGGAAAAAAAATTGAAGAGTTCTTTTACTCTTTGACGCTTCGCGTCAATTTGCGTTCGCTTTGCTTACGGATTTTTTTAAGAGAGATAATGTAAAAGAACGAGGTCGCTCCGCTCCTTTTGTAAATAGTGATTATTATTTTAATTAAGTCTTGGGAAAAGGTTTATGTCGTCGGTTATATTCTATTTTTTATTCTAAATCTAGATTCGTTAATAATATAAACTCGTTTTCTTTTATTTTATTATGAAAGTAGCAGAAATATTAAAAGAGGTTCTTGTTAAAGTTTCGCCACCCAAAGAAGATTTGGACGAAATAAATACTTATCTTGAAAATTTTTTGATGCAGTTTAAGAATGAAGTTCGAAAAAAGAAAATGATTGTAGATGTTTTTGTCGGCGGAAGTTTTGCAAAAAAAACGGTGATTAAGAAAGATTCTTATGACGTCGATATTTTTATGCGATTCGACGCGGAAAAATACAAGGATAGAGAAATTTCAGAAATTTTGAGAGAATTGATAAAAAATGCAGGTTACGAATTGCATGAAATTCACGGCTCAAGAGATTATTTTAGAATAAAACCCGACGAGAAATTTTCGCTTGAAATTGTGCCGGTGATAAAAGTCGCGAAACCGAGTGAGGCAGAGAATATAACTGACTTGTCATATAGCCACGTGAAATACATAAATAAAAAAATTAAAGATAAAAGAATTCTCGACGAGATAAAAATAACTAAAGCATTTTGTTATGCAACCGGAACTTACGGCGCGGAAAGTTATATTCATGGATTTTCAGGTTACGCTCTTGAATTACTTGTTTACCATTACAAGAGTTTTATGAATTTTGCTAAAGCGATGGTAAAGTCAAAAGAGAAAAAGATTATTATTGACATCGAGAAATTTTACAGAAATAAAAATGAAGTTATGATGAATCTGAATAGTGCGAAAATTCAGGCACCGGTAATTGTAATTGACCCGACGTATAAACAAAGAAACGTGACGGCAGCATTGTCTGAAGAAACTTTTGAAAAATTTAAAACTGAATGCGCGAAGTTTTTGAAACATCCAAGTTTAGATTCGTTCTCGGTAAAAACTCTCGATTTGGAAAAAATAAAAAAAGAATCTGCCAAGAAGAAACTTGAATTTTGCATGGTGAAAATAAAAACCAACAGGCAGGAAGGAGATATTGCTGGTTCGAAACTTTTGAAATTTTATAACTTTTTTGTTAAGGAAACTGAAGCGAATTTTGAAGTGAAAAATTCTGGATTTGAATACGACGGGAAACATGGCGGAAGAATTTTTCTATCTGTGAAAAGTAAAAAAGAAATAATTTTGGGTGGTCCTCGCGTCGGGGATAAGAAAAATATTTCAGCATTTAAAAAAAGACACAAAAAGGTTTTCATAAAGAAAGGAAGATTTTACTCAAAGGAAATAATTAATTTTGGAATAAAAGAATTTTTGGAAAAGTGGAAAAAGAAAAATTATGGAAGAACGATTGAAATGGATGTCAGCGAGATGGAAGTTGCGAATTAAAAGTTTGGAATAATACTTGGGTGATTTTTTACCTCTTGATTAAATTCTTCTAAATGCCCTGTTTCTTTTGCAGCAAAATAAATTCCTTGTCTGACACAGTAAGTTTCCATTTTTGAACTTAAGAAATCTGGTTCTAATTTTCCAGTTCTTTCAAGATGCTGTAAAGTTTTTTATACGAAATTAAAGTTTCTTCCCCAAAGTTGGTGCACATGCTGGTAATAACTCCAAACATAGAAAAATCAAAACCGAACGCACCCACATACGAAGGTAAATCGTTTAGAGAATAGCTTGT
>Ga0208375_1003570_pt1 | contig 13074 bp, 14 predicted proteins | sample RifOxyD1_FD_184038 | JGI IMG/M metagenome (GOLD analysis project Ga0208375, IMG submission 184038) | Soil microbial communities from Rifle, Colorado - Rifle Oxygen_injection D1 (SPAdes) | ecosystem: Environmental > Terrestrial > Deep subsurface > Rock core/Sediment | place: Rifle, Colorado... | reverse complement strand
AGGGTCTGGCTTAGATGACGGCTTTGTTTATCAGGGAAAAGTATTTCCAGGAGGAGGAACTGGAATCCATGGATTTATCCTGCCGATTACAAGAGATAATGGAGAAGTACGCTTGCAACAACCGACGGCAGTATTATCTGTAAATGGACAAAGAATAGATATTCCTTTACAATGTGTTTACATAGAAAATAAAGAAACTCATTTCTCAGATCAAGGCCTACCAGGATGTTTAGTTATCATACCTGCAATAAATAATGGACAAGTAAATGAGATTGGAGCAGCATTATACTTAACTGATGAGGGTACAAGAGCTTTATGGGCGCAGTTATACTTGCTAAACAGGAAATTTGATAACTTTAAAGAAGTCTACAATGATAAAGATCAAATGCCATTAGCTTTATATAATGGAAGGCAAATAGGCCCCCTTAGGATATGGGAGATTAGTTATCCACCACATATTCAACCAAAAGAGGAGTATTTAGAAGGTGTATTGCCAGAGTGGTTTTAAGTTGAAGGAAAATGGTAAATTCCATAATAATTGTATCTGCTGTAGTAAGTTTTATAGTTACATTTCTGCTTCTCCCATATGTAATTAAGTATCTAAGAAAGATTAACATAATTGTTAGGGATGTTCATAAAAGACCAGTAAATAATATTCCTATATCTGGTGGATTAGCAGTCATGGTCGGCTTATTTCTGGGTTTAATGTGTTATATATTCCTAGAAACCTTCATTTATCAAACAAATGGCTCTTTAGTTTTTTTATTAGCAGCAATGTCTTCTATTCTTATCATAACATTAGTTGGTTTTGTAGATGATTTGCTTGTTAGATTTAATAAAAAGCAAAACATGTATATTGGATTAAAACAATGGCAAAAACCTTTCTTGGTTATACCAGCAGCTGTCCCTTTTATGGCAGTTAATTCAGGTATAACCCAAGTTTATATTCCATTCATAGGCACAACTGATCTAGGATTATTGTATCCATTGATTATAATTCCTATTGCTGTTATTGGTGCAGCTAATATGGTAAATTTGCTAGCAGGCTTAAACGGATTAGAGGCAGGATTAGGACTTGTTTATACAGGAATGTTAGGAATCTTTGCTTATGTTCACGGAAGCATGTTGGCAGCCACAATAGCATTCATAACTTTTGGAGCTTTAGTAGCTTTTTTTATATTCAACAAAGTACCAGCAAAAATTCTTCCAGGAGATTCTTTAACTTACCTGCTTGGAGCAGTACTTGCATCTGTAGCTATTTTAGGCAATATGGAAAAAGCAGCGCTAATAATTTCTATACCATTTTTCATAGAATTCTTCTTAAAGTTAAGAGGAAAATTCAAAAAACAAACTATTGGCTATATAAAAGACGGCAAAATACATTCCCAATACAAGGAAATTTATTCCATACCTCATATATTCATGAGGACAGGCAAGTTTACTGAGAAACAAATAACTTTATTAATGATATTTATAGAATTAATATTTGCTAGCTTAATCTGGATAGTATGAGCATAAAAGAATGATAAGCGATGGAAAGAAAGATAGCAGTTGTTGGGTTGGGTTATGTAGGCTTACCCTTAGCTTTAGCTCTTTCAGAGCATTTTAAAGTTGTGGGATTTGATATAAACAAAGAAAAAATTTCTTCTTTGAGCAATGGAATAGATAAAACAAAAGAATATGATGTTTCTAAAACTAATGGCAATCTGACATTTACTTCAGATGAAAAAGAACTGTCTAGAGCAAATTTCATTATTATAGCTGTCCCAACTCCAATAACCGAAGCAAATAATCCAGATTTAACATGTTTAGAAAGATCATCAGAGATAGTGGGAAGAAATTTACAAAAAAATTCTATTGTAGTCTATGAGTCAACGGTTTATCCAGGAGTTACAGAAGAAATCTGCCTGCCTATACTAGAAAAGACTTCAGGCTTAAAAGTTATCCAAGATTTTAAAATTGGCTATTCTCCAGAGAGAATTAATCCAGGAGATAAAGAGCATACTATCGATAAGGTTGTAAAGGTTGTTTCTGGAATTGACCAGGAAGCTTTAGAGGAGATTTCAAAAGTATATGGGGAAGTGGCTAAAGCAGGAATATTCAAGGCTAGAAATATTAAAACAGCTGAAGCAGCCAAAGTAATAGAAAATATTCAAAGAGATTTGAACATAGCTTTAATGAACGAGTTATCTTTGATCTTTGATAAAGTTGGAATAAAAACAAAAGATGTTTTAGCTGCCGCATCAACAAAATGGAATTTTCATAAATATCATCCAGGTCTCGTTGGCGGCCACTGTATAGGAGTGGACCCTTACTATCTAACACACAAAGCGCAATTACTTGGTTATAATCCTGCTGTTATCCTAGCTGGAAGGTCTGTAAATAATTTTATGCCCAAGCACGTAGCTAATCTAGTAATAAAAGGTTTGAATGAAGGAAATAGGGTATTAAAAAATTCCAAAGTATTAATCATGGGACTGACATTTAAGGAAGATGTAACTGACTCAAGAGGATCTAAAGCGAAGGATTTGATTGACGCGTTAAAAGAATACAACATCAAAGTTTTAGGCTGCGAACCAAATCTGTCTACGGAGGAAGTGGAAAAAATATTTGGTATTAAAAATTATAAATTAGATGAAATAAAAGATAATATTGATTGCATTGTTTTGGTAAATAAACATAAACAATTTTATAGCCTAACAATGTCTAAATTAAAAAAGATTATGAACAAAAATTCTGTTATAGTGGATGTTAAGAACTTCTTTAATGAAGAAGAGGCCAAAAGAAACAACGTCTTATACTACTCATTATAAAATGAAAACCATAGCTGTAATACCCTGCTATAATGAAGGAAAAACAATAGCAGATGTAATCAAAAAAACAAAAAAACATGTAAACAAAGTTATAGTAGTTAATGATGGCTCAACAGACAACACAGAAAAGCAAGCGAAAAAAGCAGACTTAGTTCTAAATCATATTGTGAACATGGGCAAAGGCCTGGCATTAAAGACTGGAATAGAGGCTGCTATAAAGAATAAAGCAGATATAATAGTAACTTTAGATGGGGACATGCAGCATGATCCATACGATATCCCAAGATTACTAAATAAAATAAAAAAAGGAGCAGATATTGTTATCGGCTGTAGAGAATTAGATAAGAATATGCCTTTAACCTTAAAATTCGGAAATTGGTTCTTGTATAACTCATTTAAAACTTTGTTTAAAGTGGACATCCATGACACGCAATCTGGATTTAGAGCGATTAGATCATCAATCTACCAAAAATTAAAATGGAATACTTCTGGATACGCAGTTGAGACAGAGATGTTAGTCAACTTAGATAAAAATCACTTAAAGTACAAAGAGATACCTATAAAAACAGTTTATTCAGATAAATACAAAGGCACTAGCGTAATAGATGGAGTAAAAATCTTTTTAAGTATGGTTTTATGGAAGTTAAAGCTGTAAAATGGTAGTTGGAATACAGATTGTAGGAATAATCTTTGGCATAGGAATGCTTTTTCTTAGTTATTTGTATTTTAGAAAAAAAGAATTTGGTCCAAGGGACTTTGCTATATGGGTAATTGTATGGATAATTTTCTTAATAGCTATAATGTTTCCTAAAACAGTTAATGTGCTTTTAGACACATTGGGTATTGTCAGCGCTTTATGGTTATTTACAATAGCAGCTTTATTATTCTTATTTGCCTTGGTGTTCCATTTGCATGTAAGTGTAAGGAAAGGCCAGAGAAAGCTTGAGAAGGTTGTTAAAAAAGTCGCTCTTAAAAAAGTCAAATGAAAACAATATTTTCTGTAGACTTGGAAGGTGATTGGGATTCTGAAGAAACAGATAGTTTTTCTTTAGTCCTTCCTAGGTTATTGGACTTCTTTAGAGATAATAATATCAAAGCAACATTCTTTGTTGTAGCTAATTTAATCAAAGATAATAGAGAATTAATGAAGCAAATAGCAAAAAAGCACGAATTAGCATCTCATTCCAATACTCATAGAAGATTTAATTCATTATCCTTAAAAGAAATTGAAGATGAGATAAAAACATCAAAAAAAGAAATTGAAAAATTAGGAACAGAATGCCTTGGGTTCAGAGCGCCCCATTTTATTACCCATCAAAGGATGTTTTCTTTATTAAAAAAACATGGTTATGTTTACGATTCATCTTTTTCCCCTTCAATCTTTCCAGGAAGATACATCAATCTTGGAAAACCTAAAAATATTGAGATAAAAGAAATTCCAATTTCAAAATTCATGTTAAAATTGCCTTTTAGCTTATCTTACATAAGAGCATTTTATCCCATATCTATGAAATTTATTCCCCAAAAACCAAGACATTTTTACTTGCATTCTTACGAATTTTTAGAAAAAAAGCCAGGAAAAGAAATTCCATTTCATGTTAGGCAGGTTTGTAAAAGAAACCAGGGAAAAGCAGCCTGGAAAATACTTGAAGAAGTTATAAACAGGTTGGATACTGAATTTGTTTCTTGTAGAGATTATTTGAAAAATAAAGTTTAATAACCAATACTCTCTCTTATTTTAGGTCCGACTATTTTCAAGATAAATTTAGGAGACCTTCTCCATAATCCCCTCAAAAGTTTGTACTTCATACTGTCTTTATTTAGGTCAGTAATATCTTTTTTCTTCAAGAATAAATAATAATTGTTCAAAGGCTTTAGTTCTGTATTCCACTTTTCCTTAAAGTCATAATGTCCAGTTCCTTTTTTAACATGACCAAAGTCAAAAATCTTATATCCTTCTTCAATAGCCCACCTGATAAATTCCCAATGCAGAATATCATTTGGTCTATAATCCAAATAGCCTTTTTTAGAAACTGAAATAGTAATATGAACTCTATCGTTGTAAGTAAATCCTAACAAAGCAGCTATCAATGTTCCATCTAAATAAGCTCCTAAAGCTTTGCCAAGTCCATTTTCAATCATATAATACCAGAAATTATCAAAGTACTTAATAGGAAAAGCAGGAACCCCAAACCCTTTCATCTCACTTAAGTAAATATTATAAACTCTGGAAACTTCATGATAACCTATATCTCTAACCTCTACTTTCATATCCTGAGCTTTTCTAACAGCCTTTCTTTTCTGCTTGCTGATTGATTTCCAGATCTTTTCTTCCTTATCCAAATTTAAAATAAATCTATTTGCTTCTTCAACTTTCTTAAAGCCATTCTCCATAAGATATTTCTCAGGAACGCCTTCTCTCACCTGTAAATAATCATAATTGAAGTAATTGTCTTTAATATGATCAATAGCAAACCCAACATAGTCAGCATCTCCAGCAAATCCACCGTACTCTAAATAAGGAACAGAGATTAACCTCTTGCCAAATAGTAAACTATCAATAACACCAACTGGAAAGACTAATTGTATTTTGCCTTTATCTTCAACAGCAAAATATTTCATTTTTATATCAAAGCTGTCTTCTGTAAACTGTTTCCATTCCGGCCTATGAAATATCAAATGCTTCTTTTCCTTGAGAAAATTTTTCCATTTATCATCAAACTCTTTTAATTCTATTATTTTCATCTTTCAATTTAGGTCTAGACTAGCTTTGATAGCAAGATTAACTAAAACAATATATCCTCTGCTTACCTCTATCTTTATTCCCAATTAGTATCTGCAGCAGACCAGTCTTTATTAATTATTAAACTTTCATTAGCCATCTCTTTATAGCCTTCAATTAATAATTCTTTTTTCATTAAAAAAATAAATCCTAATTACTATATAAAACTGACGAAAGCGACAGCCTTAATCAACTAACGAGTTTATTGACAGAACCCTATTTAACTACTTTCTTAATCTTATTAATTATAAAGTCAATCTCCTTCATGTCTCTATACAATGCAAAAACAAAATGCTCCTTTTCAGCCTTGTTTGCTTTCCTGCCACTTCCACTTAAATCTTTAAACGTTAACAAAGGGCTTAAATCAACCTTTTCCTTTAATAACTTTTTTATTATCTCATTTCTGTTCTTGTGCATTAAAACAAAATACAGCCAGCTTGGTTCTGTGTTCTTTAATGGTCTAACAAAATCAATTACACCATCTAATTCATCCATACAAATCTTAGCATTTTCTTTTCTAATCCTAAAAATTTCATCATATCTATTAAAAATACTCATAACAACATTCTTGCTATAATTATCCATGCTGTAAAGTAAGGACTCATGCTCTTTTATCAATTCTTTATCAAGCATCTTTCTGCTGTAAAAATTAGGATTGAAGAATAAATTGCTTGCTAACCCCTTTAGCATTAAATTAAAAACTTTGCTTTTAGGATATTTTCTTAAGTTGACTCCTTTATTTACTAGCCCACCTAAAAATCCAGTATTTTTGCTAATGCCAAAGCTAAAAACACTATAATCTCCAAAACCTCCAACTAATCTCCCTTTATACCTAGCACCTAAGGCTTGGGCACAGTCCTCTATTAATATTACATTGTTCTTTTTACAAACTCTTTTTACCTTGTTAATATCTGGCAAAAAACCAAAATTATAAGGTAGGATTAAAGCATCTCCTCTGTAGTCTTTAATGTCTGGTATTATACCACTATCAATGAAATCTGGTTTTGTATCAGCTCTTAAAATTGAATCTAAAACAACTTTGCATGTAAAGCTAGGAATTCCAACGCTTTTTATATTTTCATCTTTAAGAATTAACCATAATGCGGCTCTACCACTGCCTACAAAATTCATCTTTCTAGGAATATATTTACTTAAATCATAATTCTTGCTAAAGAACCCAGAAAAAATATCTCCAGGCCCCACTGTTAATTTTTGATGTGGTATTAGCATACTAGTGGTAAAAGAATAAGTTATTTAAGACTTATTGTATTCTATGCCATTATAGTAAAAGAGATCTCACCCCCACATAAATCTTTTTAAACCTTGCTTCTATAAATAAATTATGAAAATCTGTTTTATTAATCCAACTAAAGTATTGAGAAGGCCTATAGTAGAGTTAACTAGTCTGCTGGCTAAAAAAGGTCATAAAATTACTTTAATATATCCAGAAGATAAAAAAAGACCATTAAAAAACTATCATTTTACTGCGCTTTTAAATAATAAGAATATCGCTTTAAAGCCGATTTCTTCATTTGATATAGAAGCATTAAGATACTCGCTGCCAAATCCCTCTTCTCTAATAAAAACCTGCTCAGAAGCCCTTAAAACAAATGATATAGTACATATCTGGGAGTACTACTATCCGTTATCAATAGCACCCTTAATACTAAAACACCTCAAGAAGTATAAAGCAAAGATAGTTTTAACTACAGATGGTTTAGTAGGCTATACTTATAAACCAAATTTTTTATTAACTTCCATCTTTAGACTCTACACCACCCTATTGAAGGACTTGCTCTTCAAAACACCAGATAAAATCACTTTTTATTTTAATGCCTTAAAAGATCAAGCCAAAAAATTAAACCTCCCAATGAAAAAAATATTAGTGATACCGACTGGAATAAACTTAGAGAAGTTTAATATAAAGAGCTCTGATATAAGAAAAGAATTTAAAATTAATAAAGAAAAAATCTTGATAACCTTTATTGGAATGCTTACAGAAAGAAAAAGACCAATTATGGCAATAGAAGCAACAAAAAGATTAAGGAAAAAATATAATATACATACTCTCATTGCTGGCGAGGGTTATTTAGATAAGATATTAAAGCAAAAAGCTAAAGGAATAAAAGAAATTACTTTTACTGGGAATAGAAATGATATCCCAGATATATTGAAAGAAACAGATGTCTTATTCAGTCCTGGGATAGGAGAAGGCCTGCCAGGAGTTGTAATGGAAGCCTCAGCCTCTAAAGTGCCTTCTGTAGCTTCAAGAGAAGGAGGAACACCAGATATAGTAATACATAAAAAAACAGGGCTATTATGCAATTTAAATAATGAAGAAGAATTTTACAAAAATTTAGAAGTGTTAGTTAAAGATAAAAACCTAAGAAAAAAGTACGGATTAAATGCTTATAACCATATTAAAAAATTTTCATGGGATAAAATAATAAAAAGATATGAGAAGCTTTATAATAACTTGAAATAATAAGATTTATTCAAGACTATTTTGGTATAGAAAGCTATTTAAGATTTGCTTTTGTATGGTGTCATATGGGTGTTAAATTCGGACTTATTGGATGTGGAAAGGTTTCTCAGAGGCATATAAATGTCATTAATGCACTTGAGAATGCCCAGCTTGTAGCAGTCGCTGATATCAATATGAAACTGGCAGAACAAGTAGCAAAAGAAAATAATATTAAAGCATACAATAACTATGAAGATCTAATAAAAAATCCTGAAATAGATGCTGTTGCTATCTGTACACCAAACTCTACTCATCCTAAGATAGGAATAGCTGCAGCTCGTGCTGGGAAACATGTTTTAACAGAAAAGCCTATTGCAACAACCCTTGAAGAAGCTGAAGCACTTATTAAAACATGTAAGAATAATAATAAGAAATTAGCCGTGGTTAAACAAGTAAGATTAAATCCTGCAGTGCAAGAATTAAAAAAGACCATTGATGAAGGAAGATTAGGAAAGATACTTTCTGCTAACATCTCTGTTAGATGGAATAGAAACGAGGATTACTATAAAAAATCTCCCTGGCATGGCAAAAAAGATACAGATGGTGGTACCTTAATTACAGTAGCCGCTCATTATATTGATATCCTTCAGTGGTTGTTAGGTAGTGTCAAAAGCGTTGTCGCTAAAACAAGACCCCATATACTTCCTGGCGTTGAAGTAGAAGGTCTAGGTAGTGCTATTATTGAATTTAAATCTGGAGCTTTAGCAACATTAGAATATACTGTTTGCGTATATAATAAAAATTTGGAAGGAACCTTGCTCATTTTGGGAGAAAAAGGGACAGTAAAATTAGGTGGTGATGCTTTTGATGAAATAGAAATATGGGATGTTGAGGGGTGTGAAAAGCCAGATATAGGAATATTAAAAGGAAAGTCTGACTCTGTTGATGGTGTCAGCCCTTATCATAAACTGGTTTATGAGAACTTTTTAGATGCTTTAGATAACAAAGTTTCTATATTAACTGACGGCGAAGAAGCTAAACGCTCATTAGAAGTAATTCATGCCATCTACAAATCTGCAGAGACTGGAAAAGAAGTAGAATTCTTGTAACTCAGTAATAACAAAACGCTTATAATTAAATTTTGGGGGTAATAGAGAATGGCCACCTTTATTCATAAAACAGCTAAAATTGGAAAGAATGTTAAGATACGTAATAATGTTTCTATTTGGGAGAAAGCTCAAATAGGAGATAATGTTTCTATTGGATGCAATGTTGTTATTCACCCATACGCGTATATAGGAGATAATGTTACTATAGAAGATAATTCTGTCTTGGGCAAGAGAGTTACATTAGCAAAAACAACCAAAGAAGACCAAGTTAAAAAAGCGAAGGGTGTTAGTGATGGACAAAAACAGCTTATCATAAGAAGTGGTACGACTGTTAAAGCTAATGTTGTTATCCTTGAAGGTACTATTGTAGGTGATGATTCTTTTATTGGTGATGGCTCTTTTATACGAGAAGAAGTAACCTTGGGGAATAAAGTCTTAATTGGCTCTCATGTTGTTGTAGAGCAACGAACTACTATAGGAAGTAATACTAAAATAGAAGCAGGCTCTTATATTACAGCTTATTCAACCATAGAAAATAACGTCTTTATTGGTCCATGTGTTTCTACATCAAATGATAAATGGATGGGACGAACAGAAAAACGATTTCAGCACAGATATGGTGTTACAGTAAGAGCAGGTGCACGTGTAGGTTTAAATGCTATTATACTTCCTGAGGTCACTATTGGCAAAGAGGCTGTTATTGGAGCAGGAGCTGTTGTAACTAAAGATGTTTCACCATTCACTATTGTAATTGGCTCTCCAGCGAAATATCTTAAATTGGTGCCAAAAGAAGAAGTATTGGAAGAGCATTTAGCTGAATATCCTCAACAACAAGAATCAAAAGAGATACCTTTCTTAAATCTAAAAAAACAATACTTAGCTATAAAAAAAGATATTGATGCAGCAATACAGGAAGTAATTGATAAAGGAAATTTCATTTTAGGAGATAATGTCAAAGAATTAGAGAAAGAAATTGCTTCTTACGTAGGAGCAAAACACGCTATTGGTGTTGCTTCTGGTTCAGACGCTTTAATTCTTGCTTTGAGAGCACTTGATATTGGAGAAGATGATGAAGTTATCACAACGCCTTATACATTTTTTGCAACAGCAGGTGCTATTGCTAATGTTGGAGCAAAACCTGTTTTTGTTGATATAGATGAGCAGACTTTTAATATTGATCCAAATAAAATCCAAAAAGCAATCACTAAGAGAACTAAGGCTATAATTCCGGTTCATTTATACGGTAATCCATGTGATATGGATAAAATCCTGGAGATTGCACATAAACATAAGTTATACATTATAGAAGATGCTGCCCAAGCCTTAGGTGCTAAGTATAAAGGAAAGATGATTGGCTCTCTTGGCCATATTGGTATCTTTTCTTTCTTTCCATCTAAAAATTTAGGTTGTTATGGTGATGGAGGGATGGTTGTTACCAGTGATGATAAAATAGCAGAAAGAGTAAGGCAATTACGTGTTCACGGAGCAAAGCAAAAATATATTCATCAGGAAGTTGGTATCAATAGTCGTTTAGACGAATTACAGGCAGCTATTCTTAGAGTTAAATTAAGAAAACTTGAGGAATGGACAGAACAAAAGCGGCAGATAGCAGCATTGTACAATAAATTATTAAAAGATATAGTTGAAACTCCTTTAGAGCAAGAAGATGGAAGGCATGTTTATCATTTGTACACTATAAAAACTGCTAAAAGGGATGCTTTAGCAGAATATCTTAAATCAAAGGGCATCGCTGTTGGCGTTTATTATCCTCTATCTCTGCATTTACAAGAAGCTTTCAAATATTTAAAATATCGTAAAGGCTCACTCCTTATTTCAGAAAAAATGACCCAAGAAGCATTATCACTACCTTCATTCCCAGAATTAACTGTGGACGAAGTTACTTTTATCTGTAATAATATTAAAGAATTCTTGGAAAAATGAAAAAGATTTGGATAGATTGCACAAACTCGCCGCATGTATTGTTCTTTGAGCCTATTATAAAAGAATTAAAAAAAAGATATGAAATTGTTGTTACAGCAAGAGATTATCAGCAGACTATTGATCTGCTTAAGCAGAAGAAAATTCCATTTACTCAGTTAGGAAAGCATCATGGCAGCACTTTATTTTCCAAGTTCTTTGGTTATTTTTATGAGGTCTGGTTAAGGATAAAATTTATTTTAAGAGAAAAACCAGATTTAACAGTCTGCCATCATGGCATGTATGCTACTATGGCAGCATTTCTAACAGGCTATAAAAGATTATACATTTTTGATGGAGATGGCAGTATTATCCAGATGAGCGATATCTTATTTGCAAACAAATCATTATGTCCTGAAGCATTGCCTAAAAAAATCTTTGGCAAAATGTTGTACAAGTACCCTGGTTTTAAAGAAGAAGTTTATTTAAGTTCCTTTGATAAAGATCCAAACTATCTAAGTAAATTAGGCTTAAAGAAAAAGAAAACTATTTTCATCAGGCCAGAAGCAGCATCAGCTTCTTATATTAAAGGAGAGAACCTGATGGATAACTTGATAAGAGATCTTGAAGAAGAAGGATACCAGATTATCATAAAAGGGCGAACACCAGAGCAAATTAAGTATTACCAGGAGAATTTTGAGAATTTATTTGTTCCAACTAAGACTATAGATGGGCCAAATGCACTTGCCAACTCTGATTTAGTTATTTCTGGCGGAGGAACTATGAATAGGGAAGCAGCTGTGTTGGGCATTCCTGTTATATCTACCTTTCCAAATCAGCCTCTATCAGTAGATAAATGGTTAGTTAAAAGAGGTTTTATGAAAATTATTACTCAACCTACATTAAAAGATGTTAAAGAAGCATTAGATATAAAAAAAAGATATAAGATGTCTGATAAAAGTAAAAGGGTTATATTAAAAACCATTGAAGATATGCTAAGCTAAGGTAAAATGGAAGATAATAAAGAAACTAAAATCATAAAAGCGCATTATGATAGAATTAAAGAATGGAAGATAGATCCCAAAGGATTTTTTACAATTAAAATCTTTCCCAAAGAAGGGTTAATAAGGGTAAGATTTTACAAAACTATAAGAAAGATAGAGTGCTTAATAGAAGGTAAAACTGCCATGGATATTTATAATACAATTATAAGGGAAGGTTTTATTTCATCTTTGCAGCATGCTGCTGATTTAGGGGCAGAATTGCAAAAAGCAGAGATCGCCCTAAAATTAGGTAAAGAATATATACAAGATAGCCCTTTAGCGCTTTAAGAAGGGAAAATTATTAACAAGTTTTATAAAGGATAAATCTAAGATAAAATTAAGAGGGGGATGTGTTATGGTTGAAAGAAAATATAATTTTGGAGTTAATCATGGAAAAGAGGCTTTTTATGCAAACGGTATTAGTATAAATATAAATCCTGATAAGTTTACATTAGACTTTAGGCAAACTACTCAAAGGTTAGATGATTTTGGAGATAAACCACAGACAACTATCTTTACCCAGCACAACACGACAATATTAGATCCTCCAATGGCAAAGGGGCTTCTTAATATATTAAAACAAGGAATTTTAAATTACGAGAAAAAATTCGGCAAGGTGGACGTTCCAAAACAAGCTAAAGTAAAGGAAAAAGCAAATGTTGGTAGTGTAAATCCAGAGAATTACATCGGTTAGGGGTGGATTAATTGGAAAATGATGTTATTGACACTGACAAGGATATTGAGAAAGAAGCTTATAAACTAAAAAAAAATCTGCCAAAATATTTTCTAGGACTTGTAAGGAACTGGTATTTTTCATTATTCCTCGTACTATTACTGGTAGCTTTCATAATTAGAATAAAATATTCATTTATAGATAGCATATGGAATGATGAAGCAGTTTATATGTGGAATGCTGTTAGGGCATTAAACGAACCTCTTTATTTCT
>Ga0208375_1003568_pt1 | contig 13077 bp, 12 predicted proteins | sample RifOxyD1_FD_184038 | JGI IMG/M metagenome (GOLD analysis project Ga0208375, IMG submission 184038) | Soil microbial communities from Rifle, Colorado - Rifle Oxygen_injection D1 (SPAdes) | ecosystem: Environmental > Terrestrial > Deep subsurface > Rock core/Sediment | place: Rifle, Colorado... | reverse complement strand
GTACGAGGAGCTTGATAAGCGCGAAGCGCAAGCCAAGCAGTCCGCCTCGACGAACTGATGTCTAACCCAGGTCGACACGACCATCCCTCGCGGGCCATCCCCCGCTGGGGGTGGCTCGTTCAATCCGGAGTTCATCATGAGTGACATCACCATCCGCGGCCCCCACGGGGCCTTCGAGATCTGCCGCAACAGCGGCCACATGGTCAGTGCCTACGGGAACATCCCGGCCAAGTACAAGGGCTACAGCTCGTGCGACGTCAACGAACTGAAGACGTGGTGCGATCGCCAAGGCATGGAAGTGCCCAACGAAGTGCCGATCCTTTGCATCGGCCTGCACCGCTACGACGGCAAGTTCGACGCACCTGTCGAGGAATACCGCGAGGAGTGGCTCTACCAGCTCCGCAACGGCCAGCCCCTCGCGGCGTGACCTGCGCGCTCGACCATCACACTCTCCAATTACCCCGGGACCGATCTCCATCGGCCCGGGGTTTTTTTTGGCCGGCGATCAAGGATCACGCGACAATGCATGCATCCAACTTTCAGGCTGCTCGCCTTAGGGCCTAATGACCCATGCCTGATGCAACGGGCACCCATCGACTACCCAGTGGATCTTCCCATCTACATCGCGCCGACTATCAAGATTCGACCCCGCTCTGCGGTTGTGGAGGAGGCTGCACAAAGCCTCGAATACACGCCGTTGCAGTCGCGGATCATCTCCGGACGTCTGGCCGAGCAGCAGGCGGTATCACTGCAGCGCCAGATCAGGCCGCAGATGTCCGAGCTGGACGGCCCCGATTCGCTGCCCGACATCGGCAAGGCCGTTGAGCGCCTGACCCGCGCGGTCGTGGACCGCCAGCCCATCCTGGTGTGCACGGACCACGATGCGGACGGCGTGTCGGGCCACTGCGTGGTCCGCACCGCGCTGATGGACAACTTCGCGCACCCACCCGAACTCACCCATAGCTTCATTAGCCATCGGATGAAGGAGGGCTACGGCATCAGCGAGGGGGTGGTGGACCGCATCCTGGCGGCCGGCCATGACCGCGGCGTGCTGCTGTCGGTCGACCAGGGCTCGAGCGACGAACCGCGCATTGCCCGACTGGCCGACGCCGGCATCGACACGGTCGTGACCGACCACCATGGCGTGGAGGGAAGCGGCCCGCCTTCAGCCTATGCCTGTGTCAATCCAGTCCGCGAAGACTCGCGCTTCCCCGACAAGTTCGTTGCCGGCTGCCACGTCGCTTGGCTGACCATGGCCGCGGTGCGGCGCGAGCTGATCCGCATCGGCCGGTTGCCCGACGACACGCCCCACCTGCATGACACGCTTCCGTTTGTCGCACTGGGAACCACGGCCGATTGCGTCAGCTTCTCCCGAAGCCGCAACAACCGGCTGATCGTCCAGCGTGGACTCCACCGCATCAATCACCGGCCAGATCCCTGCTGGCAGGCCCTGAGGGAGATTCGCAAACTCGACGGGCCGATGACCTCCTCCACTCTCGGGTTCCTCGCCGGCCCCATGGTCAACGCGCAGGGCCGTGTGGACGAAGCGATGGTGGGCGTGCGGTTCCTGCTCTCTGTTTCGCTCGCTGAGGCGCGCAAATATGCGGGCCTGTTGAACGCGGCCAATGAGGAGCGCAAGGAGATCCAGGAGGCCATGCGGCTGCTGGCCATGGACGAAGCCTCAAGGCAGGTCGCTCGCGGCGCCGCTGGGCTGGCAGTGTGGCTTGAGGCCGGACACAGCGGAGTCCATGGCGTGGTGGCTAGCCGTCTAGTTGAGGCCTTTGGCCGGCCCACGATGTGCATCTCGCCCAAGCAGGGCAAACCCGGCATCGTGACCGCGTCAGCCCGCGCGGTGCCAGGCTTCCACGTTCGCAACGCCTTTGCTTTCATTGATGAGTCCTACCCCGGCGCGCTGCTGGCGTGGGGTGGGCATGAAGGCGCTGGTGGCTTGACCGCCCGGGAGGCCGACATTCCCGCCATCCAGGCTCTGTGGGACCAGGCTGTGATCGACAGCGGAGTCGATGTTGGGCCGGTGCTGATGACCGATGGACCGCTGCCGGGGCCGCCTGACTTCGCGATGATCACCGAGATCGAGTGCCTGCAGCCATACGGCCGCGAGTTCGATGCGCCGGTGTTCTCGCAGGAGATGAAGCTGGTTGAGGCCCGTCCGGTCGGGCAGGGCAACAAGCACGTCAAGCTGACCGTCGAGCTGGCAGGTCGCCTGATCGATGGCATCTGGTTCAATGTGCCGTCGATCCCGTGGTCAATCGAACCCGGGATGCGGGTGCGGGGCGTCTTCGAGCTGGATACCAACACGTTCCGCGGCGAAACCAAGCTCCAGCTCCTGATCCGGCACATTGAGCCGGTCTAAGTGAGACATACGCACGGTTGCCGGCTTCTTTCGTCTAACTGGCGTGCACACGAGGCCGGTTAGACGACGCTATAGGGGTTGCGGACGCTTACGATCACCGGGAGCTAAGTACGGCACCTGTGATGGAAGACTCCAAGAACAACACCCTGCAGCCAGTCATCTCGCCTTCCGAGTCCTGGCACCTTGCGACTGCCCAGGCGTACCAGCTGGCCGCGAAGATGGCCAGCGAGATCAAGCCCAAGGAAGGCATCCCGATCATGGATGAGGTGAGCCGCCTGGCGCAGGCGTATGTCGATGAAGCCGATTCGGCCTGGCAGGCGTACCTGCGGCAGTCCGACAGGGCCATCGACACCTGCGATCGCGCTTCCACACGGGTCACCTACGACGAAAACCGTGCGCTGCCACTTGTTGAGTGGCCGCAGGACGGAAGCGAGGCCTGGGGGATGGTCGACGTCCACAGCGAGGACGGTGACATGGTCATGGCCACGCCCTTCCGGGTCGTGGACACCCGCGTGCTTCCCAAGGACAAGATCATCCTCAAGCTGCACGACCCCCACCATGCCGCCTCTGCAGCCCTTGTGGAAACGATGCAGTGCGCGATGCGCGATGCCACCGGCGCCTTCCAGGTGCCGGATGCGACGATGGGCTGGCGCCGTCTGTGCTCCATCCTGGACATCTATCGGCAGGCCGCGAACATCGCCATGGGCCGCTTGGCCGACGACGACTACATCGGCTGGCGGCCGAACCTCCCGAGCCGCTACGAGATCGTCAATGCTGCGAGCTTGCTCTGCCAGCACGCTGCAACGGCGCGGGCCCAGTGCGCTCTGGCGACCTTCCTCATGGCCGCCTGGGTGCAGGCCATGGCCGACTCCATCGAAGGGATGGACCCGGAGGCGCGTCGCGATGAGTTCCTGGCCCAACTCAAGCGGGCCACCAAGTGCCTGCAGGATTCGCTCAACGCACAGAACAACGCCGTGGCCTTGACCCAGTGGCCGGCGAACAAGCCCATGCGCTGCATGGTGATCTTCCGCCCCCTGCCGCAATCCATCCCGGTGCTGGTGGTGATGTCGCCCAAGGGCAGCGTCACCAAGTTGCCGCGCAAGAAGAAGGCCTAGGCTTCGAGATCGACTCAGGCACAGCTAACTTTTGCACGCTCGATCAGCCGGTACAAAGGTAACCAACAGACTCACTCAAGGAAGCGCCAGCCATCTAAATCCAATCGCGTGAAACACCACGGTGCGCACATTCGTAGGCGCATCAGAACTCAAATTTCAAAAGGAAATAAGCATGGCAAGCAGGGGCATCAACAAGGTGATTCTCGTTGGCAATGTCGGATCTGAGCCGGAAATGAAGTACACGCAGGGCGGCATGGCGGTGTGCTCGCTGTCGCTGGCGACCACCAGCGTGCGCAAGGACCGCGACGGCAACATCCAGGAAAAGACCGAGTGGCACCGCGTCAAGCTGTTCGGCAAGCTGGGTGAGATCGCCGGCGAGTACATCAAGAAGGGCCGGCAGGTCTACATCGAAGGCTCGATCCGCTACGACAAGTTCACCGGGCAGGACGGCGTCGAGAAGTACTTCACCGACATCGTGGCCGACGAAATGCAGATGCTCGGCGGCAACGCGCAGGGCGGTGAGGGCGGCGGTGAGTCGCGTTCTTCGGGCGGCGGCTACGGCGGTGGTGGTGAGCGTTCATCCCGTCCGCCCCAGCGTCAGGAATCGGCGCCGCGCCGTGAATCGCAGCCAGCCAGGACGAACGACTTCGCCGACGACTTCGCAAATGACGACATCCCCTTTTAGAGCACCATAAGTCGTTGATTAATAAAGAGAAACGCCAGCTTATGCTGGCGTTTTCTTTTGTGCAACCGTGAAGTTGGTATGCGGTCAGCGCGTCGTGCTCCCAGCCTGCTGCGCAGCCCTTAGGTCGTACACCGGCGCCTGGCCGGCGAGGTAATCCGCAACTACGCTGGATAGCCGTGACGCCAGGTGGCCTGCTCCGGGCTGTGACTGCAGCCTCCGCGCGATGTAGGAGGTCAATGCCGCAACACCCTCGTCTCCTGCGAACAGGGCATCAGCCATGGCATGCACCTCGTTGAGGCGATGCACGGGATCATCTTCATTGCCATCGGGCGTGAACAGATGGATCTCCATGCTGCTCGATCCTGCGGTCACCACGTGCCGCCCCACGAAACGCAGACCGCAGATGCGACCCATGATTGTCGAGGCCGTGGGCGCGGCGTTGAGCCTCGGGAACGGAATGTTGGCCACCACCGTGGCGCCAGCCTGCTCGAGTAAGGCCACGACGTTGGGAGTGTCCGTCCAGGCGTAGTGCAGCGTCAGGCAGGACGCTCCGTAGCTGATGCGTCGATTCGTGCCCAGGGTTTGGCTGAGCAGGGACAGCGCTTCGTGGGCGCGCGTGCTGGAAGGTTGTGCGTTCATGGGATTGAGATTGGGTGCGTGGTGCAAGCGTAATGCGCAAGCAGCAGCCAACCGACGCGTAACCGGCCTCGATTTAGTGCCGGTTGGACCATTGGGTGTGAACGCGGCACTGGCTACAGTAGCCCCACACCTCCCTACGGGAGATTCGACCCGGGCGATTCCCGGACACACCCTTGCGGGGCCATCCCGCGTGGGCTGGCTCCGTCCTAAAGAAATTGAAAGGAGCTAGTCATGTACCAGACCTTCAAAGCCGTCACCGCTTCTGGCTCGCACACCATCGACGCCACCTGCGAGGAAACGGCACGCCTGGACCTGGAGGAGCAGGGTCTCGGCCCCATCCACTCCATCGAACCGTCCGGAGGCGATGGCAATGGCGATGCGTGAGATCCTCCAGTGCTTCATCCAGGACGGCCCCGATGGCGTCCAAGCTGTCCTGACCGCGCCCGCTTCAAAGGGTTGCGATCGACACGTTCGCTCTGGCCGGGGCCATACGCTCGATGGAGCGATCGGCGCAGCGATGGGGCGACCCAACATGCGCTTTGCCACGGCCATCGATGAGCGCGATGCGGAAATCGCGGTCTTCCGCCGGCGCTGCCTGACCTTGCTGGCCAAGGACAACGAAATCTGCCTGGTGGGCAGTCAGTAGTGAATCGAACCTACAGGGCCCCTTCGGGGGCCTTTTTTTTTGCCTACTCCACGCCAGCAACCGGCATTTCCAGGTAGGCCAGCACTGCGACAAGGGTCCAGCTTTCGACCACGTCACCATTTTCAATGCGCACGACCGTGGCCCGGCTCAGGCCGACGCGTTCGGCCAGCTCGGCCTGCGTCAGTCCAGCGTCCTTGCGGGAATCACGAATCCGCCGCCCAATGCCCTTGAGCAGTCGAACGGTCATCGCGTCTGGGCGGGAGCGCGTGCTCGGGGCCATGAAGGTCTGAATTGGCCCTGTGGCCGATGCGCGCAGTATAGGCAATGTTGCTAAATAGCGACATAAGGCGTTAAATAGCAACACCACCATTCCGCCTTGATCCCATGGCACCCCCCAAGCCCAAGAAGAATCCTGAAGAGCTGAGCGCCTTTAAGCGTGTGGGGCGGTTCGCTGCGCTAGGACTGTCCGAGCCCTGGCAGGTGGCCTTGCTGATGCCCAGCGGCTACGACGACTTCCGCGAAGTGGCCGAGTCGGTTGCAGAGGCGGCTGCCCAGGAGAAGGCCGTGATCTGGCTGAGGCCTGTCGGCGCACCCAAGGCGAGCTTCAGCAGCGGCGTGCCGCGTACCAAGACCCTCATGGCGGACTACAACGGCTACGAGGTCTGGACGACCGTGTTCGGAGACACAGCCGAGTGGGTGCCCCGGATTACCGAATCGCAGGGCGCGCATTACCTCGTCCAGCCGAGCATCTACAACGGCGAGAACAACTTCCGCATCCTGGAGCAGGTGGGCGATGAGTGGGTTGGTCGTCTGCGCCCGAAGTATCAGGGCAAGCCGAACTACCTGGCGGCCGAGAAGGTGAGGGACAAGGTCATCCAGACCCTGCCCAAGGCGCTGGCACAGGCGGCCGGTTACATCGAGCAGGAGTTGTCCCCGCTTGTCACGCGCGACCGGCTGCTGGAAGCGGCCGGCGTTCCGGGCTGGACGCTGGAGCAGGTGCTGGAGGAGACGCACCTGCCGGCGTCGCAGAAAATGGCCGACACGACCCGCGAGGCGCTGCATCGCATTGCGGCCTTCGCGGCCTTGGCCAAGGCCCATTCGCACCGTATCGACCGTCCGCAGGTCGCCCCTGTGCACATCACGACGTGGCCCACCCGTATGGGGCGGCTGCCCTATACCTCCACGCCCGAGCAACGCCAGGCGGTGCTTGAGGCCGTGCGAGACATGGCACAGCCCACTGCAATGAACCGCGTACTGGTGGGTGATGTCGGAAGCGGCAAGACCACGGTGTTTGCGACGTTGGCAGTGGCCACGTGCGACGCCGGCGGCCGGGTGGCGATCCTGCTGCCCAACATGCCACTGGCCGAGCAGGTGCACCGCGAGATCGAGGACGCCTGGCCCGACATCGGTGCGGTGCTGGTGACCGGAGACACCCACCGTTCCGACCTGGGCCAAATGGCCTTGCTGGTCGGCACGACGGCGCTGCTTCACCGCGAGGTCGGAGAGTTCAACCTGGTGGTGGTCGACGAGGAGCAAAAGTTCAGCGTCGAGCAGCGGCAGTTGTTGGCGGGCACGCGCAGCCACATGCTCACCTCGTCGGCCACATGCATCCCGCGGTCCCAGGCACTGGCGCGGTATGGCGCGGTGGGGATGTCGATCCTGCGCAAGTCGCACGTGGACAAGACCATCCACACCCGCCTGTGGGGGCCGGAGGAAAAGCGCGAACTGATGGCCGAGCTGCGTCGGTTCCTTCTGCTCGACCAGCAGCTGCTGATGGTCTACCCGATGCGTGAGGCGGGCGAGGACATGGACCCGCTGCTGTCAGTCGAGCACGCGGCTGGGGGCTGGGAGCGGCTGTACCCGGGCCAGGTGCGCATCCTGACGGGCAGCGACAGCGATGAACGCAAGTCCGAAGTGATGGCCGACATGCGCGAGAATCGCGCCAAGATCCTGCTGGCCACCACCGTAGTGGAGGTAGGCGTGACGTTGCCGGGGCTCATGCGCCAGGTGACGGTGGCGCCGGAGCGCTACGGGCTCAGCACGCTCCATCAGATCCGCGGCCGGGTGGCGCGCCGGGGTGGTGAGGGCTGGTGCGATCTCTACTCGCCGCTGCCTCTCAAGGACAAGCAGAGGACGAAGCTGGAGGCGTTCGTCGACTGCAAGGACGGCTTCGAAGTCGCCGAGCTGGATCTGAAGCTGCGAGGGTTCGGTGATCTGGCGGCCGGTTCCACCAAGCAGTCCGGTTCGGACGACAGCTTCCTGTTCGGCTCCCCTATCACGCCAGACCACGTCACCCCCATGGAAGAGTTGTGGCAGCAAGTGGGCTCCAGACGCTAACCGGCCCTGAGAGAAGGCCGGTTGGACGGCCAACTGCACCGAATGCACCGCTAGAGTAGTCGGGAGCCTATTCAGACCTCCGAGTAAATGAAGAAGACCGCCATCGCCGTTGCCCTCTCGGCATCGTTGCTCATCGCTGCAGCCCCCGTGACGCATGGCTCCGAGCTGCCGGCCCTGATCGAACGCGCCAACATGGGTGATGCCCAGGCCGTCTTCATGGTCGGCAAGCACTACCTGGAGAACAACCAGACGGCCCGCGGCATCCTGTACCTGGAGCACGTCATCCGTGAGGGTGGCGACCAGGCGGCCTTCGCCCATGCGGCGCTGGCCAAGCACTATGAGAAGCTGGCCGACACCAGCATTGCCCGCGAGACCATGCTCTACCACTACCGCGCCGCCGCGGTGCTGGGCGAGGTGGGCTCGCAGGTGAAGCTGGGCTCGTTCCTGCTTGAGGACGCAGCCAAGGGTGGAACCGATGCCGAACGCATTGGCAGCCAAGCCGCTGCCCTGCTGGACCACGCCGCGAACGCCGGCGACAGCAAGGAAGCCGCATTCCAGCTGGGACGGGCGTATCACGAGGGCAAGGGCCTGGCTCGCGACCCCAGTCGCGCCGCCCGCTGGTTGGGCAAGGCCGCGGACGGGGGACACCTGGAGGCCACCTACCTGCTGGGCATGCATGGACTGGCCGTGGAAGACCAGCGCATCGCGAAGCGCCACCTGGAGCGCGCAGCAGAGCGGGGCCACACCGGTGCGATGGTGGCTCTTGCCGGCGCACTTGAGTCGGGCAAGGTCCTTCGGGCCAGCCTCGATGAGGCCTCCAAGTGGGCGAACAAGGCCGACCGCGCGAACGCCCCCGGCGCCAAGGCCGTCCTCGCGCGGGTCGCTGACAAGCGCCGGCCTGCGCCGGCACCGGTGACACCCGCGGCGCCTGTCACCGCCGTCGCCCACCAGTCGGCACCGGTGGAGAATTCCGAGCAGCGCCAGGCGTGGGTCACGCCGACGGTGGTGGTTGAGCCGCCGTCAGCGAGCCGAGTCGCAACGGGTGGCGGCATGCCGGCCCGCCCAGTCCCGCCGCAGGGCGCGCCTCAGGCTGAGTCCGAGGTCGAGCGTCTGCGCAAGCAGGTCGAGATGCTCAGCCAGCAGATCGCGCGCATCAGCGGTGATGCCGGCCCGCGGCCGACCGCGCAAGCCGCCTATGTGGCCCCGGAGGTAATCCCCCCGCCGCCGGTCGAGGAGAAGCTCAGCCTCAACCAACAGGGCCTGGACGCGCACGCCCGCGGCGAATACGACGTTGCCTACAAGCTGTTCGACAAGGCCGCGCGCAAGGGCGACGTGGACGCCCTCAACAACATGGGCATGCTGTTGCTGCAGGGCATGGGAGTGGGCGCCGATCCCGCCCAGGCGATGGTGATGTTCCGCCGCGCAGCAGGGCAGGGCCACGTCACGGCCGCGCACAACATCGGCTACATGTACGAGAACGGCATTGGCGTGCGAACCGACCTGGCGCGATCGCGCGTCTGGTACCAGCACTCACAGACGCTCAACGAGCGAAACCTGCGCTACGCCAACCTCTGACATCGGCGAGCAGCTCAAAAAAAAGGCACCCCGCGAGGGGTGCCTTTCGTTTTGCCTGTTGATCAGGCCGGCAGTGCAACCTGCTCGACCGTGAACTTGCCAGACGCATCGAACACGACCTGGAACGTCTGCCCGTGGAGCAAAGCGGGACAGTGGTACGGCAATGCATCGCGCACAACCGCATTGAACAGCTCCTCCGGGTCCTGGTTGATGAGGGACGAACGCAAGCTGTGGAGCTTGGTTCCATCCTCGTCAATCGCGGAATCGTCCTCACTCTCGCCTGGTGTGAGGTAGTCCGAGACTTGCCGAACCGCGATCTCAGAGCACACGTCGGGGGTGACGTACAAGGTGGAGCCCTCCTCGTCGTAATAGCAAGAGATCCCATCAAGCCCCGCCGTATCCACCACATCGGGAATGTCGTCCCGATCAGCATCCTCACCCATCGGCACCGCGTGGAGTGTCTCGACGACCACCAGAGTCACGGCAAAGTACCGACCATCAAACTCATCACGACCAAGCTCTTTGCCCGGCTGGGCATAGAAACTATCGCCATTGAGATCCTGAATGAGGTCATGTGCCCAGTGCCAGTTCGGGATACCGACCGCATCGAAACCCCTGCGTGCATGCGCGACATGGGAGCTGATGAGATCGGTCGAGTAGTCCGAACGCTCATCTTCGATGGAGTACACGCCACGCTCCACCAGCTGTTCCTTGCTAATGACTTTCCCATACTCCCAGGGTGAGCTCATGTTGTCGCTGCAGTGCTGCGTCCGGTAGGGCAGTGAATCGAACTCCCTCACCCAGTCCACGGGGATAAAGTCGATCGAGTTCATCGTGTCCCTCATGCCGAGATTGATCGCCAACTCTGCATACGTCTCGACGAACTTGGCGGGCTCCATCTGTGCTGAGATGGCGGTGAGTTCTTCAACGGCCTGCGCATGCAGGGCAGTTCGAATCCTCTTGCCGGCCTCCACGGGGTTGATGAGCACGTCCCGGTCCGGGGCGCGTCCTTCGAACTGCGTCGAATCAAGATGGATCACGTTACCCGCGCTATACGAGCTCGAGTGGAGCGTGCTGAATCGCGCACTGACAGGAAGGCCCTGTAGGTACACTTGATTGACACTTTCGCCACGCAGGATGGCCGGGCTGACTTTGCCGATCGACGTGTCGACCAGCGTCGTGTTGGCCTCCGCATGCGGGCGCTCCAGCGGAACTCCGTTCAAACGGACTTCAACAGGGAACCCCTTCACGATCTTCTGCAGGGCGTTACTCACTTCCTGCATGGTGCCGATCGTGTAGTTGTGCAGGCGGATCTCGGTCACTCCGAGGTCTACCGACTCGTTCACCGCTGCAGGCTTCAGGTTCAGCAAGTCTGCCGTCATGGCGTAGAGGTGCTGCCCCTTGGACATCACGCCTACGGCCTTGCACGAGAACAATGCCGAGAGCCAGCCGATGCCGTACGGCAGGTCGCTGGCCTGGATTGCCTCGTCCCAACCGGACTTGGCCACGTTCAGCAGCAACGACAGGTCGTCGATGCCGATGCCGTTGTCCTGGATCACGATCAGGTCTTCGGTGAGAGTGATGTCCACCAGCGTTGCGCGAGCGCGACGGGTGTTCTGCAGCAGCTCCGACAGCACGGTCTGGTTGCTGGCAAAGGTCTTGCTCAGCGCGTGCATCAGGGTGCGGGTGTCGGACTGGACCTGGACGGTCTTGAGTGCAGGGTTGCTCATGGTGCTTCTCCGTGTAGAGCGGAGACAGCAATCCCCCAGGCGGGGATGCGTGTCCCCGCGGTGGGTTGTGTTGTTAGTTAATAGTGATGCTCAGGCCGGCATGGCGTCCCAAGCTAGTTCAGCTGTTCCTGAAGCCCTTGTAGCAGGGATCGATTTGATCCCATCTGGCTCCACACTTGAGCGCGGCCAGCTCGTACATAGCGATCACGCCCGCGGATTCACGCATCACCACTTGGTGGCGCAAGTTGCTCAGGGCTTTTGACTGATCGCCTTCGCAGGCCTCGTCAGCTTCGGAATACTCGTACATGGTGGGAACTCCAGTTGGGAGCCCACAGCAACGCCCGAAGGGCGATGCCCTGGGCGGGTGTGTTCGGCAACGTGCCGGGACGATCGCACAGTGGCGATATGCGTCCATTGTAGGCAGGAGGTAGCAAGGCGAAAGGTTCCAACCGGGCCCCAATCGGCCTCGGTTACGGCGCCAATTGGAGGTTGCCACCTCCGATACTTGTCCTATGCGCAGCATCCTCTCCAAGCTCTTCCAGTCGACCCAACCGGCCCAGGCCGCAGCACCGCCAGCCCCCGTCTCAATGGACGAAGGGGTAACGGCCCTTCTGGACCCGGGCTCGCCTTACTCCCACGGCGAGCCGGTACCGCGCTGGCCCGAGCAGGGTGCGGCCTTGGTGGCTGCCTCGCCCGAGGCGCTCCTCCAGACGCAGGCGTCGGTCATCGACCGCATCAAGGGCTTCTCGCCGATGCGGCCCGAGCAGTTCGACCAGATGCTCACGCCCGTCTTCCTTCGCTATGCCCAGTGGGTGCACCTGCTGCCGGCGAGCGAGGCGCACCATCACTTTGGGCCTGGCGGACTACTCACCCACGGTTTCGAGGTGGCGCTGCACGCGGCGCGCATGGCCGATGGCAAGCAGGTGGGTGTCGACCTCACGCCGCGCGAGCGCACGATGTACCAGCCGCGCTGGAAGGTGGCCACGATGCTGGGCGGACTCATGCATGACATGGGCAAGCCCCTGATGGACTGCGGAGCCACCGACACGTCCAGGACGCTCACCTGGAAGCAGCATGCCGGCAGCCTGTACGAGTGGCTGCAGGACAACGGGCTGACGCACTACCAGATCTACTGGCGCCCCGGTGCGCGACATGAGCGTCACAAGCCGGTGGGCACGGCGATGATCCGCGAGATCCTCGGCAAGGAGATGCTCACCTGGTTGAGCGATGAGCCCACCCAGGAGGTGATGGGGTTGCTTATGGCCAGCATTGCCCAAGGCCGTACGGCCGGAAACCTCATGTCGGTGGTGATCTCCCAGGCCGACTCGCTTTCGGTCGAGGCCGATCTGAAGCTGCTGGCACGCAAGACACAGGCGACCGGCCAGGGCGGCAGAAACAGCGTGGCAGCGATGGTGATGGCTGAGCTCCGCGGGCGAATGGAGGCCAACAAGATCGAGGTGAACAAGGCGGGCGGACCGCTTTGGGTGACCACCGAGGGCTGCTACGGGATCGTGCCCAAGATCTTCGAAGGCATCATTGGCGAGCTCACCCGCAAGCAGGTGCATGGCGTGCCGGCATCGGCGAGCGACCTGGTGCAGATGATGGCCGACAACGGCTTCATCGAGCCGGCGGTGGGAGATGCCGACAGCGGCGAGTACTCCAACAACTGGCACCTGAAGGTCGAGATCGAGCACAAGGACTCGCTGAGCGTTACCCCGGCGCTGATGGCGGTGAAGTTCAAGTCCACCGAGTTCATCTTCGGCAACCTCCCCTTGCCGACACTGGCCAACGCAACCGCCAGCCCGCCGTTCATGACGGAGGAAAAGCGCAGGCAGATCGCCGAGTCCGTCAACATCCGCGAAGAGCCTCAATCGGCGCAGTCCGCCCTTGCCGAAGGTGCAGCTCCAGCGTCTTCGCCGGACGCCCCGGTGGCCAACGCACCTGATGGGAAGACGGGCGCCGGTGCAGCTGCGCCTGCC
>Ga0208375_1003567_pt1 | contig 13080 bp, 18 predicted proteins | sample RifOxyD1_FD_184038 | JGI IMG/M metagenome (GOLD analysis project Ga0208375, IMG submission 184038) | Soil microbial communities from Rifle, Colorado - Rifle Oxygen_injection D1 (SPAdes) | ecosystem: Environmental > Terrestrial > Deep subsurface > Rock core/Sediment | place: Rifle, Colorado... | reverse complement strand
AGAAGGAGCAAGAGAAGGAGGATTAGAATTTTGATGAGAAATAATAATTACCAACAACCAGAAAGAGAATTTAGTGAAACAGTTGTTCAAATCAATAGAATTTCCAAGAAGACAAAAGGTGGAAATCAAATCAAATTTGGAGCAGTTGTAGTTTTGGGTGACAAAAAAGGAAAAGTTGGAGTAGGAAATTCAAAAGCTAAAGATGTTAGAAATGCAATTAGAAAAGCAATTGATGATGCTAAAAAGAATATGGTAGTAGTTACAATGAGAGGTACAACAATTCCGTATTCAGTTGTTTCAAAAGTTGGTGCATCTGAAGTTTTACTTAAACCAGCTCCAGCAGGATCAGGAGTCATTGCGGGAGGGCCAATGAGGGTTGTTTTAGAAGCAGCAGGAATCAGAGATGTTGTAGGAAAAACACTTGGAAGTAACAACAAAATTTCAAATGTTAGAGCAACAATTCAAGCATTGGAAATGACCTCAAGACTTTTAGAAAAGAAGAATTTTCAAAAGACATCAAAAGATGCAAAGAAAGGAAGTAAAGTGAAATAATATGGCAAAGAAAAGATTAGGTAGAGGATATGGAAGCGGAAAAGGTGGACACACTTCTAGTCGTGGACAAAAAGGTCAAAAGACAAGAAGCAAGATGCACATTCTTTTTGAAGGTTTGAAAGTTAAGAAATCAACTTTGAAAAAGTTTCCACTACTTCGAGGTAAAGGAAAATTCTTGCCTAAACCAAAAGAAAGATATATCAGTAAGGCTGAAAGAGGATTAAAGTAAATAATGTTTGACATTAAATGATGATATCAAATATTGCCCAATTTTTTAAAAAGATATTTGTTAGTCCCCGATTACGAAAAAAAATTTTAATAACCGCAGGGGCACTTTTAGTTTTTAGAATTGCAGCCCATATTCCAGCAGCAGGTATTGATAGGGAAAGTCTATCTGCACTTTTTTTAGGTAGTCCACTTCTCTCTCTCTTGGATGTTTTTTCAGGCGGAACTTTAGCCAACTTTTCCATCATGGCATTAGGTTTAAATCCGTATATTAATGCTTCAATTATTTTGCAAATTTTAGGTTACGTTGTTCCACAACTTGAAGAATTGCAAAAGGAAGGTGAGTATGGGCAGGAAAAAATAAATCAGTACACAAGATTTTTAACAGTTCCTCTTGCTATAATGCAAAGTTTCGGAATGTACGCGCTACTAAAATCACAAGCAATCATCGGAAATTTAGGAGTTACAGAACTAATTTTTTTATGTTTAACAATGACAGCGGGAACAATGCTTGCTGTTTGGCTTGGTGATCTTATTACAGAATATGCATTCAAAAGTGGTGTCTCATTCCTTATTTTTGTAGGTATTATTTCAAGACTTCCTGTAACAGTAAGTCAAACAATATCAACATTTAGAAGTGAGGATACATTGAAATTTATAATTTTTGGTGTTGTTGCACTTCTTGTAATGGGACTTATAATTTTTGTTAATGAAGCTATTAGGCAGATTCCAATTAATTATGCAAAAGCTACCAATTTAAGACAATCGGCTTCATATTTGCCACTCAGGTTAAATCAGGCCGGAGTTATCCCAATTATCTTTGCAGTTTCGCTTGTTTTAATGCCTTCTATGATTACGCAGTTTTTAGGAGCTTCTGGAAATCAAACAGTTGTAAATATTGCAACCAATATTCAAAAATATTTTGACCCACAGTCTATTGTTTATAATATCATTTACTTCATATTAGTAGTTGGTTTTACTTATTTTTATACGTCAGTTGTTTTTAATCCCGAAAAAATCTCAGAAAATTTACAAAAATCAGGGGGTTTTATACCAGGAATTAGACCTGGGTCTTCAACAATTAAATATTTAAATTTTGTACTAAATAGAATTACATTGGTTGGAGCTGTATTTTTAGGTCTTGTTGCAGTACTTCCATCAATGGTTCAAGGAACAATAGGAATTGCAAATCTAGCAATCGGAGGAACAGGTGTTTTAATTGCAATTTCAGTTGTACTTGAAATAATTCGCGAAATCGAAGGTGATTTATTAATGAGTAAGTATGAAAGATATTCAAGATGAACATTATATTTTTTGGACCACAAGGGTCGGGTAAGGGAACTCAAGCTAGACTCTTGTGTGAGAAATTTGGGTTTTTTTATTTTGAATCCGGAGAATATCTGCGAAAAATTGCAGAGACAAATGCAGAATTAAAAACAATGTTGGATCAAGGGGTAATGGTTCCTGATATCGAATTAACCTCGTATCTAACTGCTTTTTTAGATCAAGAAAGTTTATATGACGATATTATTTTCGATGGTTTTCCTAGAAATTTAGAACAGTACAATTTTTTAAAAAATTGGTTAAACCAAAAACAAGTAACATTTGATTTAGTTTTGGTTCTTGAAATTAGTCATCAAGAAACAATAAAACGTCTCGCTTTGCGAAAAAGAGAAGATGATACGCCGGAGGCTATAGAAAAAAGATTAGAACTTTATAAATTAAGAACTGAGCCATTAATTCAAGAGTTGGAAAAAATAACAACAGTAAAACATGTTGACGGGGATAGGTCGATTGAAGATATTCAAAAAGATTTAATAGACATTATACAAAATGAACAAGATAACTCTTAAAACCCAAGAAGAATTTAAGATAATGGAAGAAGGAGGCAAAAGACTTCATGAAGTCAAGATGAAGCTTGTTGAAAAGGTGAAGGTTGGAGTTTCTGCAAAAGAAATTGATGATTTAACAGGAAAGTTGATTTCAGAATTGGGTGGAAAACCATCTTTTAAAATGGTTCCTGGGTACTCTTGGTCAACCTGTATTAGTGTTAACGAAGGTGTTGTCCATGGAATCCCTCACAAAAACATAATATTTAAAGATGGAGATTTGGTAAGCTTAGATTTAGGAATGTATTATCAAGGTTTTCATACAGATACCTCTACGAGTGTTGCAATTAATCCTTCAAAAGAAGTTGAAAAGTTTTTAAATGCAGGTAAAGAAGCTTTTAAAAGAGCAGTTTCAATTATCGTACCTAACAAAAGTTATATTTATGATATTTCAGATGCGATGGAAGAGGTTTTGGTAAAGTATAATTATTCACCTGTACTTGACTTAACTGGTCATGGAATTGGTAAAAATTTACATGAAAGCCCATATATTCCTTGTTTTACGTCAGGTTTAAGGATTGAAACACCAAAAATTGTTGTTGGAATGGCTCTCGCTGTTGAAGTTATGTACGTTGCAGGCGAACCGGATTTGGCCAAAGAAAAAGATGGGTGGACAATCGTAACTGCAGATGGTAAAATAGCAGGGCTTTTCGAAGATACAGTGATCGTAACAGAGAAAGGATACAAGATAGTCACTTAGTGGCTAATTTTTTGTTAAGGGTAGTTAAAATATGAAGACAGATGGAAATTATATACTTGAGGGCACAGTTACAGAACTCTTGCCAAACACAATGTTTAGAGTTGTAACTAACGATGGAAAAAGTCTATTAACTACACTTAAAGGTAGTATGCGTAAAGCATATGTCAGAGTCTTTCCAGGTGATAGAGTAAAAGTTGAAATGACAAAATACGATGAAGATAGAGGTAGGATTTGCTTTAAGTTTAATAAATAAAATAAGTATGAGAGTACTAGCATCAGTCAAAGTCAGATGTAAAGATTGTAAGCTTATTAAAAGAGCTGGAGTTTTGCGATTAATTTGCAAAAACCCAAGACATAAAGCACGTCAGGGTTGACGAATAAATACTAATGAACACAAATAAACAAATAAATACAAATTCCCAAAGCGAAGTTAGTTATGAATTGGGTATTGGTTTATTGGTAATTATTGGTAGTATTTGTACTTATTAACACATGGCAAGAATATCAGGAATAGAATTAAACGACAACAATAGAATAGATTATGCTTTAACCAGAATTAAAGGCATTGGTTGGACATTGTCTAAAAATATTTTAAAGACATTGGGTTACGATTTCTCCACAAGACTTAAAGATTTATCTCCAGAGGATTTAAACAAAATTTCAGGTAAAATAGAAGAAATACCAACAGAGGGTGATCTGTTTAGAAGAATTAGAGCAAACATCAGTAGACTTCAGGCAATTGGGTCATACAGAGGTATTAGACACAGTAAAGGGCTTCCTGTAAGAGGTCAAAGAACAAAAACAAACGCCAGAACTAAAAGAGGAAAGAGAAAGACAGTTGGAGCATTTAAGAAAGAAGCATTGGCAAAGGCAACTGCAGCAAAGAAGTAATAATATGGCAAAGAAAACTAATACAACTAAAGAAACAGGAGCAGCAAAAATCTATATTTCTGCATCATTTAATAATACTTTAGTTACAATTTGTGATAGCCAAGGTGGTACAATTGCATGGTCATCGTCTGGAGCAGTCGGTTTCAAAGGCACAAGAAAATCTACGCCTTTCGCAGCAACGACTGCCTTAGAAGCGGCAATTAAAAAAGCAAAAGATAGTGGTGTAAATGAAGTTGAAATTTATGTAAAGGGTCCAGGACCAGGAAGGGATGCAGCACTTCGTGCCGTAAAAGCTTCAGGAGTCAAAATTGCTTTGATTGCTGATGTCACACCAATTCCACACAATGGACCACGACCAAAAAAGAAAAGGAGAGCATAAATAAAATACAAATGAACACCAATAAATACAAATATCAAATAAATACCAATTTTAAAAGATTGGACATTGGTTTATTGGTAATTATTGGTAGTATTTGTACTTATTAACTATAATATGGCAAAATATAACGGACCAAAAGACAGATTATCAAGAAGAGAAGGAATTGACCTTTTTGGTAAAGGTGCAAAATTAACGAGACTTAACATACTTCCTGGTGTTCATGGCCCAAAGGGTGTAATGAAAACTCCTTCACAATATGGAAAACAACTTCGAGAAAAACAAAAGGTTAAAAGATTGTATGGAGTTTTGGAAAAACAATTTAGAATCTATGTTGATAAAGCCCTTAAATCTACAGGAAATACAGGAGAAGCTTTATTAGTTCTTCTTGAGAAAAGACTTGATAATGTTGTATATAGACTTGGTTTTGCAGTAAATAGACCAATGGCAAGACAGATGGTTTCCCATAGACATGTTTTAGTTAATGGTAAGAAATTAAATATTCCTTCATATCAAGTCAAAGTTGGTGATGTTGTTTCACTTGCTCCAAAAATTTCAGAGAATAGCAATGTTAAGAGGTTGGTTAGCGATGAAGAATATGACTTGCCAGTATGGCTTGAAAGAAAATCAATAGTAGGTAATATTAAATCTGAACCAAAAAGATCAGATATAACAGAAATCGTATCAGAGCAAGATATTGTTGAGTTCTACTCGAGATAATGATACAATTCGAAAACCTTTAAGGAGGTGATATTTTATGTCGCAACCAATATTTGAAATTATAGAAGAAAAGAAAGAAAAGAATTATTCAATTATGGCCATAACTCCATTGGAGCAAGGATATGGTTTTACATTGGGAAACTCATTAAGAAGAGTTTTACTTACATCTCTTCCGGGAGCTGCAATTACATCAGTCAAAATTGCAGGAGTTAATCATCAGTTTTCTTCTCTATCTGGAATGAAAGAAGATATCGTTGAGTTCTGTTTGAACTTAAAGAAAGTTAGAGTTTCATACCAAGGAGAGAAAGCTATTAGCGCATCCTTAAAAGTTTCAACAGCTGGTGAAGTTAAGGCAGGAGATATCAAGCTTCCAACTGGTGCGAGTATCGCAAACCCTGATTTAGTTTTGGCAGTTTTAAATAAAGGTGCAAAATTAGATGCAGACATAACTATTGAGTCGGGTGAAGGATACAACCCAGCAGATACAAGAAATTCAACTGAGATTGGGATGATCCCACTTGATGCATCATTTTCACCTATTATAAGAGTTAACTATAAAGTTGAAGAAACTCGTGTAGGAAGACTTACAAACTATGACAAACTTACATTAGAAGTTTGGACAGATGGCACTATAGATGCAAAAGAAGCAGTACAGCAAGCGGCAGCAATTTTAGTAGAATATTTTGCTCAAATTGTTACACCTAAAAAACAAGAGAAACAAAAGGAAGAAGCTGTTATCAGTGAATTAGGTTTAGTAGGAAGACTTTCAGTTGAAGAAATTGGACTTCCAACTAGAGTAGCAAATGCTCTTGCAAAAGCAGGATTTGAAACAGTCGAAGCTTTAGTTAAAGCAGATAAAAATGAATTAGTTAAAGTCAGAAACTTGGGAGAGAAATCTCTTAAGATTATTTCAGCTGCACTTGGAGAGAAAGGAGTAAGTTTTTAACGGCGTAGCCGATAAAACTATTTTTATATGAATAAAAGAGTTTTCGGTCGAAAGTTATCTCGAGAGAGATCTTCTAGAGAACTGTTATTTGTATCATTAGTTGAGAGTTTAGTATCAAATGGAAAAATTGATACTACTAAAGCCAAAGCAAAATCAATCATCGGTCTTATAGACCGATTGGTTGTTTTGTCTAAAAAGAATACACTTGCATCCAAACGACAAGTTCTCAAAAGACTTAAGGGAAACAAAGAAACTTCAACTCGTTTGTGGACTGATGTTGCTAAAACGTTTGAAAATAGAGTTAGTGGTTTCACTAGAATTATTCCATTAACACAAAGAAAAGGAGACATGGCTGAAATGGTTAGACTTGAGTGGGTTGAGAAAGTTGTCAAAACAGAAGCTCCAAAAAAAGAAGATAAAGTTAAATCTAAAGTAGCAAAGACTGAAGTTAAAAAGGTAGTTTCCAAGTCAAAAAAAGAAGTAAAGAAAGCAAAATAAAATATGGCAAAAACATATCAACCAAAAGAGGGAGAAGTAGTTAGAAAGTGGCATTTAATAGATGCTAAAGGTGTTGCACTTGGTAGACTTTCAACAGAAGTTACTAAACTTTTAATGGGTAAACACAAGGCAACTTATTCTACTCATATGGATTCTGGAGATAATGTAGTTGTTGTTAACGCAGAAAAAGTTTTAATTACAGGAAGAAAATCAGAACAAAAAGTGTATAGAAGTCATTCTGGTTATCCAGGTGGGTTTAAAGAGGTAAGCTTTTCAAAGATGTCAAAAGAGCATCCAGCTAGAATCATTGAATTTGCAGTATATGGAATGCTACCTGATAATAGATTGAGATCGGATAGAATGACTAGATTACACGTAACAAAAGGTGACAAGCATAAATTTGAAAGTAAATTTAAAAACTAAATGAAAAAAACTAAAGTAACAAAAAATTACACATTTGCAGTTGGTAGAAGAAAGTCTGCTGTTGCAAGAATTAGACTATTCAAAGGAGTTGGCGAGAGTTTGATTAATGGCAAAAAAGTTGTTGAGAGTTATGCAAATAAGGTTGTTTCAAAACTCTTTGAAAAACCTTTTAAATTAACCCAGACAGAGGGAAAGTATTTCTTTACAGCAAAAGTTTCAGGTGGTGGTAAAGAAGGACAGATGGAAGCAATTATTCATGGAATTGCTAGAGCTTTTGATAAACTTGATTCAGAAAAATTTAGAAGTGTTTTAAAGAAAAACAATCTTTTGACTAGAGATTCAAGAGAGAGACTTCGAAGGATGGTTGGAACTGGTGGTAAAGCTAGAAGAAAGAAGCAGTCTCCAAAAAGATAAACCTTTTTGTTACCTAAGCGTTAAATATTCATGTCAAAAAAGTTATATACTAATAGTAAATTAGAAAATTTTATGTCTAAATTAAAGTTGTTCATGTCTAAAAATTGGAAAAAGATTTTGACTATATTTTTGGTAGTAGTTGGTATTTTGTTTTTTGTATTTAAAAACAATAATAAGGCAGTAAAAACGACTGAAATACAAAAGGGTAATTTAAAAGAAGAATTAGTTTTGTCGGGTGAAGTTGGTGCTACAAATTATGCAAAACTGTCTTTTGAAACTTCTGGAAAAATAATTTACGTAGGAGTAAAAGAAGGTGAAAAAGTAAACAAAGGAAGATTAATAAGTAAACTTGATTCAACGGTTTTGAATTCAAGTTATCAAACAGCAAGGGCAAATTTAAGGCTTTATGAAGCGACTGTAGAAAACATTCATGACCAAGTCAAAGGAAACGATGATGATGAATCATATGCTCAAAAAGATTTAAGAACAACAGCAGAGGTCAATAAAGATAAAGCCTACGAAGCAGTAATTGCCGCAAAACGAAACTTAGACGGAGCTAGTCTTTATGCTCCATTCAATGGGATAGTTACTTATTTAGCACATCCGTTTTCAGGCGTTTACACCAGTCTAGGTGCTGTGGAAGCAGAAATAATTGATCCTGCTACAATCTATTTTGATGTTTTGGCAGATCAAAATGAAGTTATAAGACTTTCAGTTGGGCAAAAGGCTGAAATTGTTTTAGATTCGTTTGAAGACAAAGTTTTTGAAGGAAAAGTAACAGACATATCCTTTGTTCCTAAAATTGGAGAATCAGGGTCTGTCTATTCAGTAAAGGTCGAATTTGTAAATATTGATTTACCGAACTCCAGCTTTAAAATGACAATGACAGGTGATGCAAAGTTTGTAGTTTCTGAAAAAAACGATATATTGTATCTTCCAAACAATTTTATTAAACAGGACAAAGAAGGTAAGTTTATAAAAATTAACAAAAAAGGAGAAAAGCTCTATATAACAACAGGAGTTGAATCGGAAGATAACACAGAAGTTTTGGGAGATATTAAAGAAGGTTTAGTTGTATATGATTAAGTTAACTAAAGTTAACAAGACTTACCTATTAGGTGAAGATATTGTAAAGGCAGTTGATGACGTAACTCTTCAAATTAAAAAAGGAGAATATGCAAGTATTTTAGGTACTTCAGGATCAGGAAAATCTACATTGATGCACATAATTGGACTTCTTGATAAACCAACCTCGGGAGAAGTTTATGTAAACAATAAAGATATATCCAAACTTTCAGACGAAGAAACTTCAATTTTAAGAAATAATTTTGTAGGTTTCGTCTTTCAACAATTTAATCTAATAAACAAGCTTACAGTTTTGGAAAATGTTGCACTACCTGCAATTTATCACAAAGGTAAGCTAAATTTTGACCCGTATAAAAGGGCTGAAGAACTTTTAACCCAATTTGGTATGGAAAAGAGACTCAACTTTTACCCAAATAAAATTTCAGGTGGCCAACAACAAAGGGTAGCAATAGCAAGAAGCCTTATTATGACTCCCGATTTGATTCTTGCAGATGAACCGACTGGAAATTTAGACAGTAAAACAGGTGATGAGATTTTAGATATTTTAGAGGATTTAAATAAAAAGACTGGAGTAACTGTTGTAATTGTAACTCATGAGAAAGAGGTTGCAGACAGGACAAGAAGAAAGATATACATAAAAGATGGAAAAGTTGTGAATAGGTATTAATAAAAAATTATGAAGACATACAAAAATTTAATTAAGGCATCATTTGATGATTTTAGGAGAAATAAAGTTAGAACTTTTCTAACCTCACTTGGAATAATGGTAGGTGTATTATCTGTAGTTTTACTAATTGCACTAGGACTAGGACTTAAAAATTATATTGAAGGGCAATTTGAAAGTTTGGGGGCAAACCTTTTGATAGTATTTCCAGGAAGTGTTTTTTCAGAAGATAGTGGTGCAGGTGGAAACTTTGGTGCAGGTTTTGCAGGTGGAGTTCAGTTTGATGAAAAAGATGTACGGACTTTAAAGAAATTAGCAGATGTTAAATATGTAGTCCCTTTATTTACAAAGAGCACTGCACTTTCTAGTGGTAATGAAAAAAAGATGGGTTCAGTCAACGGAACATCTGAAGAGGCTTTTGAGGTTATGAATATAGAAATTGAAGAAGGAAGACCGTTTAATAAAAGTGATGTTACAGGAAAGGCAAAAAAGGGAGTGATTGGATATACAATGGCAGAAAAACTTTTTGTGGATCCAAAACTTGCAATTGGAAAGACTGTCAAGGCAAATGACGTTAGATTTGAGATAATCGGGGTAGCCAAGAAAAAAGGAGATAGGCAAATGGATGATGGTATTTTTGTTCCATATAGTTCAACTTTTGGTAGTTTAAACCCAGACAAGACTTTTTTTACAATGTATATTGGCACTTCATCTGAAGAAACAATTTCAACAGTTAAAATTGCTGCTAAAGATGCACTACTTAAAAGATATAATGAGGATGATTTTTCTGTAACAGAACAGTCTCAAATATTATCTTCAGTTAATCAAATATTTGGAATAATTAATACAATCTTAGTGGCAATCGGATCAATTTCACTTTTTGTAGGTGGAATTGGAATTATGAATATTATGTATGCAACAGTTACAGAAAGAACAAAAGAAATAGGTATTAGACGTGCGATTGGAGCTACTGAAAAAGACATACTCCTTCAGTTTTTAACTGAATCAATTGTTTTGTCCCTACTAGGTGGAGTAGTTGGGTTATTACTTTCTGCAATTATAGTTTGGGGAATTAGATTTTTCTTCCCAGCCAGCTTAAATTTAGTTGCAGTACTAGTTGCCATAGTTGTTTCATCTGGAATAGGAATATTGTTTGGTGTTTTTCCTGCAAGAAGAGCTGCAAAACTTTCCCCAATTGAAGCTATACGTTACGAGTAGTACAATTTAGCTATGGAATTTTCAGAAAAATACAAAGATCACTACAAAAGGATATTTGACTTGTATCATTTACCTGAAAATCAGTCAAAATTATTGTTTCATGGTTGGCATCATATACAATTTGTTCACAACAAAGCAATCGAATTTGCTAGTGAATTGAATTGTGATATCGAAAAAGTTGCAGTTTCTGCATTAGTTCATGATCTGAATTATATATTTTCTGATAAATTAGAGCCTGAAGCGGCACGAAGACAAATTATTGATTATGTTCAAAAAGCAGGGTATGAATTAACCTATGCCGAAAGTATAGCTGATTTGATTGAAGATGGACATTTAGCTTATCGAGGTTCGAGAGAATTATCAGATGAAGCAAAAGCATTGGCAGATGCTGATACCTTATTTAAAGCTCTACCAACAACACCTATTTTATTTGCTTCTAAATTTATAACACAAAATAAATATGATGTAGAAAAATTAGGTCATAAAGTTGTAGATGAACAGAAACCGTTAATGGATAGTAATACATATTTTTATACTGAAATTGCAAAGAAAAAATATTTAGGTTGGGCAAAAATAAATTTGGAAATGTGGGAAAATGTTTTAGCTTCATTAGAAGATAAAGATATAAAGGAAATGCTTCAAACCGCTTCAGAGTTAGGAGTGCTGTAAACTTTCTGTAAGATTTAAAAAAGAATGAGTGAAATGGTCACAAATTGTGACTAGTTGATGAATTGAGAATTTAATTGGTGACAGAATGTCACCAGTTAATAACAATCGAGGCGTAGGAAAAATCGTACAACTTAAACTGTTAAAATATGTAACGGGTTGAAAATCAAATTGATTGCAATTTGTGATAACTGAGATATAAGGTGGTGACAAAATGTCACCAACTAAAATAAATTTGATAAAATATTCAAAACGGAAGATAGTTTAACGGTAGAATTCACGCATGGGGTGTGTGAGGTAGGTGTTCAATTCACCTTCTTCCGAAAGCGATCTCGCAAGCGAGAATGTAGTTATTGACTTCGTAGTAAGTTCGGCTTTATTATTAATATAATGCCCGATCAAAAACCAAATAGAGTAAAGGTAAATTGCTATTATTGTCGTAAAACTTATTATAGATCGAATAGGAGGGTAAATGAATCAAAAAAATTCGGTTGGAAAAGCTTCTGTTCGATCATTTGCCAATCATTAAGTAGATCAAGTGGTGTAATAAAAGTATGCTCAAATGCTAATTGTAATAACATATTCTACAGGACGTTAAGTGATATAAGAAAAACTAAATTAAGTTTTTGCTCTTCCTCCTGTGCAGCCAAGACACATAATTTTTTGCGAATCCCGAAACCAAAGAAGAAATGTATACTTTGTAACAATGATTTAAAATATGGAAATAAATATTGTTCATCAAAATGTCAAGCGCAAGGATTATCTACAACCAAAGACCAAATAGTTAAATCAATTCAGAATTTTTATTTTATAAACAAAAGGATTCCTCTAAAAGTTGAGATGGGCAACTACAAATCTGCACGCTTGAGATTCGGTACATGGAATAAGGCAATAATTGCAGCAGGTTATAAGCCCAACCCAGAATTATTTGCAAAGAAACAATTTGCGTTGGATGGACATAAATGCGATTCTATTGCCGAAAAAATAATTGATGATTGGTTATTTAGACGGGGTATATTGCATAACAGGTCTGTTGCTTATCCGAATAATGAAAAATATACAGCAGATTTTGTTATTGGAGATATTTGGATTGAATATTTTGGATTGAGTGGTAATTTAAAAAGGTACGATTATTTAAAAAATAGGAAAATAAAAATTGCAAATAAGTTGAAATTAAATTTAATTAAGTTATATCCAAAAGACTTATTCCCAAAAGGAAATTTAAATGAAAAACTTATTATGTTAATAAAGTAGAAACTTTTGTCGTATTTTGCAACAATAATGCTATAATCTATTTAAATTAAATGAGAAAACCAAAAGATATCGTAAAAGATCTGGTAAAAGTTTTTGAGACAGATTCTTCAATAGTTGCTTTTGTTTTAGTTGGCTCTCAAGCAAGAGATGATGTATATAAAGCTGTAAAAGGTTCAGATTTGGAAGCATATATTGTTGTCAAAGATGAGGATATATCTCTTGTCGAAGAAAAATTACCAAAAATACTAGCTAAGTTTGGAAAAATTCTTTTTAGCTTTAAACACGATATCGGTTTTATGGCAATTTATGAAGACTTATTTAGAATAGAAACACCTGTAGTCCGAAGATCTGATATGCAATCTTTGTTTACAAGGCCAAAGGCTCAAACTGTTAAAGTCTTAATCGATAAGACTGATGGAGAATTAAAAAGTATTTTGGATAAACGGTCTGATGGAATAGACATACCTAAAGTTTTTGCAGATAAAGTTATTAATTTTTGGAATTGGCAGATTATTGGTGCACAATATTTAAAGAAAGGTGAAATTTATAATGCTCGAG
>Ga0208375_1003566_pt1 | contig 13081 bp, 14 predicted proteins | sample RifOxyD1_FD_184038 | JGI IMG/M metagenome (GOLD analysis project Ga0208375, IMG submission 184038) | Soil microbial communities from Rifle, Colorado - Rifle Oxygen_injection D1 (SPAdes) | ecosystem: Environmental > Terrestrial > Deep subsurface > Rock core/Sediment | place: Rifle, Colorado... | reverse complement strand
CCACTCGTCAGCATCTTGGCATTATTTAAAGTAGCCCCGGATAAATTATTTTGACCGGAAACTCCGTCACTTATAGCGGTTATTAATTGAGCACTCGTTTTATTCACGCCACTCCCTAAATTGGTAAGTTTATCTAAATTTTTGGGATCAAGCTCTTTTTGTTCCGTATACACTTGAGTCGTGGGAATCTTTACAATATCCACGGGCTGAGCTACATTAATATTGATGATGTCCGAGTTGATTGCCATAGGTACTTCACCAGGTATATAGATTGCCGCTGTTCCTGGTTTCTTCATAGGAGCCAATACTTTTTCAATACGATTAATATTTTTTTCTAAAGTTTTGATAACCTCATCACTAGATTTAGCTGCCAGATAGCTAAGACCTGCAAACGCACTAAAAGCCACCCCGCGATTAAAAGGTTTGGAAATCATTTTATCTACATAGCCGGCTTGCTTATCTACCATTCCCAAGTACACACTAATTCCTACCGCACCCATGCCAAGCACTGAGGTTAGTTTATTTTCGGCAATCGCACTGGAGAGCAAAAATTCCCAATAACCAGTCTTTTTTAAGGTTTGATTATCTTGTTGAAAAAAGGGATCTTTTAAGTCTGTCTCATCACACTCTCCAAGCGTTCTTTTCAATTCTTTTTTGTAATGATCACAAACCAGAATGGCTTCTTGAGCACATGGAGCAACCGAACAAGTGGACTTTAATGCGATAGCGGCTTCATCACTTTTTAACTCGATTTCAGTTTTAGCTTCCTTAGAAGTTTTCTTATCCGAAGATCCTAATATTGCATCCAGCAGGTTTTCTTTTCTAATAACATCAGGTAAAGAAGCCAAGCAAGCACTCTCAATGGTCCCTTCTATGGCGCATTTGGAAACTGTGGTTTGCAATGCCATTTTACATGCTTCTTTAAGCTCACTGACCTCGTAAGCATCCCAATAAGCTAAAACTGCCGAAGTTGTAAAACCGGCAGCAGCAGCGTATTGGAGATATTTCTTCGTCGTCGTGACATCTTTGATACTTTCATAATTATTTTTAAGTGCTTCTAAAGCCTTTTTATCTGAATCAATTAATTTACCATCAATATCTCTACCATATTCCAGATATTTTGCTTCAACTCCCTGATAGGCAAAAAAGGAGTAAACCTCTCCTCCGAGATAGCTGATTCCCGAAGCTGCGGCAATGGTAGTATCTGTAGTTTTAACTTTACAAGTTAACAGTGATTTGCTGACTGCCCCCACCCCGAGCATGGTCACCATATTTAAGATGTCCCCATTTGAATATACTTCTTCCCCTTGAAAATCGTAAGTGTAGGCCCGGGTAGCATCCGTAGTGGTCGCGGCCCAAATATTGTTGATCAAATAAAAAGTTAAAGTGAGGTGGAAAAAAAATCGGTACACAACTTCTCCTAATTGCAATTTTCTATTTATTACCATTTTAAACCATTTGGCTGCTAAATCGTATCCAAGATAAGCTTGCCTCATTAAAATTTAATACCTTACTTAAATATATTTTAAGCTACCAATCATAAACAACGCCTCCAAAAGTAGGCATACTCTGGTTAATCACCTAAATATAGATAGTTTTTTTTACCTTTGATGATATAATTTTACTATGTTCAAAAAGCTCATTTTTTTGCTTACTTTTATTTTTGTCCAAGTAATTTGGGCCGATGAATTGGTTATTATTACGACGATCTCCAGTTCTAAAAAAAGATTTGTCATTAACCAAGGCACCAGTTCTCACATCGTCCCCAATCAAACCAGAGCTTTCTCCACGGGTACTATCAGTCTTATGTGTTATGCGATCGAAACCAGCGCTGATCATTCTCTCTGGGAAGTACAAGATCAAAATGCTACAGTACCATTTTTAAAAAACCAATTTGTATTAATGCACACCAACTTAATGGATGAAAGAACTCAAAAACATCTGTATGTAGAAAGTGAAAAAATTCGTAAATTAAAAGAAACCGGCGAACTTTTATTCGAAGATTTTGATTACGAAACCAACCAAATGGGCCTATACCATCTGGCCAAACGACCAAACTGGATTATCCGTGGCGGACTTGGTCGCACCTTCTACGATTCACTCAGTTCTGCAGATGCCAGTCAACAAACTACTAAGTCGCAAGTTAATTTGGAAGGTTTGTATTCTCAAAGGGCCTTTAATTATCGTTTTGATTTTGGCTTTGGATTTAGATGGGACCAAGAAGCTGAAGAAATCAAAGACGAAGACCTGGTCATCCCCATTAGAAGATTTATGCTCATAGGTGAAATCTCTTACCACGCAGACAAAATGAAAAGTACCCTTAATAACTTTTATTTCGGGGCAGGTACTGGAGTTGGAAAAACTTCCATGGAGGTAGATGAATACCACTTTAAGGGAATAAGTTATCTGTTCCCCTATCTTAAAATTGGACTGCTAAGTCACATCCAACAAAGACTCTATCTAGTAACCGAACTTAGTGTGGAAAATTTGATATCAAACACTGAAGTTTTAGAAACTGGAGAAAAACAAACCTCCAGCAACATAAATGGAAAGTTTTCCGTCGGATTACGATTTTAATTGTCGGTAAACAGAGCACTCCCAATTCTGATAAAGTCGGCACCATGTTTAATAGCTATTTTATAATCCTGACTCATTCCCATTGAGAGCTTTAAACCAGAGATAGGAAAAGTTTTTTCGATTTCTTCCTTATATTTGGACAGCAAAGAAAAACATACTTCCGCATCTTTTTCAAAATCATTTGATCGCAGACGGCTCATGGTCATAAGTCCTATAAACTCTAACGGGGCCTTTTCTTGACTTAAAATATAATTTATCATTTCATATAAGGCGTTACGATCGATAACCCCGCCTTTTTCTTGTTCCATAGAAGTATTGATTTGCAAAAAATACTTTACTTTATTTTGATTTAACAATTCCTGTTTTTGATAGAGTTCTTTTAAAAGCTTTAACGAATCCACCGAGTGAATATATTTTAAATTAGGGACAGCAAACAGATGTTTTATTTTGTTGGATTGCAATCTACCAATAAAATGCCAACACAGATCTTCTTTCCCGATATTATCTAATTCCTTTGATTTTTCAATTAAATGTTGAACCTTGTTTTCGCCAAAGTGCTTAAGGCCTGCATAATACGCTGACAATATATCATTAATTGAAGCAAACTTAGAAACCGCTACAATTTGCACATCAGATGCAGTCTCTTTTATTTTTTCCAGATTCTCTAAATTGAACATATCTTTATTTCAACTTTTTAGTTTTCTTTTTCTGCTTTTTTACAAATGAAAATTTAGCATGCAGGTCTATATCATAATTATCCACCAGGTAATCCATCATTTTTTTGGGATCAATGTTCATTAAGTATTTTTCAACGCCCTCTTTGGTCTTTTGGGCGTTACTCATCAAGGCCCTGATGAATTCTCCTGCATAAGGAAACCCATTTTTGCTATTGGTTTTTTTGCTAGACATCATTGCCTTTTTTTAGTGCTTTGGCTTTTTTATAATAAGCTTTCATCATAGCTGGCAAGTTGTTAGCAACTAATTTATTAACCACCACTTGAGGAGCAAACCCTTTAAATTCTACTTCCAATTGATAAGTCACCTTAGTGCCTTTTTCTTTCATATCTTTAAGCACCCATCCGCCAGTATTTTTTTTAAAGATATCACCCTTAATTAATGTCCAACTTATTCCCGTCCCTTCTTTTTGTTTGATATCCAAGGAATAAGAAAATTTTTTAATTAAATTAATTATAAACTCAACTTCTGCTTTAGTTTTGGTTTTTTTGACCACTACGATCTCGCTTACTCCATCCACAAACGTCGGGTAAGACTCATAGTCAGTAATGACTTTATAAAAGGAATCAATATCCACATCAAAAATTTCTGTTCTTTCGACTTTTGGCATTCACTCTCCTTATAAAAATAGTCACGATGTCACATCTATTAATTTACCAAAATTCTAAGTCTTTGCAAAACCTAAAGTCCAAGTTTAAATAAGAGGAACTCTCGAACATGTTGGGGAAGCAAATCATCTGTCATATTCATAACTAGCTGCAGCGAAAAATTAATTTTTTCTTGATCAATTGTTTGGTCAATCTCAAAAACAAACTCATCTTCTTGTGATAATGGTGTGTCTATATCGCGGTTGACAATAATTTTTCCACTTTGAAGACCTTTGGCATCTTCCCATTCCACAAATCGACGAAGAAAAATAATCACAAATTTCATAAATTCATGGTCATTGTGCTGCCAAACAAAAATCTCTACCTGGCCATCTCCTCTGATCCAATATTTTAAATTAGCAGGTATATCTAAATCCATCTGCGAATTATGAATAGGTTTCATGCTAGATATGATGTTTTCTACAGAAAAGAATTTTTGGACAGATTCTAAAAAATCAACATCCTTGGAAAAGCCTACGCCTAGCGTGTTTCCGTTCACCCATTTGACTAGGCCTTTTAAGCGAAGTGAAGTTCCTTTCCAATGCAGTTCACCTTCAATTAACCCATTTAATGCATAACCATGCTCTCCGTCTTTTTTAATGAGTTGCATGCCAGTGTAAGAGATATCCTTCACTTCAAAAACATGATTCGAACAGTCAGGTTGATTTGCCTTAAAGGTTAAGTAAGTAAAGGGAAATCTCGGCAAGATACGTTTCTGAGTTTCCTTATAATCACTTTTTATCAAATTTAAAACACGCTCCATTTGGTATCCTTCCGTAAAATGCTTGAACCTTAAGTATAGATTAACTCGAGTTGGATTTTTTTTTTAGATGGAAAAAAAAGACCTGCTAAAACTTTGCATAAATCAATAGAATTTTTCTTGTTACATTCACCTATTCTCTGATAATTTTAGTTCTGTGTACGGAGAATATATGAAAAATGAATGGGCAATAAACAACCTTCCCAATCGGTTAACGATATTTAGAATTACCCTTATACCAATTATTGTTTTGGGCCTGTCGGTCAGTATTCCAGAAAGTGATCTTTTTTCATTGGGAGCTAGAAAAGTATGGAGCTTTATTGCCGCCGTTACTTTTACAGTAGCTTCAATTACGGATTTTTTGGATGGTTATTATGCTAGGAAAAGGAACATTATTACTGTATTTGGATCTTTTTTAGACCCTATTGCTGATAAATTTTTGGTGGTTTCCTCCTTGATCATGTTACTGGCCCTCGGACGCATTAACTTTTTAATCGTTATTCTTTTAATTTTACGAGAAATGTATATTACTTCACTCAGGCTTTTGGCATCTCAAAAAGGAGTAAGCGTTCCTGTTGATAGATGGGGTAAATATAAAACTGCTACGCAAATGATTGGCATTCCACTTTTAATGATAAACGACATCGAAATTTTTATTTCGCTTGACCTTCTGGGGACTATATTCATTTATGTCTCATGCTTTTTATCGGTTTTTTCGGCCCTTCGATATTCCACCAAATTGTATCTGAAATTTAAGTTAATTAGATATAATCAAAAGCATGAAAGTGATCATTGAATGAAGATTATATGAAAGAAAAGTTTGAAACTAAAAATCTTTTGTTAAAGCTCAATAAGAAGGCCCAAACACTTCCCGAAGAATTGTTTGAATATGATCATTTTGAAACGCTAGAAATTATTGCTGAAAATCTAGTATCAATTGATGATCGAATCCAAAAATTAAAAAATCTTAAATCTATCAGTATTAATGCCAACGCTCTAACCTTCGTAGCAAAAGAATTATTCTCAATAACCTCCCTCAAAACCCTAAAAATTAAAAATACTAGATTACAGGAATTGTCGGATGATTTTGAAGTTAAGTGCCTTGACCTCGAGAATCTGCATTTAAGTAATAACCAACTAACCAGACTACCAAAATGGCTAAGCAAACTGGAAAAATTAATAACCTTAGATGCTGCCAAAAATCATTTATCAACTTTACCTGAAAACTTCTTCAACCTAAAAAACCTTAAACGATTAAGTCTTGATAGTAATAACTTCGAAATAGTGCCTACTGGCCTACTAGCACTTAAACACCTTCACCACCTCTCCATCGATCAAAATCCTCTGACCGATGAATCCAAAGAAGCTCTTTTTAAAACTTTCAACATTTGGTTTTAGAAGGTATGCGGTTCTTTTTTGCGAACTAATGCGTTAATTCATTTTTTCTGCGCACTTGTATCTATATCTTGATTCTCGCGTTTGCCCGCCTTAGGCGGTCAAGCAAGGTATTAACTAAGGCACGATACCAAGTGGGAAGTGACGCCAAGGTATGTTCAAATTTTTCGCTGGGAATAACCACCAAACGGCATTCACTCAATGCCTTAACTGAGGCACATCTAGGACTTTTATCGAGGAAGCTCATCTCTCCCACTAGTTCTCCAGAATAAATATGGCCAATTTCCTTTTCCTGATCGCCTTTAACTTTATAAACAATCATTGTTCCATCTTTCAAATAATACATCTGGGTGCTCATTTCACCTTCACGGATCAAATACTCATCTTTACCGATTACAATTTCGTCCGACATTTTTTCCACCTATTATTTAATTTTTTCTTTAGAATCTATTATAAAGGTACTTCACTAAGAAGAAAGTGAGAAAAAAACACCCCCCATTCAGGGGGGGTAAACTGGACATAAAAACTGACTTATTTAGTCGCAGATAAGAACCGCGTACTTATTCATATTCTTTGGCATCAACCAATCGGTCGAATCCAAAATCAAATTCAATTTCTTGATAACGATTTTTGTTTTCGGTATCAAGCAACTTATCAAATACCAATTGAACACGATCGTCTGGAAATCTAACTCCAGCGTGGAATAAAAGCACTGGTTTAAACAAATTATCAGCTTCTGTGCTCATCGCTTCAATCGCCACTTCATCAGGAGAAATAGTCTGTCTATTTAAAGTTTCGGTAGTTTTCCATGGAAAATAAGTTTTATCATCATAAGTAACATAGGCCAGCTCCGAACAAACAATTTTTTCTGCCGTTTCAACATTAAAATTAAAATCATACTCTTTACCAATTTGGTCGAAGGCCTTCAAAAGCATATTTTTCTTTAATTCAAAAGCTTCTTCTTTGCCCACTAAATAATTCAAATCATCTTTTAATCTAAGCACCGCAAAATCATCAATATTCATAAAGTGATGAACTGAATTGATCTGAACACCAGGCCTTAATGCCTCAATAATCATATGACCTGTTTCAATGGCCAATTTAAAAGGCATACCTTTGTAATTTCTAGTATCCACAGCGTTTTTATAACTTCTATCTATCGCATCCATACCTGACTGATTGCTATAGTTATAACCGTCTTGATCTTTATTCCATAAACCCATTTCAATTAATTGCTCTTTATTGCCTGACCATATCGCCACATGTCCCCAATGCCCTGGTATAAATCGATCAGTAGTTCTAAATGGAGTTTTTTCTAAAAGTATATCAAGTGGCTCCATCTCTTTGTACAAATCTTTGGTCCATTGATTAATTTCCTTGTGATCTTCACCACCAACGTATCGAAGCATGACACCTTTTCTTTTTTCAATCATTCCTATAGAATTTCCAAACACCTTGCTGATACCATTCATGATGGTATCTTTGGAATTTATTAAATGATCTCTGACATCTCTTCTTCTCATCGTTATCCGATCAGAAAGAAAATCTTTTATTTTTTGCCCTTGAGAAATGGCGTTTGGCCCATATCTTAAGTCATAAATTCTGCTGTTTAATATTAGTTTATTTAAAAATTGATTATCTAAATCTTTTCCAACAACTTTCTGACCATTTTCCGATTTCTCCCAGACAGTTATTTTTTTAAATAATTTTTGACCTTCATCTAAGCTTAATCTATTTCCAAGGTTGTAATAATTTTCCACCACCTCTTCCATATAATCAGAAAGTTTTTCATTATCACTATCAATTAATCTTCTTAATTGTCCTGAATTATAAAAATTAGCAATAACTATTGCAAAATTATCCATCAAAATGAGGCCTGATGCGTATGCCATTTTGGCAATCTTTACTAGTTTTTGCCCATCTTTATCAGCAAGATTGACGTGGTATGAATCATTTTTAGGATCGTAGTAGGTAGGACCTGTGTATTTCAAGTCTATCTCAACATCATTGGAAGTAATTCTAATCGCCCTTCCTATGTATTCAAGAAATTTCTCTCTGATTATTTTATATTCAATAACACCTTTATCATGAATATCACTTAATTGTTTGGCATCGATATTTTTGCCTTCCTTCTTATCTTGCTCAACTTTTTTGTAAAATTCGATGCTCTTAGCACTCCATACCCAATTTTCTTCTACTAAAGCATTGAAACGTTCCATTTCTTGATCAATATCCACCGAAGTTGGATCAAACATTCTCATTTCGTTTTCACAAGCAAACAGAAACATCATCAAAAAGATATAACCCATAACTGTCAGTTTATTCCTCATGTAAAACTCCTTGTCTAAAAAACAATGAACTGATCATACCAGAAATTTACTAATTTTAAGACGCACCGTGTCAATTTTACATGTTTTTAACTGAGTCACATGAATGGGGATGAAATCAACAATAACCTTTGTTTGTTAGTAGCTTAAGTTCTTACCAAAACAGCAATTTAATTTTGTTTAAATTAAACATAATGATTTCGCGCTGCTGGAAAAATATCAACCCCATTGCTCTAGTCCAGTTAAAGAAATTTTTTCTCTTTAATAAATTCCTGTATTTTTGAGGTAAAAGATTCTTTGGTGAAAGGCTTTAAAATAAATTTATTTACGCCAAGACGTCTAACCACCGAGAATTTCCTTTCATTTAGCGTCCCAGACATAATGACCACATCTTCGACCGAGTTGAAATCTTTTTTTTGATGAATAAAAGTCAAAATATCTTCCCCGGTTCTTTTGGGTAGATTGAGATCCAACAAAATAAGACAAAATCGCTGAAGCCCCAGCTTCATATTGGCCATAACTCCGTCGTTAGCACAAATGATATTTCTAAAACAACCCATGGAACTTAAATATCCCTGAACAACTTCACAAATATCCTTATCATCATCTACAATAAGGATATCTCCGTATACTTTTTTGCCCACGACCTTTAAACTTTTGCTATCATCTTTTTCCTGGGCCATTTTTTAAACTCCATAAGACGCCATTTTGCTTTTTAATTCTTTAATATTTTATCGCAAATTGAATGATTATCAATCACAATCAAACTGAAATTATTCAATTATATGTTTTGCTAAATCTTTGGCAAAATAAGTTAAAATCATAGACGCCCCCGCTCTTTTAAATGCGGTGAGAATCTCGTGGACTATTTTTTTTTCATCAATCCATCCCTTTTGAGCAGCAGCTTTAACCATGGCATATTCTCCGCTAACATTATAAGCTGCGATTGGTAAACAAGTATGTTCACTAAACAACTTGATAATATCCAAATAGGCAAGTCCCGGTTTCACCATAACTATATCGGCTCCTTCCCTTTCATCATTTTGAAGTTCTCTAAGGGCCTCACGCGAATTGCCATAGTCCATTTGATAGGTTTTTTTATCACCCTTTTTGGGAGCGGAATTCAATGCATCTCGAAATGGCCCATAAAAATTTGAAGCGTATTTGGCTGTGTAGGACATGATAAGAGTATCCTTATATCCAGCTGACTCCAAGGCTTTCCTAATTGCACCAACCCGATTATCCATCATATCTGACGGCCCTATTATATCACTCCCTGATGCAGCTTGTAAGACTGCCATTTGGCAGAGAATCTCAAGAGTTTCATCGTTTAATATTTTGCCCGTTTTACTATCTACCAAACCATCGTGCCCATCACTCGAATAGGGATCAAGAGCAACATCTGTCATCACCAACATTTCGGGGAAGGAATTCTTTATCTCCTTGATAGCCACTTGATAGATACCTGCTGGATTTATTGACTCCAAGGCCCTGGGATTTTTTTTATTTTCATCAATGACCGGAAACAAAGAAACACATTTTATACCCAGTTGGTCTAATTCCAAAACTTCTTGCATCAGTGATTTTAGGTCGTACCGATAAATCCCCGGCATCGAAGTAATTTCTTCTTTGCCAATAAAGTCTTCCTTTAAAAATAACGGTGCGATCAAATCACTTGCGTTGATTGCAGTTTCTCTAACCATCTGCCTGATAGCATCTGATTGTCTCAGTCTTCGATTTCTACTGAGTATTTCCATATCTTGCTCCCCTGATTACGCTTGACCAATTTTCACTTTATAGGCCAAGGCATATAAACGGATCTGTTTTAACATAGAAGTCAATCCACTTGCCCGATTCATGGAAAGGGCCTCTTTGATTCCCAAATCATCTAAAAAATCCGGTTTAGTATTAATAATATCATCTGGAGTTTCATTTGAATAAACATCTACTAATATAGCCACTAGCCCTTTAGTGATACTAGCATCGCTATCCCCTTTAAAAATAACTTTTCCATCTACCATACTGGCTACCAGCCAAACTTTTGACATGCACCCCTTCACCAGATTGTCATCCTCTCTTTCTGCATCCTGCAGTGGGGATAAATTATTTCCCATTTCAATAATTAAGCGGTACCGGCCCTCCCAACCATCTAACTCCTCAAAATCTTTTTTCAATTTATTGATTTTATCCATGATACTCATCAATACTCCGTTCATTAACCGATCATTTTGGTCACCATTATGCGATCAACCTTTAAGATTTTAATACCATTTTTTAACATATACAATTTGTTAAATAATTTAAATATTTACTTTCGTTCTTTCTTTTAAATGGGTAGAATAACCACCATATATAAATTTAATTTTTGCATGAGGGTTTGAAATGGAAGATAAACTCAAGTCTCTAACTGAAAAACTTTACAAAGATGGTCTTAAAAAAGGCCAAAATGCTGCTGATGAATTGATTGAAAAAGCGCAAAAGAAAGCAGAAAAAATTATTGAAGAAGCGAACGCCCGAGCGAAACTAATTCTAGCCACGGCTGAAAAAGAAGCCAATGATAAGAAAATGAAAGTGGAAAGTGAGCTCTCCATGAGTTCCAAACAAGTAATTAGTAAAATAAAAAATGATATCACCACCCTGATAACACTGAAAAATGTTGAAAAAGCTTCAGGTAAAGCGTTTGAAGATAAAAAATTCTTTCAAGACCTGATCTTGAATGTAGTCAATTCTTGGAGCAAAGATGACGGTAGCAATGCCTCCCAAATGCGCTTGGAAACATCTAAGGAATTGAGAAAATTTATTGAAAAACATTGCCAAGAACAGCTCCAAGCTGGACTGGAAATAACCACTTCCGAAGACATTGAAGGATTTAGAATCGGGCCTAAAGATAACTCCTATAAAATTGAATTCACCGACAAAAGTTTTATCAACTTTTTCAACGAATATCTTCGCCCGCTTACAAAAGAGATCATTTTCTCAAATCAAGCAGCTGGTGAGTAATCTTCCATGAAACAATATTATTATTTTGTCACCTCCTTACCAAAGATCACCTTTTTTGATACCAAGTTACCTATATCACCTGATGAGTTCATCTTAGACCTGCTTGATGTCATTGATCCGAAAGATATGGTTTGTCTAACTGCCCTTCGCAGCCATTTTGACAATATTAACCTCATTAACAGACTAGAAAACCGTGACGAATTTTTTCCTTTTGGAAATTTTACCAAAGAAGAGCTGATCGAAGAAATTAAAGATCCGCAACACTTATTGCCTTACATTCAAGATTTTTTAGAAAAAAAGAACTTTAACGAAAGATCTTATCCTTATTATAGTCTAGAAAACGAACTCACCCTTTTGTACTATAATTATTTATTATCTCTACCCTATCCCTTTTTAACTAAATTTATTAAATTTGATTATGACCTAAAGAATTTTGCGACCGCACTATCTACTAGAAAATTCAAAGTGGATCGAAGTAAAAATATTCTTAAACTTCACAGCCTCTATGAAAATCTGTTACACAATAATTCCCCAGACTTTGGGCTAGGTTATAATTACGATTGGCTTTATGCATATATAGAGATGTTTGAGAAGAATAATCTACACGATCGAGAATTAAAACTCATCGAAATGCGTTTTAAATTTATTGATGAAGAATTAACCTACGATTATTTTAGCTTTAACCAAATAATTGCCTTTTATCTCAAGTTATTCCTTCTTCAAAGAAAGGTAACATTTGATGAAATAAAAGGCCGTAATATTTTTGAAAAAGTAACGAACGAGCTTTCAAATGAGCAAAACATTTTCAAGGATTTAAATAACTAAGGAAGGACTACGTCATGACCACTGAAACCAGAAAAGGAACTGTCTTTGCAATTGTTCAAAACCTCATTAGCGTTAAAATAAACGCCCCTGTCATGAATAAGGAAATATGTTACGTTACTTGTTCTAAGACTGGAGAAAGACTGATGGCCGAGGCCATAAAAGTACAAAGCGGTCTTGTTAATATTCAGGTTTTTGAAAGTACTAGAGGTGTTAAGGTTGGAGATCCTGTGGAATTTACCGGCAATATGTTGCAAGTAACACTCGGACCAGGACTACTTTCTAAAAACTTAGACGGTCTCCAAAATGATTTGGACAAAATCGAAGGTACATTTTTAAAACGAGGAAGCTATAACGTTGCTATCGAACTTGAAAAAGAATATGAATTTATTCCAACGATGGAACAAAACGCTACCGTTGCAGCTGGTGATTGGCTAGGACACGTCAAAGAAAACTGGTTTGATCATCAAATCATGGTTCCTTTTCACCTTAAAGGAAAATATAAAATCGCCTCTATCAAACCCAAAGGGCATTACCAAGTAAAAGATATTGTATGCACTTTGAAAAAAATGGATGGAGATGAATTAGTTGAAGTCAGCATGTATCAAAAGTGGCCAGTTTACTTACCAATTAGCGCCTATAAGGAAAAAAAGAGAGTATTTAAATTACTAGAAACTGGAATTCGTATCATGGATACTCTTAATCCAATGATGGAAGGCGGAACTGGTTTTATTCCCGGTCCGTTTGGTTGCGGTAAAACCGTTTTACAACATAATATTTCACAATATGCCTCGGCAGACTTGATTATCGTTGCGGCT
>Ga0208375_1003564_pt1 | contig 13083 bp, 28 predicted proteins | sample RifOxyD1_FD_184038 | JGI IMG/M metagenome (GOLD analysis project Ga0208375, IMG submission 184038) | Soil microbial communities from Rifle, Colorado - Rifle Oxygen_injection D1 (SPAdes) | ecosystem: Environmental > Terrestrial > Deep subsurface > Rock core/Sediment | place: Rifle, Colorado... | reverse complement strand
CCTATAAAGGTTCATCTAATAATCTCTCGCCGAGACTTACAATGTTATCAAATAAGAAGGTCTGTAACTGATAAGTTTCATCTTCATATCCATACTTATTATGAATCATACTCGAAGTATGAACAATCTTCGCAGCTCTCAAGAACTTTTTCAATGACTAGATGCTTTTTCATTTAGTTTCAACCTTTCTGAATCACTTCGATGTTGATACCCTGATCCTCAGCTCTCACAAGAAGCGCTGCTAACAGATACTGTTCCTGGCAGTAGTCCATTTCCATTGATTGATCTCCCACCTTGAAAGCAATACCCCACTTAGTATCTTCAATCTTTAGTACATTCTCCCCTCTGAACTCGGGATATAGTTCTTCAGATTTATCTTTTACAGTGGTGTTAATGTCGTTAAGCTTGACGGAATACTTACTCTCAAGCTCACCTTTAAAATAGCATTTAACTTTATATTTCTTGTTCACAGTGAAATAAGCCTCCCTCATTAACTCCCTATCTTCCTCTATTGTTTCTACATCAAGAGCTTCAGGAGATTCAAGAGAATAGTGCATACCACAATGATCGCAATGAATATGAGAACATCCTTCTGTTCCACAAGCATTTGGACCTTCTCCGCACCAACGAGCTTCTTTACTACAACATTTACATTTCATATTCTCACCTCAGTTTAATATTTTGTTTAAGCTTGGCTTCCTGTTTCTTCATAGTCTCTTCAGGAACATGGTGCGAATTCATACCTTCATGTCTACGCTCAACAATGATAGATACTACCTTATAATCGAACTCTTTTGCAAGATCAAAATAAGGTTGCATTTCTTTCTCGGTTGTGAAGGTATTATGAACAGCAATATTATTATCCTGTGTCATATACAACTTCACACGCTCTCGGCACATCTCGTGTGCAGTATTTAACTTAGTAGCATCAAAGTTATAATTACCAAAAGCATCTGTAAAGTAATCATCTGCTGCAAGACATACAGAAGCAAGTTGTTTAGCTACAGTTGTCTTACCAGAATTACTTACACCTCTAACTAGGAATAGGGTTTTCATACAGGTATCACCACTTCACTTTTAGGTAAAAGAATCCACAGCTGATCTTTACACAGTAACTTAAATTCAAATCTCCTAAGAGTTTCAACATCTTCTTCATTTTCAGCGTGGAGGGTTACTGTATCCTCCAAATCATAATCTTCATTTGAGTAGTACCACGTCTTGCTGCCCTTATCAGATGAGATTAAGTCAGGCCAAACATTTCTTATCGTTGTATTTATAAACAAGCTGAATGACAGAGAAGTATGTTGAGTAAAAGCACTCTCTACAATTCCATTAGGGTTATTAATTGTTAATTTCATTTACTTAAAACCTCCTGAACCAAAGGTTCTGCGTTGCCTAGCTGCAACTTAATCTCTTCCCAAGAATATAACCGCATATCAGTTCTTGTGTCAATACCTACATCCATTCTGTTCTTGATCTTACTGATAGGATGCTGACTATTTCCGCCATGGAGGTGGCCATGAAGCATTATAGAACCATAGTCTTGATTTTTCCATGCTTCTATAGGGTAGTGCATCATACATACCTGCTCGCCTAAAACCTTTTTTGTAATCTCTTTATAATCTCCGTGCCAAGTAAGATAGTTCTTAAGGCTACTGTCAAATTGGTTGTCGTGATTGCCCCTGATAAGGTGTATCTGACCATTTAACCTTTTCAGGATCTCTTCCGTCTGTTCCTTCTTCCCGAAAGAGAAGTCTCCTAAGTGATACACAATATCCATAGGCTTGACATTTTCGTTCCAATTCTGTATTAGAATTTCATTCATCTCTTCTACGGTGTCCCCGAGGCGAGTGTGTCTACAGAACTTCAGAACGTTCCTATGGAAGAAGTGTGTATCACTTGTCCAGAATCTATTTTGGGTCATGTTTAAAATAACCTTCGATAATCTTTCGGCGTTCTTGTTCTGGCAAGCTTGCCCAATGTTCTTTTGTAAAGGCAGAAGTTATGTATTTAAAAATAGCATAAAACTCCTCATCCAAGCGCTTCTTAAACTCCTCAGGTTTATCAAACATTTTATCTACTTGGTTACTACCCATCCTCATCAAAGCCTTCTTTGAAAGGTAATAAGGAGACTTGATTTTTAGTACTGTTATAGGTTCTTCACTCTTCATGAAGTAATTGTTTCCAGCAACACTATGAACCATAAACCCTTCGTGCTTGGCTGTCTTAACTTCTTTAAGTATATCAGAGAACTTGGTGATCTTCCATTCAGGGCGTTTACAACCAAGAGCTTTTGCCCATAAGTCTAACTCAAATTCTTTGAAATTACGACTATCCCAGTAGTTATCTCGCATACCTATAAGGTAAGCACCCTCTTTTTCTGCCACAATGTGAGGATCGGACTTGTCAACTATTTCGAAAATGCAAGTTAAAATTCCTGCGTAATCTCCTCCTAGCTGTCGTTCCAGGGCTGGGAAGTGAGGCTCTAATTGTTTTTTAGCAAGATCTGTAAATTCAGAATCAATAGATCCTGTAGTTGAGATAAGAAGCTTTCTCTTATACCAAGTAACAGCTGCCATGAAACCATTAACCTTTTTTACGCAAACACATTCTGTATCTGACTCAATAGTAGTACCGTTCTCAAGATAATTAAACACCTTCGTGAATGGACGACTAATTACGTTGTAATCCTTATCAACAATAGTCCCCCTGCATTCTAATAACTCCGGCGTCCATAAATTGTCATAAAATACCTTCTTTGTATATTTTAATACGAATAGATCAGGGCTACTCGTAGATCTGTGTTGTACAAGTGAAGGGTTAGCCTCTACGAAGGCTTTGATTGATTCTCTACTGTGCATAGTAGCTAAGATCTTCCACTTCTTTCCGCGTCAATGGGGTGGCATTATTCCAGAAACAAGTATCAGTTTCATAAAATACCATGCCACCTAGCAAGTCTTTGTCTCTCCGTTTAATCATAGCTACATATTCTTTTTCTATCACGCCATCCCACACCCAACAGAGAATACCTTGTGCTGGGATATTGGCGTACCATGGAAGTTCAATATATTCTTGCCACTTTGAATAATCTTCAAAATCGTAACTCGTTTTGTAAATTCTACCGCCTACCTCTTTGTGTAGATTTCCAGCTTGTAAGAAAACAAAAATACCCCTCTCTAAATCAAGATGTTTGATCTTCTTTCCTTCCAGAAGTGCTTTGTAAATATCTGCTGTTGTTTTAAACATTATTTATATCTCCTATTAAACACATTAACCTCTTTAAATAAAACTCCTTTGATATTATTCACATAATCACCAGGATCTTTACCTTGCCTCATGCCGCCTAACCCTTGATTATATGCGAGAACAGCTTTACCCCAGTTCTTGGTCTTATCATGCAGCATCTTGAAGTACAACGCCCCTAATTTTATACAGAAGCCATCATTTGTCAAGAGTTTCACAAGTAGTTCTTCTTCTGTCTTAGGAATAGGTATATTATACTTTACCAGAACGTCTCTGGCAGTTCCTAGCTTGATCTGCATAGGGCAGTATGCCTTCTGTCCGATAGGCGCAGTAGAGTAGCTTATTGGGCCATACATACCTGCATGAGTCTCTTGCCAGAGGATAGCTTGGATTGTCTTTGGGAATCCTATCTTAGCCCCTTCCTTTTCGGCTAATTTCATTAAGTAGATTTGCTTAGGAGTGAATTTAATATGTTTCTCATTATATGCGAATGTATTAAATGAGAAGCATAATGTGATTAAAAATAGAAGATACTTCATACCCTATTGACTCCTTAAGCATTTTATGATATACTCGGATAATACCCATATCTTTAATGGGAATTAATTTAGAGATAACTATGCCCGAAACTCAAGAAGATGTCAATCTATTAGCAGACCTGTTTTCAGAAGTCCCAGCTTCTCTGCCTGTAGCTCCTAAACCTAAGAAAGATACTGTAACCAATCGTAAGCGATTCAAACCTGAAAGTAAATCTTTTACTGATAAGAAGAAGAAGAAATTTCTCGAATTGCTCAGAGATACAGGACACCTATGTAACTCGGCTAAGATGGTAGGAGTGCACCCGACCACCATTTTTGCACATAAAAAGAAAGATCCTGAGTTTGCCCTTGCTGTAGAAGAAGCGCAAGAGTTGCTTAATGCTAAAATCGAAGATGCTCTTGTGGAGAGGGGTATTACAGGAGTAGATAAGGGGATTTATTATAAAGGGGTGAAGGTTGCTACGGAGAAGGAGTATTCTGATACATTACTCATGTTCCATGCCCGGGCGAATATGGAGAAGTACAGGCAAACAAGCTCTGTAGAACTTACAGGAAAAGGAGGAGGTCCCATTGAATTGTCTGTAGCTAAATCTAAGTTGCTGGAGTTATGCGGGGTGACGCTAGATGGTGAATTCGAGGAAGTTGAGAAATAGAAGATAATAAAAAAGCCCTCGGAAGAGGGCTAAACATTACTAGAATAAATTAAGCTGTAAAACAATCTTTGTAATTACCTTAGTTATTTTATCCAACCTCCCCTTATATTGTTTACTTACTTGTTGAACCACACACTGAACACCGATACCCGTTCTTATCTTTGTTAGAGGTAGCGTTCATAACACGCATCCCTGAACCGTACTTCTGATCTTGATAGGTATGTTTACAATTACATTTCTTGATTTCCACGCTCATTTCAAATACTCCTCAATTTTTTCTTCAATACCACTTTGTGATACACCTGTATTAAACATAACTACCTGCATGAATAACCGATAGTGCCATGTGTCGTTATATTTTGCCCAGATTAAGTGCTCAGCCATCTTCTTCAATTGCTCTTTATTGTAACGCATCTATCATATTCCAAACGTGGTACAGAGTCAACATCCAATACGCTATGAATAAGAACTGTACAAGTTTAAGAAGCCCCCCCTTCGATCTTATCAATGTATACCATCAAGAAGGCTATTAATGTCATCTTAGTAGCCCACAACCCTCCGAAGCCATAATTCTCAATTATATATTGAGTAATGGGATTAGCTTCAATTACTCCTCTGTCTATTGCAATCATAGTAGCAAAAACATCAAAGGTATTGAACAGTATTATACCCACTAACAATAATAAAGTGATATTCATGCTTATGTATTAATCCTCTTTAGTCTAAGGCTGAATTCCAAAGTGCCTATAAATATTCCCTACGCAAACCCAGCTCTGACAAGTCTCATCAAGTATAGCACATCCGAAAGCTTCTTCAAACTGCATGGCAAGGTTAAGTAGGTCAAACATATCCGCCCCTAGCTCGTCTTGTAAGTGAACATCTCGCTTCAGCTCAAAATCATCGTCTAGTTTAAAATGGAACTTAATGATATAGTCAATAGTCTGTTTATTGTTCATGCTACTTCCTCGATTTCTACACCTTCTGAGTTGTACATCTTACCATTAGCCCTCAAGCTGATAATAGTTTCAGGTTTTACTGATCGGAAGCTCCTCTCTCCAGATTGTTGTTCATCCAGGCCCATTCTGCGATTGTGTTTATATTCTTTCAATTCCCACATACCAACAACCTTTTCAGAAAGCTTGCCAGTGCCTTTAACAAACTTCTTTCCTCCTCTAACAGCAGTCATTTTACGAACACTACCATCAACTTTGTAAAAAGTTACAGTAAAAATGCGCTTTTGCGTAATATTTAAAAACCGTTCTTTATCCACGATTATCTGCTCCTAGTGATTCCAGTTGAATATTTGTCATAGCCGGATCACCTTAAATTCCGACATGCTTTAAACATTTAAAAATGCTTCCTCTACCATATCTGTCAACATCTCGTTGGCAGCAGTGTAAGCAGCAGTGTAATCAGCAGTGTAATCAGCAGCAGCGTAAACAGCTTTAGCAGCGTAATCAGCATTAGCAGCAGCGTCAGCAGCATTAGTAGCAGCATAAGCAGCACAATCAGCAGCGTAAGCAGCAGCATAAGCAGCACAATCAGCAGCGTCAGCAGCATTAGTAGCAGCATTAGCAGCAGCGTAAACAGCAGCGTGATCAGCAGCGTAAGCATTTTTCGAAAGAGACTTTTCCCCGTTCGCAAGAAACCGAAGAATGAGTGTGTAATCTTCAGCTGAGCAATAAGGTTCGATTAGAGAAATATTTATCATTGCCTGCCGTCTGGCAAATCTTTGTAATACTTCTGTAGCGTCCAACCTCTGGATATATGTCCTTTCTGTGGCACACACCTTGTCATGCCCTATTAATAGCTCCCCTTCTAGTCTTACCTTGAAGAGGATATTCCCAGGGGCGTATTTCAGGGCATCCAAAAGTCGCTCACTAGCGTGTAGTCCTTTTTTGCAAAGCTCTAGCGGCCCATCTACTTTATGAGTCTCCCCTAATACGATCTTCCTATTATCGCCGTATTGAAGCTCTTCAGATTTTTGTGCGAAATACCAAGCTAACATTTTAATACCCTCAAGTAAACAAAATTAATTAAACTAACGTAAAGCCAATCCTCTCCCAAATTCCTGAAGTGAACTATTCATCGTGATCCTCCATTTCCCATGGGAAGAATACAATCTCGTTACCTCTCGGGTCAATTCTATACTCCGATTCCTTATTGGTAGCAATACAATACATTCTCTGTTTGATAGCTAGAGTTTTGATTGTTGTAAGACTGTGATAAGGAAAGGAACCTTTAAGAGGGATACCGTCGTGGGTGAACCATGTTAGGACTAGGTTATTCATGGTTTAATCTCCTATTTAGTCTTTATGATCTATAATACCACTAAACACTAGAATAGCCGCTAGAACCCCAGCTGTCAATAATCCAGGTTTAAATATTAAAGCTACAGGCAAAACTATTAAACAGAATTTGATTAAGCATACAGAACTCGTCCCCCTTGACTCCTGCTTACTTTTCGTTTGCATAAGGGTGATAATCCTCTACAATATACATGATTTGCTTAAACGCTCTTAAACACCCTTCAGCTTCTACAGCACCGTAGTTTAAATTCTCTTCTTGCATAGAATTGTAAAAATCTTGGGCTTCCTCGGCAGCATCTTTCAGTTTATTGCATAACTCTGTCAATCTTTCTTTGTACAGAACATTTCCACACATGGTATCCCTTGCAGCCTCATCTATCATACGCTGAATTTCTTTAGCGATGTCTTCTACATTATTCATTTCAATTTCTCCTTTTATAATCTTCAATAACTTCTTGGTCGATCCGGTCAATATCAGAGGCTTTTAATTTCTTTCCTAACCATCTCGCTAAATAACCTTTTCTATCTAGCACTTGCCATTCAGGAATATAACCTCCTTTATAATCAATATCTGAAGACCATGTAAGCCTATCAGCTGGAATATATTCACAAGAGAGAATTTCTATCAAGCAAGGTATGCCAGCTATTTTAGAAGTAATTGTATTCATAATGTATACTCGATCACTTTGATTCCTGCCTCTTTGATGGCTAACTGGCACACTTCACAAGGTGCCGCCAGTTTAGCATTACCGTTCTTATCCACTCGCATTATCCTAATCTTGTAAGCATCTAAGCTCCTGCATTTAATCAAAGCTGCTATTTCGGCATGTAGATACTGCTTCTGTGGTTGATTAGCCTTAACCGCGTACCGCTTCTGTAAAGGGTGAGTTTTAGTGTAACTGTTCCGGCCTACAGAAAGCAAATTACCTTTCTTGTCGTATATCTCAGCAGTGATTAGATATCTTGTCGCCATTTAAATATCTTCTTTTACTTCTCTTCTAAAGCTTTTATCTGCTTTGATAGAGCCCCCATCCTCGGTTTCAAATCTGATTTTTTCATCTAGTTAAATACTCCGCTTTCATAGGTAAGATACAAAATCCAAGATACGGCGCTAATACTCAATATCAGGGCTAACGGCCAATCTGGTTTTCTTGTGAATGTGTCTGATTTTCTACGGTTCATTTAGTTTCACCTTTGATTCTATCAAAGTAAAGACCTGGAATTCCATAGCCTTCTGTGACTACTTCCGCCCATATCTTTAGTTCTTCCCCTGTATCCTTATTCTTCAAGGTCAATACATTTTGAGCAGAATCACCTTTATTGATAGCGACACCTGCTTTCTTGAAAAATTCTTTTACTTCTTTTGATTCCAGTACGTGAACATACATAACTTAATCTCCTCTTCGGCAAAAATCTAACCACTCTCCAACGCCCATATCAATGCGAATTATATTCAATGTCCTACAGCCTAACAACCTTTTTATTTTACGTTTCATAGTAGACAATCTAGTTGTGTAATTAAAATATTCACCTTTTACTCTGCCCTGTAAATCTGGTACGGATAGCATGTAATCAAAATGATTCACGAAGCGATATGTCGGACAGCACCTCAAAATATATTCTTTAAACTCGTTCTCACTTTTGAAAGGAGGATTCCAGTCATCCCACTTCCATTCGTTGGAGTTGTAGGTCTTCCAACCACTTGAACGCTTATGTTCCATCCGCACAGTTGGATTGAAGATATACAGAGTATGTACCTTACCTTTGAATAACTTTCGATACTCGGGCATTATCTGTATGAGATTTTTCTTATATTTATACATTAGATAACCTGGATATTCTCCGCTATATTCACATAATTTTGCTATTGCTGCCATGACATTACTCACAACCCTTACTGAGTGAATCGTAGATTATTGTAACCAGGTCCATGCGCTCTATATCTTTTTGTTGCTGATTTGAAAGAGCGCTCCATACTTCTTTATGTGCAATTTCTTCTGAACAAGCATAGGTTGAACGCTCAAGGCGATGCCCGTTCAGGAAGATTATACGAAAATTATAAACCGCTCTCATTCAATAATCCCCATCGTTTAAAATAGTAGCGTATGGCTTTAAAATATGCAACCCCTACTTTCATTTATGATTCCTTTAGTGTGTATTGATGGCGCTGTACACTCCTAGCGTAACCATTGCAAAGCCAATTAATAAAAATGCCGCAAATAATCCATCTTCAGTTTTCATTTTAACTTCACCTTAAATTGTAATGCTAAAGCATTTGTACCTTTAGCCTCTATCTTTGGAATAAACATAACATTCACACCTATATTATCATATTCTAACGTAAGGGTGGGCAATACAACGGCTTTCCATTTATCATGGTACTCGTAAGCATATTCATTCTTGTTACGCTCATAATGGTATTTCTTTTCCCAAGTGCCGTATCCAGAGACTACCCCATAAGACAAGCCAAGGGAATAGTGATCACTTTTGACCAGAGAGGTATTAAAAGCAGCATAGTTAGATCGACGATCATAACTATTCTTGTAGAACCCTACGCTAAATGTAGTGCCTTCGCTGTAATTGAAAGGTAACTCTACCCCCAAGCCTGGATTTACTTGGTTAAAATCACCGCTAGAATGGTAGCTAAAACCTCCTACGGTAAGCCATACGTTGTTATCTTCACTGGCTGATACCGACGTAAGCGGCAGGAGGGATAACAGCGCCAAAGCCACCGTAGGAGGTTTAATCATATTAGGCCACTGCCTTAATCAGAAGCTTCAAAATTAACGCGCTATTAGTTAGTACGCTCACACCCCAGCGCCGATTAGCTGGGGAAGCGTTACCATTGTCCTTGACAATGTAATGTGTTTGCTTAGAAGAAAAAGAACGAGCCGCAGAACGAGTTTTAAAAAAGAACATGTCTAATCCTCTTTGTAAGTGTTGGGGATCGCGTCCAATAAAAATGCTTCCTCTACCATATCTGTCAACATCTTATTAGCAGCATTCCTAGCAGCAGCCCTAACAGCATCATAATCAGCGTTAACAGTAGCGTAAACAGTAGCGTAAACAGTAGCGTAAACAGCGTTAGCAGCAGCGTTAGCAGCAGCGTAAGCAGCGTTAGCAGCAGCGTAAGTAGCGTTAGCAGCAGCGTAAACAGCATAATCAGCGTTAACAGTAGTGTAAGCAGCGTAAGTAGCGTAAGTAGCAGCGTTAGCAGCAGCGTAAACAGCAGCGTAAACAGCATAATCAGCGTTAACAGTAGTGTAAGCAGCGTAAGTAGCGTAAGTAGCAGCGTTAGCAGCAGCGTAAGCATTTTTCGAAAGATGCTTTTCCCCACTCTCAAGAAACCGCAGGATGAGAGAGTAATCTTCAGCGGAGCAGTAAGGTTGAATCAGAGAAATATTTATCATTGCCTGCTGTCTGGCAAATCTTTGTAATACTTCTGTAGCGTCCAGCCTCTGGATATATGTCCTTTCTGTAGCACACACCTTGTCATGCCCTATTAATAGCTCCCCTTCTAGTCTTACCTTGAAGAGGATATTCCCAGGGGCGTATTTCAGGGCATCCAAAAGGCGCTCACTAGCGTGTAGTCCTTTTTTGCAAAGCTCTAGCGGCCCATCTACTTTATGAGTCTCCCCCAGTACGATCTTCCTATTATCGCCGTATTGAAGCTCTTCAGATTTTTGTGCGAAATACCAAGCTAACATTTTAACGATCTCCTTGTTTACAGGACTAGAATAAGTATTCAGAGTAATCAAATTCCCTAACTTCATCTAAGTATAGATCCTCTGGTAAAGCCTCTGCTATTTGCAACAAAGATTCTTCAATTGAATACTTATTAAAATATTCATTTTTAAGTAAACCTTTCAAAATTATAGGGAAGTACCATTTATTTTGCTTGCACTTGTAGACTTTAACAATCATGCCCGTATCAAATTCAGACATATATATTGTACTAGCAATGCTGTTCATATTTTCACAAGAATAGTCATCTTGAAGTATTTCATCTTCTATTTCCAGCACTACACAGTAGAGCATCTCTTCTTGAGTGACGAGAGCTTGTATTTGTGCAGACTCAAAAGCCTGATAAATGAAATGAGACTCTTCTTCGTAGTCGTAACCATTTATCAGTTTATCTTCTGGCCAGACATACATCAGGCCGTCGTTATCTGACACGCTCCAAGGGCTATTAGGCTTAGATTTACTCCCTTCGAGAATGGCTCTCAATCCTTTGGCTGTAGTTCCATGGTAGCATTTCATTTTGAAAACTCCTAAAGTGTTTGTTTGTGTTGATAGGGTCAGTTTAGTGAAGTGGTTTCTATAGGTCAAGTATTATTTACTGAATTCTTCCTTATTTTTAGCCTCTCTAAGCGATTATCTCTAGTGACCCTATACCTTGGTATGGGTTTTAGGAAATCTCTTACCAGCGCTGTCGTTTCTCTGCTACTTTTCAAGCTGTATGACGATCTTAAGATGTGATTCTAGCTCTACACTGGACAAAGCAGCGTTGAACCCCGCCGCAAAGCTGACAAGACTGGTTTTAGCTTCGGGATGGGCATCTTTGTAGTTGAACCAAGCCGCTTGTAAAGCCTTACTAGATTTTCTGTAATTCACACATAGTTAGTTATCCTTAGTGGTTTCAGTAGCCTAGGTGTCTTTCCTTCTGTTGTCAACCCTTACAGATATTTATTTCTCATTTAGGTATTGACAAATGGTAATTATCGTGGTACAATAGGGGCTTCTCTTCTCTCTTTTCCGGAACTACTCCGGGTTTCTCTCTTCTCTTAGGATGATGATACAAACCTAGATATGCCCGCCGAAGGATACCAAGAAAGGAACACAACTTATCTGCCTCTTAGGGATAACCTATTAGTACGAGATACCTACTTGCGAAAGCATACAAACAAACATATCCACAACAGGATGCCCTATATAGGAAACTATACAGAGTATGCCCTGGGGGGAGGGGGGGAATACCTTAGAATTTAGGTATTTAAGAAGATCCCTTAAGAAGATCCCTTAAGAAGATCCCTTAAGAAGATCCCTTAAGAAGCTAAGATATTATTAAATAATACCTAATTTTAAAATACCCCTTAAGAAGCTCCCTTAAGAAGCTCCCTTAAGAAGCTCCCTTAAGAAGCTCCCTTAAGAAGCTCCCTTAAGAAGCAAGCATATTATTTAACGCTGCCTATTTCAACAAAGGTACATCTTCACCAGTTAGAAAATAATATATTCTTTGCCAAATAGTAAAATTATGATCATGCCTTCCCCCTACTACTTCATCGCCGTATAAACGTTCTCTCTCAGCATACAATCTCTTATCCTCTTCCGTCACATGAGAAGCAAAGCCCAGTGGATTGCCTGGCGCTGTCGCCTCTTCAGCTAGTTCATAGTGTATCTGTGCAGCATATATCCTCGCTTTGACCGCTAGGTCAAGTTCGGAACGCAAATCGTTCAGTTGTTGTATCTTCTCTATTGTGTATTTGTTCATAGTGTTACCTCAAATGTAACTGAAAGCTTTGCTTTCCGAACAGAGCCTAAAGGCTCAAATGAGAACCATTCTTATCAGCTAGCTATTAATCTAGCTAATTCTTCTGCATTTTCTTTATCCTCTTCAGTGACAGATTCCTTCTGGATAGTCCTTAATTCCGCTTCTGACAATCTCTTGATTGATACAAGTCTATGTTTAATAGGTGATTGCTTACTATCCCAATTCTTTTCTACTGCCTTTCTAAACCTCTCAAGGTTATCAGGATGGTTTAGTATCTTATATCTCCCTGTATCCGTAAGGAATTCAATATAGCCTATCTCATCTCTTAATCTTTCACATCTTACTTCTAGTTTCATATATTCACCTTGGTAATATAGTTTGCTGTTATAGTCTTTATCTCTCTTTTTCTTACAAAGAGAGAATAGAAACATAGCTGATGTATATTCCTTGAAAAGGTCATCAGGCTTATTCGTTAAATTAGCTATAGCTTGATCTATTTGATGTAACATGTCTTTCTTAATCATATTATTCACCCTTGAGCCGTTAGATGCAGTTACCAAATTTCATGTTATTCAACTCCCAGTTTCGTTTTTAGTAGGCTCAAACTATTCCATACTGATTTACTCTTAGTCTTACAGCGGCAACCATGCAAGTGGATACTCTCCATATTATTATTAATCCAGCCTCTTGTCTTGATAGGTACCTCTGACCAAATACCATACTTAATCAGTAAACCCTTATATTGATCCGCTGATATAGACTCGCCTACTTTAAAGCGCTCTTCTGATAATACCAGCTCCTCCTCTTCCTTCTTTTGCTCTTCCAAAGCCTCTAAGGCTTCTTTAGAT
>Ga0208375_1003563_pt1 | contig 13085 bp, 11 predicted proteins | sample RifOxyD1_FD_184038 | JGI IMG/M metagenome (GOLD analysis project Ga0208375, IMG submission 184038) | Soil microbial communities from Rifle, Colorado - Rifle Oxygen_injection D1 (SPAdes) | ecosystem: Environmental > Terrestrial > Deep subsurface > Rock core/Sediment | place: Rifle, Colorado... | reverse complement strand
TGAAGCAAAGAAAAAAGAAATTGGGTGGGAAATTTATATTGAGAATGGAAGAGAAAAAACAGGAATTGATGCAATTGAATGGGCAAAAAAATTAGTTGAATTAGGAGCAGGAGAACTATTAGTCACTTCTATAGACAAAGAAGGGACAGAAGAAGGTTATGAATATGATTTAATTGAAAAAATTGTTTCAGAAGTTTCGGTTCCAGTAATTGCATGTGGGGGGGCAGGGAAGGTACAAGATATTGAAAATTGTCTGAAAAGAACAAAATGCGACGCTGTTTCAATGGCCTCTGTTCTTCATTACAATTCTGAATCAGTTGAAAATATAAAAAATTATCTTGATAAAAAAAATTTTCCAGTAAGATTAAATTATAAAACAGAGGATATTATCCCTTCTGAAAAAAATAAAAAAATGATTTCAATAATTGATTATGAATTAGGTAATCTGTTTAGTGTAACCAAAGGTTTTGAAAAATTAGGATGTTCTGTAAAAATTATTAACAAACCCCCGGAAATTATAAACGCAGATTTTCTTGTTTTGCCAGGTGTTGGGGCGTTTAGCGAGGGGATGAATAATTTAAAAGAAAAAAATTTAATTGAACCAATAAAAAAATATGTCAATTCGGGAAAGCCATTCTTAGGTATTTGTTTAGGAGCTCAGTTGCTCTTAAGTGAAAGTGAAGAATTTGGTAAACATCTTGGGTTGGATATAATCCAAGGAAAAGTTGTTCAATTTAGGATTCCCAAAAAGGAAGAGAAAAACTATCGGATTCCCCATATCGGATGGAATTCAATTTTAAAAAACAAAAAAAATGTTTTATTAGAAAATATCCAAGATAATTCTGAATTTTATTTTGTTCATTCTTTTTATTTGGTTCCTGAAGATAAAAAAAATATCCTTGCTAAAACAGACTATTATGGGGAAGAATTTTGTTCTATTCTTAATAAAGGAAATGTTTATGGAGTTCAATTTCATCCAGAAAAAAGTGGGGAAATAGGTTTAAAAATATTAAATAATTTTTTGAGATTAAGATGAAAGAAGAAAAATTAGAAGCATATTATGGATTACCTTCAGAAGTTAAATTTTGTAAAAAATGTGTAATCTCTAATCAAAGACCAAATACTACTGTTGAATTTAAATCTGGAAAAGATGAGAAAAAAATGACAACGGGATTTAATGAGCAGGGAGTTTGCAGTGGGTGTGTATATTCCGAAATAAAAGATAAAACTATCAATTGGGAAGAAAGAGAAAGAGAGTTAAAAAAATTATGCGATAAATTTAGAAGTTCTGATGGTTCTTATGATTGCATCATTCCTGGAAGTGGGGGAAAAGATAGTGGATTTACCGCGCATGTTTTAAAATATAAATACAATATGCATCCATTGACCGTGACCTGGGCACCCCATAAATATACAGATATTGGTTTCAAAAATTTTCAATCCTGGATTCATTCTGGTTTTGATAATATTCTTTTTACCCCTAATGGAAAGGTCCATAGGTTATTAACTCGATTAGCATTCACCAATCTTTTAAATCCCTTCCAACCATTTGTTATTGGACAGAAAATAATCGGTCCTCGATTTGCGAGCATGTATAATATTAAACTTGTTTTTTATGGGGAAAATCCTGCTGAATATGGTGGAAAGATTGAGAGCAATTTTAAACCTACAATGGATCTTGATTTTTTCTCTGAACCCGATATTGAAAAAATAAAATTAGGGGGAGTTTATGTAAAGGATTTAATAGAAAAATATTCTGTTTCAAGGAGTGAACTTCAACCGTATCTCCCCCCCAGAAAAGAAGATCTGAAAGGCATAGAAGTGCATTATCTAGGATATTATCTTAAATGGGACCCTCAGGAAATTTATTATTACTCGTCAAAGCATACCGGATTTGAACCGAATGTAGAAAGGACAGAAGGGAGTTATTCAAAATATTCCGGGATTGATGACCAGATAGACCCTTTTCATTATTACACTACTCTGATCAAATTTGGACTTGGAAGAGCATCTTATGATGCTGCGCAAGAAATAAGAAATAAAAAAATAACGCGAGAAGAGGGGGTAGCATTAGTGAATAAATTTGATCAAGAATTCCCTAAGAAATATTTCAAATCATTTTTAGAATACATCGGAATTAGTGAAGAAGAATTTTGGGAAACCGTTGACAAATTTAGATCCCCTCACTTATGGAAAAAAGAAAACGGAGTTTGGAAATTAAGGAATGTAATTTCTAATTAATCTTTCTTTTCGTAATGTCTCGAACCTCTAAATGTTGTTGTCTTTCCGGAATATAAATCTGCGAATTGTTCTATCAACTGTTTTGCTTTTTGCATATCCCGGTCTGTATGTTTGTGATGGTCCAAAATTAACTCTGTATTTAATTCTAATAAATTCCAATACGCTTCTTCTTCGGGGATATCCATAAAATTAATCATCATCAAATCGGAATTTTTAAATCTTTCAAAAAAATCTTTAGGTCCTTTGATTTTTCCCAATTCAATTGCTTTATAGTACAAATCAGAACCTGGGTAAGGCGTGACTGGGCGAATTGTTCTTCGTTGGTCATAAGTATTATATTTCTTGATTAATTCAACATTTTTTTTAAGTGTCTCTGGGGTATCTCCAAGATTATTCCAAATGAAATTTAATCCAATTCCAATTTTTCCGACTTTTCTAACCGCTTCAAGTGCTTTTATATTCTGTTCAACAGTAGCATTTTTGTTCATTAATCTCAGCACCTCATCGTTGCTTGATTCAAAACCAAAATTAATCAATTGGCATCCGCATCGTTTAAGAATTTCTATAATCTCTTCATCCATGATATCAACTCTCGCATTGCAGAAAAATTTTATCTTCAAATTTGCTTCATTTAGCGCTTTTTCAAACTCAATCAATCTGTTCTTACTCATAACAAATAATTCATCTTGGAACAAATAACAGTTCACCCCATATTTCTTCCATAATATTTTTAGTTCTTCCATAATATTTTTTACACTTCTGAGCCTTATTCCTTTTTCCATTCTATAACAAAAATTACAGCGATTAATGCATCCCCTACTGGTTATAATAAAAAAACTTTTTTCGTGCGGTTCTTGACGATATGTCTTGTAACAACTTGTATATTTTTCCATCGGGAAAATTTCCCATAATGGGAAGGGAATTTCGTCGAGGTTTTCTATTCTCACATTTGGAGCAGTTTTTTTAAATTTATTATTCTCTAAGTAAGCAATTCCTTTTACTGAAGATAAATTTTCTCTTTCAATTTTACATTTCAATAAATCAACGATTGTATTTTCCGCCTCACCGAGGGTAATAATATCCGCGCCAGTTTCTTGTAACATAAACTCGGGAATGGGTGAAGGACCAGGACCTCCTAATACTAGCCACGCATTTTTTTTATTTTTATTAATAACCTTGCATAAATCACGAACAGTTTCTTCAAATCTGGCAGCCATAAAGCCCACCCCAATCAAATCATATTCGTTTTTCCTTAGATGTTCTGCAAGTTGTTCATTGGTGTAATGAAAAACATCCATGCAAAATGCTTCGACACTTGCCCCTTTTTCATTCAAAACTGCCGCAAGATAAGCAGGCCCCAATAAGAATTGATTATCTTCTTGATGTAAGTCATGGATTATAAAAAGTACTTTATTTTTCTTGGTGAACATATTTTAATCAGAATACACTCCTTTTAAAAGATTTTGTAACTTATCCTACATAAATCATTTTAAACTCTTCTTTGTAATTTTATGTATGTTTAAAGATAAAAAAATTTTAGCGATTATTCCTGCAAGGGGGGGTTCTAAAAGATTGCCTGGAAAAAACATAAAACTTTTTGCAGGGAAGCCCCTGCTTTCATATAGCATTAAACATGCTCAGCAATCGAAATATGTTGATAGATATGTTGTTTCCACAGAAGAGGAGGCAATTGCAAGGGTAGCAAAAGATTATGGTGCAGAAGCGATAATCCGTCCAAAAGAACTTGCAGAAGATATAACTCCGATGACGCCTGTTTTAAAAAACGTCCTGGAGAATGTTGGAGAAGAATTCGATTATCTTGTTTTATTGCAACCCACAAGTCCATTAAGAAAATCCGAAACCATCGATAAAGCCATAGAATTTTTAATTGCAAACGAAAGTAATTTTGATTCCTTATTGCCTATTAAAAAGTTTGGTCATAAAATCATTTCAATCGTCGACGGAATTTGTGATTTAAAGGGTAAAAATGATGTAAGAAGCCAGGATTGGAAGCCAACATATTTTGAATGCAGTACGGTTTATGTGTATAAAACTTTTTTAGCAAAAAATAATCTCCTAAATAATGAGAGAATTCTCCCTTTTTTAATTGAAAGTGATATTGAATCAATAGACATTGATACTCTTGAAGAATTTCAAATTGCTGAATCAATAATGAAAGCGATTGAGTGAAATATACATTCTTTCTACATAAGTCTTTTAAAGGGATCATGATAATTTTAATAATGAGAGAAATTCAGATAGGAAAAAGAAAAATTGGGGAAGGTCATCCCCCGTATATCATTGCTGAAGCTTGTATAAATCATGAGGGTTCTTATGAGCTTGCGAAGGATATGGCTCTTGAAGCGCGTAAGATGGGTGCAGCTTGCGTGAAATATCAAATTCATGTCCTTGAAAACGAAATGTTGCGTGAAGCTCCCCAATCAGACAATTTTGATGAATCTTTGTGGGATACTTTAGAAAGAACAAATCTTTCAATTGAAGAGCATAAAAAATTAAAAAAGTTCTGCGAAGAAATTGGTATTCAATATTTATGTACCCCATTCAGTCGAGATGGTGCGGATATTTTAGAAAAAGAAATTAATGTTGATTTTTATAAAACCGGTTCGGGGGAATTTACAAACATCCCCCTAATTAAATATATCGCAAAAAAAGGGAAGCCCATGATCATCTCGTCGGGAATGAGCGAATTATATGAAGTAAGAGAAACAGTGAATGAGGTTAAGAAAATTGGGATTCCTTTTGTTTTAATGCATTGCACTTCGGCATATCCCACTCCGCCAGAAATTGTTAATCTTGGAATGATCCCCCGTTATAAAAAAATGTTCGATATTCCTGTTGGGCTTTCAGACCATTCACAAGGAATAATCACTTCACTTGGAGCAGTTGCATTAGGTGCGAATGTAATTGAAAAACATTTCACATTCAATAAAAATCTTCCTGGTCCAGATCACGCTTCATCAATAGAACCAGATATGCTTAAAGAATTAACTAGTAATGCAAAAATTTTATATCTGGCTTCAGGTTCTGAAAGAAAAATTTTTCCGCAAGAAAAACAAATTAGAGAATGGGCAGAACATAGTGTTGTTTCAGAAAGATATATCCCTAAAGGGGACGCATTAACATTAGAAAATGTTTGGGTTAAAAGACCTGGACCTAAGGGAGACGTTATCCCCTCTAAAGACCTAGAAAATATCCTCGGTAAAACTGTTAAATTTGATATCCCCAAAGATACTCGGATTAAATATTCTGATTTAGAGTAGGTTGAATACATAAATCTTTTTAAACAATTTTTTAATAATTATTTTATGTCTGAAAAAATTGGTGAGAATAAGAAGAAAATAGCAGTAATCGCATCTTCAAGAGCAACATATGGTTACAAAAGAAAATTAATAGGATTAATTAATAATTCCCAAAAATTAGATTTGCAGTTAATTGTAACCGGAATGCATCTAATGAAAGATTATGGTGATTCCATAGATGAAATACAACAAGACGGTTACCCGATTATCTCTAAATTAGGATTTGATTTAGCGAAAGATACTCCTGCGGATTGGGCCAAATCAATTGGAAAAGAGATTTATGGTTTAGCAGAAATTTTTGAAAAAATAAAACCCGATATTGTTCTAGCTACTGGGGACAGGGGGGAAATGTTTGCAGTTGTTGCAACCGCAGCGTATATGAATCTTCCAATTGCCCATATTCAATCGGGAGATGTTTCAGGACATATTGATGGTTCTGCTAGGCATGCTATGACCAAATTAAGCCACATCCATTTTGCGGCTTGTGAAGATTCTGCAAATAGGGTAATTAAAATGGGAGAAGAACCCTGGCGGGTTTTTAATGTAGGAGCTCCGCAATTAGACGAAATAATTCATTCAAAAAAAATTCCAAAAAAAGATTTAGAAAAAATTCTTAAATTAAATCTTGATAAAAAACCTCTGCTTGTTATTCAGCATCCAGTTTTAGTTGAAAATGAAAATGCCTATTTTCAAATGAAAGAAACTATGGAAGCACTGAATTTATTAAAACACCCGTCGATAATTGTTTATCCAAATATTGATTCTGGGGGGAAAAATATCATTAATGCAATAAGAGAAGATGAAAATCTCCCATTCATTCATACTTACAAAAATATTGATAGAAAAGTTTTTATGAGCCTACTGGGAAATACTTCTGCAATTGTAGGAAATTCTAGTTGCGGAATTTTAGAAGCCCCTTCGTTTAAATTACCTGCGATAAATATTGGAAATCGGCAGAGAGGTAGAATGCAGGCAATTAATGTGATTAATGTAGGTTATAAATCAGAAGATATTCATCAAGCAATAAAAAAAGCGCTTTACGACGACAATTTTAGGAATAACCTTAAAACTTGTGAGAATCCTTATGGGGATGGATTTAGTTCAGAGCGGATCCTAAAAATTCTAGAAGAAATTCCCCTTGATGCTAATCTTTTAGACAAAAAAATTACTTATTAAAATGAAAAAACCAAACCTATTTATCATCGGTCCGCCTCGCTCTGGAACAACGAGTTTGTATAAATACTTATCAGAGCACCCCGAAATATTCATGTCTCCAAATAAGGAGCCGGATTTTTTTTCAGATTATAGGAATGACTTGAGTATTAAAGAGTTGCAAGAATATGAAAAATTATTTAATGAAGTGAAATCTGAAAAAATAATTGGGGAAGCATCTCCTAATTACATATTCTCCCCGAATGCGCCAAAAAAAATTTTTGAATACAATCCAAAAGCAAAAATAATTTCAATAGTTAGGGATTCAAATGAAGCAATCGTTTCCTACTTCAAACTTATTGCTATTGAAAAAAGATTGCACCCTCAGATTGATTGGGATAATATCGCTCCACACTGGGAAATTTATGATTATAAAACAAATCTTGCTCGTTGGAGAAAAATTTTCCCTAGAAAACAAATCCTTCTTTTAGATTTTAAGGAATTTTCTGAAGATACAAAAAAAGTTTATAAAAAAGTTCTGGATTTTCTGGGGGTTAATGACGATGGAAGAATTGATTTTAAAATATACCAAGAAAGTTATATTCCACAAAGCAAAAAGATAGAGTTGATACATCACTGGGTAGCGTCTCATGAAAGAATTAAATCTTTCTTAAAAATTTTCCTCCCAAAAAGTATATATTTGAAGATAATAAAGTTTAATAAACAAAGTGATAAGACTAATCTTAAAAGATAAAATGAGTAGAACAGGGAAAACAAAAATTTTGGTGACAGGAGGTTCAGGATTAATTGGTGCAGCATTAGCAAATTACCTTGTGAAAAAAGGTTACATCGTTAATGTTTTAGATATGGCTCCTTGTTTAGATATAGAAGGTATAAATTATTTCCAAGGGAGTATTTTATCAAAAACAGATATCGCAAAAGCAATGGATGGATGTGATTATGTTTTTCATCTCGCAGCATTACTTGGGGTTAAATATTCTACCGATAATGCTTTGAAATGTCTTGATGTAAATGTTATTGGAACAAGAAATGTTTTACAAGAAGCAGTAAACGAGGGGGTAAAAAAAGTGGTATTTGCATCCTCTTCAGAAGTTTATGGGGAGCAGGGAATTGATGAAAAAATAAAAGAAACTGCTGTGTTGCGCCCAATTTCAGAATATGGGTTTAGTAAATGTCTTGGAGAAGAATATTGTAAGGCATTTAAACAAAAATATGATTTAGATTATGGCATAATAAGATTTTTTAATATTTATGGACCGAATCAGGCATTAAAGTTTGTAATGCCTTTATTTATACACCATGCTTTAGAAAAAAAACCTATTCAAGTATTTGGAAATGGCAGTCAAAAAAGATGTTTTTGTTATGTGGAGGATGCAGTAAAAGGAATCGCCGAGGTTATGTTTAATAGAGATGAAGATAATCAAATTTTTAATATAGGAAATGATAAGGAAGCAATTTCAATGTTTGAAATGGCAAAGAAAGTTTCAGATTTAGTCGGTTGTGAAGCAGAACCAATTAAAGTCCCTTTTGAAGAAAGTGATAGGGAAGAAACAAGAGAGATTTATAATCGAATCGGGGACATAACCAAAGCTAAGGAGGTTTTAGGATTTGAACCAAAAATAAGCATCGAAGAAGGGATAAGGAGAATTATAGATTACGGATGCAATTTTAAATCTCAGTCTTAAGAAGATTATTTATCAGGTTTGCAATTCTCTCAGCGGTTTTTCCGTCTAGTTTATACGCAAAATCTTTTATGAATTTTTTTCTAGATTTTTTAAATTTTTCTTTAAATTCTTGGTTATATAAAATCTTGTTTATCGATTCAACAAGATGATCTTTTTCGTAAATGCTAATTCCCACACCATCTTCTTCATAATTTGTTAAGTTATATCTCCCGCCAATTTCAATTGTTATAACGGGGCGATTTAATAAAACTGTTTCTATTGCGACCATGGAGGAAGAAGTAATAAGGATATCACAGGCACTTAAAAGAGAATACAATTCTACATTTTCAATAATCTTGACATTAGTACTCTTTACCTTTTTATAAAGTTCTTTTTTATCCATGTTTGGATGAGGTTTAATAATAAATTCAAAATTTTTCTTGTCAGGAATTTTTTTTATTGTTTCCAAAAATTCTTCTAAACCATTTTTTATTGGAATTTCTTGTCCCCCGACGAGATATTGCGCAGCAAAAACAATAACCTTTTTTTCAGAATCTAAACCAATTTCTTTACAAGCTTCTTCTTTTGTTTTTTGTTTAATCTTATCAAATCTTGGTTGTCCGATTGCACTAATTTTTTTTGGATTAGTGCCCATAGAAATCAAAAAATTCTTCTCTCTGTTTCCACTCACAATAGTTTTATCTGCTAGCACTTCTTTAAAAATAGCATCTCCTAAAACTGTCCCATGCTGAATAACAAACGTTTTTATCTTTTTCTTTTTTGCAATAATAATCGCCACTCTTGATAAGGGGTTTAATTCTTCAGCTAAGATAATCATTTTATTTTTTTCTTGGTCATACATTTCATTTAATAATTCAATATCCCGGATCATATCCAAATATTTTTTTCGGGTATTCATATAGTATCTCAAAACTTCTATGATATCTTTATAATTTTCTCCAAGTCCTTTTTTCAAATCTTTTTGAATCATTTTCCATTGTTTATTCAGCCATTTTTCGGCTTCTTTTAGGTTTCTTTTAACATTGGGGGTTAGGTAAGAATCAATGTCTGTATATGGGGTATCATTTTTTTCTAAACTTTTTTTTGTATTTGAAAAAAACGCAGGGTCTTTTCTAATAATTTTTGCATTTTTAATCTTTGTTAGAATAGGGTAAAACGTTGAGACATGGATTGAATTATCTGCGAGCATAATTATCTCTGTTTGATTAAGGTTTTTTTTGCTAAAAATCTCTCTTTTTCTATTACTAATTTGTATTAAAATTCTCGAAATCCTATTTTTAATATCCTCAACAAAAGATTCTTTTTTTGGAGTTTTTAATAAAGGGTATAATCCCCATTCACTCAACTCCCACAAATTAATTTCCTTATAATTAAGATATTTATCAAAAACTTTTCTTAATCTTTTTATTTCTTCAAATTCCATATTATCCTCCGCAAATAGAGTAATTATTTTCTTTTAAATAAACTTCGTATTTCAAATTAGAATGGACTAAAGTTCCACTTCCGCATTGGATTTTATTTTCTAAAGGAAGAATTTCTTTTCCTGAATAAAAGATAAGCGCATGTTTTGTATAATGATCATTTGAAAAAAATTCTCCTTTCTTGTCTAAGATAAATTTACCCACGTCTTTTATTCCAGAATCTTTTTGATGAAATTCATAACTCATTGCATAGCTTGTAGCGACGGAAAAAATGCAAGATAAAATTACTACCCCATAAAAGAATTTCCTTAAATAAGCCTTATTTAAATTTTCTATGTATTTCATTCCAAAAAAGAAAAATAAAAAATAAAAAGAAAACATATACCTCCCAAAATCCACTGTCCAATGCTTATCAAATAAAAATGTAATCCAGGAGACAAATAAAAATACTGGTAAAATCATAAGAATATATTTTCCATATTCTCTGCCAAATTTGGCAACTCCGATTAGAATAGTCCAGCTTAATAAGATGCTGATAATCACAAAAGAAAAATAATAAATTCTTGAAAGAAAAAATAAAAATCCCCCGTAATTTAATTGATTAAGGAAAGGAATTCTATAAAATAAATGGAATATTTCTATTATCAAATTTGGATAATTTGCATTAAAATCAATAACTTGGGAAATCCCACTTATGTTCGACACATCTTTTTCTAAAACTGTGTCATAAAGAATTTTGTTCTTTATCATCCACGGAGCATTCAATAACAATCCAAGAATTAACGCGATTAAAATTAATTTTTTTTGTTTCCCATCCATTTTTTTGAAAAAGATATAGACGAAGAAACCCGCGAGGATAAAGTAACCTGTTTGCTTGCTATAAAGAAGTAAGGCAGTGGTTATTGCAATCAGAAAAAAAAGTTTTAGGTCTGCTTTTTCATTCTTTTCAAAGATGTAAAAAAGAAAGAGGGTAAAAAATAATGTAGGCATTTCAAGCATTATTGATGTTGACATAAGGATAGAATAAACATTAAATAAAAACAGGCACAACAAAAATATTTTGCTTTCTTTTTTTAATTCAATAATCTTAAGTATTTGCATGAATACCAAGATAGAAAGAATGAAAAAGATAAAAGGGATTAATTTCCAAGTTAGTTCCAGTAAAAAACCATCTAAAAAAATTGTTGGAAAAGCATTGAGAATCATTAGCAATGGGGGGGTATAAAACCTAAAATCTCCTTCAAGAACATCGTATGTATTTGGGAGATATCTAAAAGAAGGGTCTGTCCACATCGTTATTGGATTTAAAAATAGCAACGGAATTCTTATCAATATTGCAATTGCTATTATCCAATAAATCCATTTTTCTGTTTTCATCTTTTTCTTCCAATATAAACCAAGTAAGGGGAAAATGTTTTTGACTCAAATGGCTCACAATAAATCATCACTTTGTTCAACATTTTAAATAATTTCAGTAGGAATTTTCTTGTGCTCTCATTTTGCACAAGCAAGGCGATATTAGACTCCTCCGAAGAATCGGAATAAATTCCCCCAACATAATCACAAAATAATTTTTTAAATTTCTGGTTGATAGTTCTCTCAAAAACAGAGAGGTTCATTATTTTCAAATTATGTTTTTCTAATAAATTTTTAGACATAAATTTTTTATAAATCCCTTCGAGATTTGGAATGATTATAACGAGATATCCCCCCGATTTAAGCAGTTTTGAATAATTTTCAATTACATTATCAAAGTTTTTGAAATGTTCACTAAAACCATAATCAAATAGAATATTAAAATAAGAGGAATAATTTTTTAAAAAAGATTCGTCAAAAAAGTCAGAATGAATTACTTTTCCTTTTAATTCAGCTCCGTTAAGGTTGGATAATGTTCTTTCGACGGATTTTTTTATTAATTCCACCCCATAAATTGAATACCCAAATTTTTTATTTAGATAAATTAATTTAAAACCGGGATAACAGCCAACTTCAAGCACCTTGTATTTATTTCCCGTCGGTAAAAATTTTTCCATTAAAGAATGAATTTTCCTGTTTGCATAAACCGAATCATCCCAAAATATTTTTCCTTTTTTATTTTCTGAATAAAATTTATTCTCCCAAAAATTTTTATCCGCAAATTTTAAATTTTTCCCTAATTTATCCTTTTTAATATTTCCCATTCTTTTCTTAATTTTTTCGCTTCTTTTCTAAACTTTAATATTTTTTTAAAGTAATCCAAACTATCGCTAAAGACCTTTACCGTCGAAGTTTTATCAATTCTTCTTAAAAATAAGGTTGGGAGAATTTTTATTTTATAATTCTTATAGTAGCTTCTTACAATAACCTCTGTGTCAAAAAACCATTTTTTATCTCTTATTTCTTCCAAGACGGGGATTATTTTTTTCGTATTAAAAAATTTAAAACCTGCTTCTGTATCTTCAAAAGGGATTCCTAAGATTGATTTGACTAAAAAAACATAACCTCTGCTTAAAATTGTTCTCATAATTATTCTTAAATCCAGTTTATGGATTCTGTGGGCATTTACTACATCATATCCTTTGTTTAGGTAATGGTACGCAGGAAGAATATACCATGGGGGAGTTTCTAAATCAATATCTAAAAATCCAGTAAATTTCCCCTTAGATAATTTCATCCCTTCTGTCACTGTTCCACCTCTTCCAACATTTTTTTCATGCATTAACAATTTTATTTTGGGAAATTTTTTAGATAATTCGGGAAGATAATCTCGTGTTCCGTCATTTGAACAGTCATCAATCATAATAATCTCGTAATTTATTTTCATCTCCTCGAGAAATTCAATTAGTTTTGGTATACTCTCATGAATGTGTTCTATTTCGTTATAACACGCAACTACAACACTCAGGTCTATTTTTTTTTGCATTTTACGAAAACATTTTTTTAAAGACGAACATCGCGGAAAAAATATTTAATTTTAATTGGGTAAATGATTTCATCCTTCTTAAATGTTGGAATATTTTTTTTGGGCGCAGATAAAATCTTCTGAAAGCTTTCTTTTGCAAATCGATCATTTCTTGTGCGCTTAATTCTGGAAGATTATGAACTGGTTTGGTATAAACTCCGTAATTGTCATAATCAAAATTAAAAATCAATTTGTCTTTGTCTAATTGTTTGAATACTTCACTTCCGGGATAGGGTTTTAAAATTAAAAATTTCGCAAAATCAGGATCCAACTCTTTTGCAAATTCAATTGTGTCATTAACAGT
>Ga0208375_1003556_pt1 | contig 13120 bp, 8 predicted proteins | sample RifOxyD1_FD_184038 | JGI IMG/M metagenome (GOLD analysis project Ga0208375, IMG submission 184038) | Soil microbial communities from Rifle, Colorado - Rifle Oxygen_injection D1 (SPAdes) | ecosystem: Environmental > Terrestrial > Deep subsurface > Rock core/Sediment | place: Rifle, Colorado... | reverse complement strand
TCTTTGGCTGACAAATCTATGATCCATCCAAAAAAAGGAGCGCCGACAAGTTCTACAGCAGAAAACAAGACTTGGTAAAAAGCAAAAAATATTGGTAATTGCAATAATAATGGCAAACATCCGCCAAGCGGATTAGCTCCAGCTCTTTTAAAAAGTTCCATCGTTTCTTTTTGCATTCTTTGTGGATCATCTTTGAATTTTTCCTTGAGCTTATTCATTTCAGGTTGAATTTCTTGCATTTTTTTCATGCTTTTATATGATTTATAGTTCAAAGGAAGTAAAATTATTCGCACCACTAACGTTAACAAAATAATCGCAATTCCATAATTGGGCATATATTTGTAAAAAAATTGCAGTCCTCTTAAAATTGGAACGGCAACCACCGCAAACATTCCAAAATCTACTGCAGCTTGTAGATTATCACCAGCTTTGACTAAATTATCGTAATTCTTTTGTTGATAAATAAAATACCCTTCCAGTTTATTATTTGGATTTGAAAAATTAATTACCAATTCACCGTTTATGTTTGCCGACTGTTTTGAGGGGATTTTTTCACTAAAGACGATAGCCAGCAAATGATAGTTGAAATCAATTCCTGCCCATTTTATAAAACCATCCAATTTTTCATCATCTCCAATTTCAACCCTTTTAATATCTTTGCTAAAAAGTAAAAATTGTCTGATTTTTTGGTCTTCTTTATGCTGTTTTCCTCTTAATTTGATTTCATAAATTGGGTTATTATTTGATTGTAAAGAGAAAAATAATTTTCCATTTTCTCCCATTTTAAGAACAAGCTTGATTCCATTTTTGAAATCATTTCCATGATAAACCTGGTTATTTTCATCATACTTGATATCAAAGTTAAGTTTTATTGGATTGTTTTCATTAACAATAAAAATTTCGACTGGATTTTTTTGGCCTGTGGTACTCAAAATACTATTTTGGGAAAAAATTCCTTTTGCATCAACAAACGTTAGTTCGTTTGTAATCGTAAATGAGGCATCTTTTCCTTCAATATTAACACTAGAAACACTTGGCTTATTTCCCTGATTGCCAACATAAGTCTCAGATAAAACTTCGGTTTTATCATTTACTGTAGCTGATATATTTTCTTTTACAATTTCAGATTGATTGTTAATTATAGGAGGGTTATTTTTAGGGGCAAAAAACATTTGCCAGGTAAACAGTACTAGTGCTGATAACGAAACAGCTATTATTAATCGTATCTGTTCTGTGTTCATGATTTTTTCTCCGAAGCGGGAACTGGATCGTATCCTCCGCTATTAAAGGGGTGACATCTTATTATTCTTAAAACGAGCAACCATACAGCTTTATAAAATAAATGTCTTTGAAATACTTCAATACCATAACTTGAACACGTTGGATAAAAACGACAATGATGACCCAGCATTGGTGATAAAAAAAGCTTATATAGCTTAATAAAAAAAACAAATATTTTATTTATGATCATTTTTACTTATATCCATTAAAATATCGGAAACCATTTTTTTAAAAAGAGCAATATCATCAATTTTACATCGCGTTGATACTACAAAAGATACATCTTTTCCAAGGTTCTTAAAAACTGATGTTCTAAAAATTTCTCTGATCAACCTTTTTAAAAGATTTCTAAAATTAGATTTACCAACTTTTTTTGAAACACTTATCCCGATTCTTGTGAGCTTACTATCAACTTTTGATTTTTTATAATAAGCACTTAAAAATCTTCTTCTTACGACCGAGCGCCCATTTTTTAGATTTTCAAAATCACTTGGTTTTAGAAGACGAAAGTCTTTTGAAAAAGAATTACACGACACCTATTTTATTTCTCGCCGATGGTCACCGTAAGGTTCTTTCGTCCCTTTGCTCGTCGACGACTGATAACACTTCGGCCGTTATTGGTAGACATTCTTTTTAAAAAGCCATGAACTTTTAATCTCTTTTTCTTTTTGGGTTGCCATGTACGCTTTGACATAAATTCCTCGCCATAAACAATATTTATTAATCATATCCAGATATTTCATATACCTTTACCTATCATTTGTAAAAAGGTCAATGGTATAAAGGGAATAACTTGCTAAAATCTAAAAATTTAAAAAATGCCAAAATATTTAATTTGTCAATTAGGCTACAATGGTAGTCGCTGTTTGGATTGCAAAATTATTTAAAACTCTTGCCTTGCAATTAGAGCAATCTGTTGTTAAAAGAAACCACCAAAAATCAAACATAAGGACACCGAGCATGGATCAGGGTTTTCCATTTCATCATTTCCTTAAAAATAAAACCAACATTATTTCCACAAAAATTTCTTCTGAAAAAACATTTGAACAATCTCCTATAGGACCAGACTCTTTCTCCTCTGATGAGTATGAACTTATTCAAAAAGAGGTCTTGGGAAGCCTTAGGTCTATCATTTCACCAGAAAAATTTAATGCTTTTTTTAAAAATAATTTTTATTTAGAATCGATATTTTTAGATAAGATTATTTTTCGTGTTTCGACTCCTTTTATTAAGTCAACTATTGAAAATAATTACCTTTCATCTATTGATGCATCATTGGAAGGAATTTTAGGAAAAAAGTATGATATTAATATTATCGTAGGTTCAGCTACGTCCAGCAGCTTTATTAAACCCTTTCAGCCAGAACGTGTTGTGGTCACAAATGATCCATCTCCAATAAAATCTGCTAAAACTGCCAAATTTACACTTACACAAAATAAGGAAGATTTAAGATTGAACGCTGAATCGGCATATATTAAATATATGAATCGCCCCGAGGTTCATGTAAATCATATTGATGTTTCTAAAAATTTTGATAATTTTATTATTGGCCCCTCTAATAATATGGCCTTTGCCACAGCTAAAGCTGTTGCAGAAAACCCCGGCGAAACCGGAAAGTATCCCACCCTTTACTTCTATAGTGATTCAGGACTTGGTAAGACTCATCTGCTCCACGCAATTGCCAACGAAATCAATCTTCGCTATCCAAATCTTGCTCTTTGTTTAACTACTGGCAGAGATTTTTTAAAGGATATGATTTACTACATTCAAAAAAAAGAAATCCATGAGTTTCAAAAAAAATATACTGAGAAAACTGATGTATTGATAATTGACGATATTCATGAACTGAGTGGCAAAGAGGGTACTCAAAATGAATTTTTTCATATTTTTAATGAACTTCATATAAAACGTAAACAACTCATTTTTACGTCGGATAAATCTCCCAAACAAATAGATGGATTAGAAGATCGAATTAAAACCAGGCTTCAATGGGGACTGGTTATTGATATTCAAAGACCCGATCTGGAAACCAGAATTGCCATTTTAAAAAAGAAGGCAAACGAATTGGATCTTTATCTAAAGGAAGATATTATTAATTTAATTGCAAGTTCTATAAAATCAAGTATTCGAGAACTGGAGGGATCACTTGTAAGACTCAAAGCTTTCTCCGATTATATGAAAATCGAAATTGACGTAGAAATTGTAAAAGAAATCCTGAAATTACATAAAAGTTCCGACCAAGAAAAAGCAAGTATGGACTCGATTGCTAAGGCTACTTCAAAACAAACCAAAATACCCTTGGCTGATTTAAAATCCAAAGCTAGAAATAAAGAAATTGCCAGGGCCAGACATATGGCCATGTATTTGTCTCAGAAAATTTTAGGATCTACCCTGAAAGAAATAGGCAAATATTACGGAAATCGGGATCATACCACTGTAATGCATGCCGTAGAAAAAGTTAAGCAGGATTTAAAAACTGACAACTCTCTTTCCACTGATATCGTAGCTATAGAAAGCCAAATATAATCTCATTTTTATCCACATAATTTATTTTGAAATGTTAATAATTAAATTGGTTATCTATTTAATTTTATGCATTTTCTTCATTGTTTTCCACATTCGTTAATATCATTATCATTGTATAAGTTTAAATTCACCGGTTTTTCTATCCACAATTTGGTACAACAAGGGGATAAAGTATTTTTTTTAGACATATAGAACAAAATATTAATTCTTCAAATCTGACTGGGGAGAACGGGTATAAAAGTTCTGAACAACCGTTAAATTCAACTTATTTTGCTTCGAATCTCCGAATTACTTGCCATTCGAAAAAAGAATTATTAATATAAATATCTTTTATGTATTAAAAAAACATTTGAAATTATTATGTTTTTTAGTTATTAACTTTTACACAAGAATAATAATAGTATTATTTATATATATAGATATTTATTTTAGTATGATATTTCGTAGGTTTTAAAAAACCTTCAAGTTTAAGGGGAGTGAATGCATTTAAATGTTCACGCACATGAGTTAAGGTCTGTTATTTCAAGAATTAGTGCAATTGTAGATAAAAAAAATACAAGACCAATTTTAAGCTGCATCCTTCTTGTGGCTAAAAAGAATTATTTACAATTATCCTGTACTGATCAAGAAGTGGCAGCACAAATTTTTATCCCGGCAGAAATTTTCGAGGAAGGATCCTTCTGTGTTAACGCCAAAAACTTTTCAGATGTTCTTAGAGATTTTCCTGAATCACTTGTTTCGATATCTTTTAACGACCAAGAAAATATTTTAAAAATCCAAAATGAAAATATCAATTTTTCCTTAGTTGGTTTTAATGATACCCAATTTCCCCTTCTGTTCTTTGGGGATAAGCAACCTTCATTTGAAATACCATCTTATGAATTGCTACGAATTATTAATAAGACGTCCTACGCCATATCAGTAGATGAAACTAGGCCATATTTAAATGGGATCTATCTGCAACAAATAGATGCAAAATTAAGATCAGTTGCCACCGATGGCTATCGATTATCACTACTTGATATTGAAGATTTCAGCTCTAATGTTGTAGAATATATGTCAAATGGAATCATTATTCCCAAAAAGGCTGTCTTTGAATTAAAAAAAATGGCAGAAAACCATTTGGATAAAATTTTTAAGATATCGGTTGATGAGTCGTTTATTTATGCCAGTGTAGATGATTTGGATTTTTTGTCCAGTCGATTAATATCCAGGGAATATGTAAAATATCAAGCAGTCATACCTTCCAAGGTTTCCTACGTCATAACTGCAGATAAAAATCTTCTTTTAAATGCAGTAAAGCGTATCAGGATAATGTCTGATGAAAAGACCAATGGAATCCGCTTATCTTTTTTAAAAAATGAAATGCATGTAACTGCAAAGAATCCTTCCTTGGGTCACGGAGTTGAAAAAATACCAGTGGAATATGATGATAAAGAAATAGAGCTTGGATTGAATGCCCGTTATATGATTGACCTGTTATCAGCTTTTGAATCCAACGAAGTCCAACTTGAACTTAAAAATGAATTTGGCCCTATTCTGGTAAAATCGCTTGATGAGCAAAATTTTTTGGGCGTAATTATGCCATTTAAACTTTAAATTATGTCCTATTTTTGGCTTGAAAAAATCAAGGTGATTAATTTTAGAAATCTTAGTGCGGATGTTATCACTTTTGGCAATGGTATTAATTGTATTTTTGGTGATAACGGGAATGGTAAAACCAATATCTTAGAGGCTGTTAATCTTCTAATTCAAAAAAAATCATTTCGTAAAAATACCGCTTTTCCACAAATCTTAAGTATAGATTGTGAAGAAAATGAAATTATATTCTCATCAGTTTTTGTTGTAGAAGGAGAGCGGAAAACATTATCAGCTAAAATATCGTCTGATAGTTCAAGTTGGTTTTATAATCAGGAGCTGCTCAAAAGTAAAAATCCTTTTAGTAGCATTTTCATCAACCCCTTTGATTCACATCATTTTTTTGACAGTTCTTCATTTAGGAGAAAATGGTTTGATGAACACATTTCCCAGTGGGACATCGATTATAAAAAAAAATTAAGGGACTATCACCAATCTTTGAAATTTCGAAATACCTTATTAGCAAAAAAGCCATCTTATTTTTTGGATCAAATTTTTGCTATCGATGAAAATTTAGCTAATTTATCGAAACTGATAATTGAAAAAAGGTGTGTTTTTTTGAGTGAAATTTCTGATTTTTATAAAAAAACATTCAAAGCGATTTTTTCCGAGGAAAATGATTTAGAGATCCAGTATCAGTCAAAAATAATAGGTTTTTCTGAGGTTGAGATAAAAAATGTATTAAAAAAAAATTTAGAAAAAGATAAAATTTTAGGGCATACTTCTTATGGAATTCATAAGGACGATTATATACCTTATTTTAATGGGTTAAGGTCCTTTGATTATTGCTCTTTAGGGCAACAAAAAATGAGCTACCTTAGCCTCATATTTGCCTATATAGAGCTTCTAAGGTATAAATACAAGGCATATCCCGTAGTATTAATTGATGACGTTTCTGGCGAGCTTGACAAAGAGCGTTGGAGTAACCTTATTGATTATTTAAAAATATGCAAATGCCAGGTTTTAATTACAACAGCAAATGAGAGCTTTCAAAAAGAATTAGAGAAGATTGATGGAGCTATAAAAATCTTGGTTGCAAACGGAAGGATTCTAAAAAACTGAAGGGATTAAGTTTTTCATTAAAGGAGTATTTTTTTGGAAAATTCACATGAGTCGATTTCTAAAGTAGGCAACGGTGGTTATACAGCAGATAAAATAAAAGTACTTGAAGGTTTGGATGCTGTTAGAAAAAGACCAGGTATGTATATTGGTGATACCGGGGTTCGTGGTCTTCATCATTGCGTTTATGAAATTGTTGATAATGCGGTAGATGAAGCGTTGGCAGGTTACTGTAAGGAAATCAAGGTTGCAGTCCATGTTGATAATTCAATCAGTGTCATTGATGATGGTCGTGGTATTCCAACCGGGATACATCCAACTGAAGGTGTGTCCGCTGCTGAAATCGCATATTGTAAATTACATGCAGGTGGTAAATTCAACGAGGACGGAGGGGCATATAAGGTCTCGGGAGGTCTTCACGGAGTGGGTGCCTCTGTTGTAAACGCATTATCCAAGTGGGTCCGACTAGTTATTAAACAAAATGGAAAGCTTCATAAGCTTAATTTTGCTTACGGCAAACCTGAGGAACCATTACAGGTTGTCGGCGATTTGGATAATCCAAGTGAAACAGGTACCTCGGTTACCTTTAAACCCGATGATGAAATATTTGAAACATCTGAATTTAATTTTGAAACTTTGGCCAAAAGGTTTCGTCAGATGGCTTTTTTAAACAAGGGACTTAAAATAATTCTTAAAGATGAGCGAATTGATAAAAAAGAAATTTTTCACTACGAGGGCGGAATTCAAGAGTTTGTTGCTTATTTAAATAGGGGAAAGAACCCCGTTCATAAAAAAATTATTTATTTTTCGCATACTAAGGATGATTATGAGGTAGAGATTGCCTTGCAGTGGACGGATTCCTATAACGAATCAATATCAAGTTTTGCAAATAATATTGCAACTCCAGAGGGGGGGACGCACGTTTCTGGTTTTAAAACTGCACTTACCCGGGTAATGAATGCATATGCCAAAGACAATCAATTACTAAAAAATATTAATATAAGTTTGACTGGTGAAGATATGCGGGAAGGACTTACCTCCATTGTGTCAGTTAAGCTCAAAGAACCTCAATTCGAAGGCCAGACTAAATCAAAACTAGGAAATTCTGAAATCGAAGGCGCTATTAACTCCATGGTGGGGGAGCGATTAAAAATTTACCTGGAAGAAAATCCAGATACCGCTAAAACAATTATAAGAAAATCCGTGGATGCAGCAGCAGCCAGAGAGGCAGCTCGCAAAGCCAGGGAGTTGACCAGGCGGAAAACGGTATTGGAATTTAGCGGACTTCCGGGAAAAATGGCGGATTGTCAAATTAAAGATCCCGCACTCTGTGAACTCTATATCGTAGAGGGAGATTCTGCAGGTGGCTCAGCTAAACAGGGAAGGGATCGGAAAAATCAGGCAGTGTTACCACTGAAAGGAAAAATCTTAAACGTGGAAAAAGCCAGATATGATAAAATGCTTGAAAGTGCAGAAATAAAAACGCTTGTCCAGGCCATGGGTACTGGGATTGGTAAGCAATCATTCGATATTAAAAAGCTTCGATATCATAAAATTGTCATCATGACCGATGCTGACGTGGACGGTGCACACATTAGAACTTTATTACTAACCTTGTTTTATAGACAGTTTCCAGAATTAATCGAGAAAGGTTATATTTATATTGCCCAACCACCGCTTTACAAATACAAAAAAGGCAAACATGAGAGATATCTTAAAGATGAAAAAAGCTTGGAGGCTTACCTGGTTGAAAGCGCACTGGACGGTACGAAAGTAACCATACATGGTGATGTAATTGAAAACGAGAAGGCAATTTCGTTAATCAATAAACAACAGCTTTTTAAAAAAACCCTGGCTTCCTATGATAACCATTTTGATTCGGTTCTACTTGAAAAAATAGTTACTGATGGAATAATTAATAGCGAAACCCTTAAAGATAAAGTCAAGCTTCAAGTGGAGGTCGATAGACTAACCAAGTATTTCAAAGAAATGGAGCACTTGCTTTTTAAGAATTATTCTTTTGAAATCATTGATGATCCTGACCAACAGGTTTTTATGGTTAAAGTGGAAGTGAAATCATCTTCTCGCACAAAAAGATTTAAATTTAATTCATACTTTTTAGATTCACCTGAATTTGCCAACCTGGTTAATAATTTCGATGGAATAAAAAGGTATGTGAATTCAAAGTACATCATGGAAAGTGATAAAAAGGAAATCAAAGAGTTTGAGTCCCTGGATGCTTTTTCCCAAAGCATAATACTAAATGGCAAGTTGGGTGCCTATATACAACGCTATAAAGGCCTGGGTGAGATGAACCCGGAACAGCTTTGGGAAACAACTATGAATCCAGAAGCACGAACGCTTTTACAAATACAAATAGAGGACACAATTGAAGCGGATGAAGTTTTTTCTGTTTTAATGGGTGATCAAGTTGAACCCAGAAGAGAATTTGTTGAGCAAAATGCCTTGAATGTTAGAAATCTAGATATTTAATTTAGAAGGTACCAATGACTGATGATAATAAAACAGAAGATAGTGAAATTAAAATAGTAAAAGAAAAAATTGATGGGGTTCAACCATTGATAATTCAAGATGAAATGCGTAGTTGTTATCTGGATTATGCGATGAGTGTAATTGTAGGAAGAGCCTTGCCGGATGTTAGGGATGGATTAAAACCCGTGCATCGAAGAGTTTTATTTGCAATGCGAACCCTTAACAATTATCACAACAAACCATTTTTAAAATCAGCCAGGGTTGTAGGTGATGTTATTGGTAAATACCATCCTCACGGTGATACAGCGGTTTATCATACGATTGTAAGAATGGCTCAAGATTTTTCCATGAGATATCCCCTGGTCGATGGACAAGGAAATTTTGGATCCATCGACGGTGATGAAGCAGCTGCCATGAGGTATACCGAAATCAGAATGAAAAAACTCTCAGAAGAGATGTTAAAAGATTTGGATAAGGATACTGTTGACTGGCAACCAAATTATGACGACTCCCTGCAAGAACCAAAAGTATTACCCGCAAAACTTCCAAACTTACTGGTAAATGGATCGGCAGGTATTGCTGTAGGTATGGCAACAAATATACCACCTCATAATTTAACTGAAATTATGAAAGCGCTTCTGGTATTGATTGATAATAAAAAGACAAGCATTGAAGAGCTGCTTATGTTGATACCTGGTCCGGATTTTCCAACCGGCGGAGAAATTCATGGATTGGAGGGGATTAGATCGGCGTATACTACCGGAAAAGGCATCATTCAGATCAGGTCAAAAGTGGATGTTGAAGCCTATGGTAAGGGGGATGATCGGGAAAGGATTGTGATTTCGGAAATTCCTTATCAAGTTAATAAATCCAAGTTGATTGAAAAAATTGCAGAGCTTGTTAATAAAAAAGTTGTTGAAGGTGTTTCAGATATACGAGATGAATCAAACCGTTTAGGGATTAGAATATGTATTGATTTGAAAAAAGGTGAAATTCCTTCAGTTATTTTAAACCGGCTCTATAAACATACCGAACTTCAAAAATCCTTTGGTATTATTTTCTTATCCATCGTAAACGGTACACCAAAAGTTTTAAATATCAAGGATCAGCTGCTTTATTTTATTGATCATAGAAAAGAAATAATTATAAGAAGAACAATTTTTGATCTTAATAAGGCCAGGGAAAAAGCCCATGTTTTAGAAGGATTAAAAATTGCCGTAGAAAATATTGATTCTATTATCATTTTAATTAAAACAGCAGAAGGTCCGGCTCAGGCCAAACAAAAATTGCAGGATAAATATCAACTATCTGAAATCCAGGCGCAAGCGATTTTAGATATGCGGTTGCAAAGACTAACCGGACTAGAGCGGGACAAAATAATCCAAGACTATAACTTAACGATGCAGGAGATAGAAAGATTAGAAGGCATTCTTAAAGATGAAACTAAAATTCGAGCAATCATTAAAGAAGAGTTCCAAGAAATGCTGGACAATTTTGGAGACAAAAGAAAAACGGTTATTGTTGCCCGGGGTAAGGAAATAGAAGTTAAAGACCTCATCAAAAATGAACAAGTTATTGTTACCATCACCCATAAGGGATACATAAAAAGAATGGCTAACGATACCTATCGTGCCCAAAAACGTGGTGGTTCGGGCGTTAAGGGTGCAGCCAGCACAGAGGATGATTTTTTTACCGATATTTTTACTGCCAATACTCACGCTACTATTTTGTTTTTTACCTCCAAAGGGCAGGTATTTTCAAAAAAAGTTTATGATATTCCGGAAGGTGTAAGAACTGCGAAGGGTCGAAATTTAGCCAATTTACTCCCGATTGCTTCCACGGAAAAAATAAAAGAAATTATTGCCATTGATGATGAAAATAAAATGGAAGGGATGTTCCTAGTTTTTGCCACGGAAAGAGGCTTAATTAAAAGATCCAGTTATGATGAGTATGTAAGAATTCAACAAAATGGCTTGCGGGCGATTAAAATTCAAGACGGTGATTCTTTGCTTGGGGTCAGGGTGACGGACGGTAAAAAAGACGTATTGCTCTGCTCGAGTTCAGGGAAAATTATTCGTTTTGCAGAAGATGATTGCCGGGTTTTGGGAAGAGTTTCACAGGGCATGAAAGGTATTAACTTATCTGAAAATGAAAAAGTAATTGGCATGGAAACTATTGATGATACTGTGGAGATTTTCTCTATTACTGATAATGGCTATGGAAAGAGGACCGGTGTTTCACAATACCGAAAACAAAGCAGGGGTGGCAAAGGTATCCTTGCCATGAAACTCACTGAAAAAACGGGTGAAATAATATCAATTAAACCAGTTACAGATAGTGATGATTTGATGATTATCACCGACAAAGGACAGGTTATACGGATTAAAATTTCTGGAATATCCCTAATTGGTAGAACAACACAAGGAGTGCGGTTGATCAGGTTAAAGGAAGGGGAAAAAGTCGTAGCGGTGGAAAATTTTTGTGATCCTGAATCAGAATCGGAAAATAATTCTAAAATTATTGAACCAGTAGAAAATATGGAAATTGTCGAATTTGAAGATATTGAAGCCGTAGAAGAAACTCCAGACGAAGAAACATAAGGGGTCAGGCGTTATTTTAAGTATAATTACCAAAATTTTTATTCTAGGTTTTTTAATATCTTGTGATTTTTCACCCAGACTGCAAAAAGAAATTTTAATTGCCCAAGACTATCTTGCGAGACAAGAAGTACAGAAAGCCATTGGAAAATATGAAGAAATTTTAAAAGTCGATTGCCCTGACGATATAAAAACAAAAATTTATTTTCAACTCGGAGAACTCTATTCGACCCATTTATTTAACAATCTCAAAGCGATTAAGTATTTCAGGCAGGTCATAGAAGTAACCAGTGATCCGAAATGGCTTTATATGAGCGAGGAGAAAATTGCGGAAATTAAATTTTCTTTTTTAGGAAAATATAAGGAAGCAAAGGCCGGATACGAAAAGCTTATAAGATTTCAACCAAGGCTTAAAAAGCATGACTTTTATGAATACCGACTGGGTCTTTGTGATACTTATTTAATGAATCACGATATTGCCAAAAAAAGATTTGAAACCATTTCCAATAGTGCTTCGCATGACTATAGGGTGCAAGCTTTTTATGAATTAGGACATATTTATTTTAAGGAAAAACAATGGCAGACAGCTTTGGATTATTGGATGCAATATGTTTCACTTGAAACAAGGAAAGATAACATTGTACATACTAAATATTTAATGGCCAATTGCCATGAAACCATGGAGCAGCTAGAGGAAGCATATAATCTGTATTACTCAATTTTTGGAGATTATCCCAATACTAAAGTTTTACAAAATCGTCTCAACTCAATTTACGAAAGAAGGGTTGCCCGAAAAAGGTAGGGGAATGAATTTTTTTATTTATTTTTTAGCAAGCACCTTGGTTTATTTGGGACTTTTTGCATTTCTAGCTTTGAACAATATTTTATATGTTTATTTGATAACGTATACCGTATTTATTTTGTCATTTATTTTGCTTTTTTATTTTGGAAAAATTCTTTTTAAAACAATAAGTAATGAAAAGTCTTCTAAAAAAGAAATTACATTGGCCATATTTACAATTATAATAAAAAATGCGCTTATATTAATAACGCTGTATTGGGGATATAAAATCATAGGAAAAAAAATCGTATTTGCTGTGGGACTTTATTTTGTGCAGATAGTAATATTGTATTTTTCAATAAATAAAAATTTAAAACATGAATAAGTTTATTCTTTTTTTTCTTCTTATCGGTAACTCTGTGGAAACTTTTTCTAGCGAGGGGTTTACCTGGCTCTCGACGGTTAAAAAAAGTACCGGGGTACCCGAGCATGTGCTATCTTTTGTTTTTATTTTTTTAGTAATTTTGGCAATAGGACTTTGGTACCGGATAAGCCTGATAACTTCGCCCAATCCAATAAATCCTGATAAAAAAATATCTATAAGAAGCATGGTTGATATGTATGGAAAGTTTATTTTCTCCCAAGCTTTATTGGTTATGGGTGAAGAGAAAGCCAAGCAATGCTTTTCCTTTGTATCAATTATTTTTCTAATTATTTTCTTTTCTAATCTGCTTGGACTAATTCC
>Ga0208375_1003554_pt1 | contig 13128 bp, 17 predicted proteins | sample RifOxyD1_FD_184038 | JGI IMG/M metagenome (GOLD analysis project Ga0208375, IMG submission 184038) | Soil microbial communities from Rifle, Colorado - Rifle Oxygen_injection D1 (SPAdes) | ecosystem: Environmental > Terrestrial > Deep subsurface > Rock core/Sediment | place: Rifle, Colorado... | reverse complement strand
CAGGCTTTCAACTTTTACTTCTTCTGACCTTGATTTTGTTATTTTTACTTTTGAAAAAGACGGAAAAAAGTATAGTTCAAGATTTTGAGGTATTCTTGTACTTAATCTATCAACCGGGCTAGCTGTTGTCATATAGTCACATAAAATAACAATCCCTAAACTTGCTCCGTTTTTTCTTGGAGACAGAAGTAAATGCCTCTTATCTGGAGAACATCCACCTGCTAAAGACTCTATATTTTTCTCAATTCTATAAAAATCATTGTTTAAAATAAATCTAAGAACTTCTTTTGTTACTTTTCTATCAAGTTCTTCTGAAAGGTTAGCTGTTTCATGTTCTAAATGGCTGTACATTCCAGTGGCTGTTGAAGATATATCTAGTGAATTAGGTAAGTAGTTTTGAGCAGCTTCTCTTAGTTTAGAATACATTTATTTCTGATTATGTATGGGTTTTAAAGAATTTGTATAGTCTGGTTATTACTAGACTAAATTTCTATATAAAATTGATTAAGCAATAAGTCTAGATTTGTATTCGTGGGCAGAGTAAAAATCAGGTAGTCTTGAAAAATACTCTCCTGCTTTCTGTGAAAACAATTCTCCATTGTGTTTTCTGCCTAGAGCATATTCTGCAACTGTTTTTGTTAGCAAGTCAAATCCTTCATATAATCTTTCTAAATCTCCTGTATAAACTTTTTTTTCACTACAATCTTCAGGATGTATCAGGGTTTCTAGTGTAGTATTATATAAAAGTGCGTAATTTTCCGGGCTTATTCTTGTTTCTCCTGATAGTTGTGAACTTTCCAATGCTTCTGCTAAGTATCTAACAAAGTATGTTATTGCCTCTTGAAAATTTTCATTAACTTCTACTCCTTTATTCTTCAACTTACTTGGAACCTGTCTTAAAGCTCTTACTAAATCTCTTTTTTCTATTCCAATAGTTGATTTTTCTCTGTTTAATTTCATGGGTAATTATACATTTTGTAAGGTATTTAAATCTTTAGAGTTGAATAATGCAACTAGAAAGTTAAAAGTGAAATGCAATTAATTTATATTTAGTATTTAAAGATTATTATTTAAAATCAGGCTTTTTTCTAACTAAAACTCTTACCACACCCACATTCCTTAGTTGCATTTGGGTTTAGAAATTTAAAACCTGATTCTTTTAAAGTATCAATAAAATCAATTTTAGTTCCATTTAGATATTCTATGTTTTCTTCACTGATGAGGATTTTTACCCCATTTTGTTCTAACTGGATGTCTTCTGCAAATTTCTCTTCAGTTAATTCTAAATCATATGTATAACCAGAACATCCACCTGCTAAAACAGCAGCTCTTAGGTAACCATTTTCCTTATTTTCCTGTTTCATTATTTCTTTAAGCTTTTTAACAGCTTTTTCAGTTAGTATTAAGCTAAATGTCTCTTTGTTTGTATTATTAGTTTTTGTTTTAGATTTTGAGTCTATTGCTTTGTTTAAATTATTAACTAATATATCAAGCTCTTCTTCACTAAATCCATGTCCTAAAACACCTTCTTCAAGAGTTTCAAAACCGCTTGCACCACAGCCTACGCAATGGATGCCAAAGTCCATTAGTATTTCTGATATTAACATTGCTTTATTTGGATGCTCTGCTAAGATATCTTGAATTATCATATCTTTTGTTATTTCTGTTATGTTTTTTGGTATTGCTTTTTGTTCCATCTTAATTTAATTAGTTTAATCTTGAATTGCTGATATTATATTTTCTTCCAGTTTCTCCAATTATTGCTGCTACTATGCATATATATTCTGCTAGCTGTGCGTCATTTTCATAATCAAAAAAGCAGGTTGAATTCTCATTTGTTATTTGTTCTGAATCTTTAAATCTTGCTTCAATATTAATTTTCATTTTATTAATTGATTAAATAGACTTAAAAAGTTAACTATTGTTATTTTAAGGCTTTACTTGTTTAGTTTTATTCATACTGACAATTAACCATTTGATTTAGTCTGCTATCTTCACTAAATACCATTCCTTTAAGAGAGAGGTCAATTGAAAAGTGGTTTGCTCCTGGTTTTTCTTCATGATCGTAAAATAATCTACTATTGCCTACTACTAATTTGATTAGACTTGAATATTTGCCCTTTCCCAAATCCTCTTCCAACTTTTGGAGTATTTCCTTGAATTCAAATACATTAGTGTCCTCTGCCATAATCTGCACTACTTCACTTGCCATTAACTTAAGTTCATATTCATTTACTTTTTCCATATCTGGAAATCTTTCAATTAGTCTTCCATAGCTTGTATTTTTATCATGATTTTCCATAGTTCAATTTTCCTATTTTATTGTGTTTTAATTTTTAACTTTATCTATCTTTTAATCTGAAAGGAAGAATATTATCAGGCATATTATCTGGTGACTGGCTTTCTTCTTGAGTTATAGGATATGTTTTATTTTTACTATCTGGAACTTGGCATAAATATTCTATAAATCCTGGGCGTGTTTGGTTTTCAATATATCTTTTTAATAACTCTGAATCAACATCTGGAAAAGGAGATAATTCTTGAATTTGTGCATTTAACTCTTGATACTCTATAGAAAACTCTGTCATTTTTTCTTTATTCCATTCTTCTGTTCTTGTTAGGTTGAATTTTCTTGATAATTCTAAGCATGCTCTTTCAAGAGAAAATTTACCTTTTTCGTTTAACATAAAAAATACTCATTTATTATATTTTTAAATCTTTGCATTGATTGTTACTAAAAGGTAGTAATTATTGGAAATGGACAAGATTTTAATTTACTTTTTAGAATTAATATATAACTCATTTACTTTTTCCCAGTTTATTATATTGAAGAAAGCTTCTATATAATCTGCTCTTTTATTTTGGTATTTGAGATAATATGCATGTTCCCAGACATCTAAACCTAATAATGGAATCTGCCCGTCCATTAAAGGAGAATCCTGATTTGGAGTTGAAATTATTTCTAGTTGTTTTTTTCTGTTTATTATCAGCCAAGCCCAGCCACTTCCAAATCTGTTTAAAGCAGTATTTGTAAATTGTTCTTTGAATTTATCAAAACTTCCAAATTTAGTTTCAATTGCTTTTAGAAGAGTGTCTTTTGGTTTTTTAGTAGATTTACTATGAGGTATTAACAACTGCCAGAATAAACTATGATTTGCATGACCACCTCCATGGTTAATAACAGCCCCTCTTATTTTTTCAGGTACATCTTCTATTTCTTTTAAGAGAGTATTTATTTCAATATCTGCAAATTCTGTGTCTTTAACAGCTGCATTTAGCTTATCAATATAGGCTTGGTGGTGTTTTTCATAGTGGACCTGCATTGTTTTAGAATCTATAAAAGGCTCTAAAGCATCATATGAATATTCTAACTTAGGTAAAGTAAAACTCATTTTATCCTCTTTATTTAATATAAAAGAATTTAATATTAAACTATATAAAAGTATGTGATGACTCTAGGAGTGTAAATTTAGTATATCTTCCAGTATAGAATTCCTTATTAATTGGAGAGGTTAATAGTTGCTATGAAAATTAGGGTTAAAAAACTTCAAGAAGGAAGTGTTTTAAGAGTTGTAGGTGGAGGGGAAGTTAAAGAGATATTAATTAATGAAAATTTCTTAGAACCAGATAATGAAGCAATTTCTTTATGTTTCAGAGGGGTTAATAGCTCTGGAATTATAGAGATTTCTCTGAAAGAGCTTAATGAAATCCACAAAGCTTTGAAAGAAAAGAAGCATGTTTTCAAAGATGTCAAGATTCTTAAGTTTGATAAGTAATTAAGTAGATTATATTTTCAGTTTCTTATAGCTATAAACCATGAACGTTCTTTATTATATGTTTTTCTTGAACTCCATATTTTTTGAAAGTAACTTAAAGAGTATGTCTTATTAGGACCATCTACAGGATCCATAAGAGTTATTTTTTTCGAGGTTATTTTTCTAACAACTGCATAATGCCCTACTTTTTCGACAGGATGGAAATAACATACAATTATTTTATAGTGATTTTTAGAATAGTATTTTAGTTCGTCAATTGTTGCCTCTCTGTTCACACTATATCTTAACTTGTATTTTTCAACTAAACTTAGAAAATCTCCATGATTTGTGCCTCTTATTTTGTTAGTGCCTATTAACTTTGTAATATCTTTTTCTGATTTTTTAATGCCCAGGCTGGCTAAAACCATTCTCATACATGCAGGACCGCAAGTATAGTTTGTTTCTTGTTCGTAATACGGAATCTGGACCATCATCTGAATTCTCCATGTTTGTATAAGTCATTTTTTAATATAGTACTATAATTTGAGGCTTTTGAGCCTTTAAAAGGTTTTGCATTGGCAAAACCTTGCTAATATCTATCTTCAGCTTTTAGATGTTCTATATATCTCTCCGCCTGGATAGCTGCCTGACAGCCTGCTCCTGCAGAGGTAACAGCCTGTTTGAAGACAGGATCTTGTACATCTCCTGCAGCATATACTCCTGTAATGCTGGTTTTTGAGAGTTTATCTGTTAAAATATACCCTTCTTTGTCTAATTTTATCTTATTTTTGAATATAATTGTGTTTGGATTATGCCCTATTGCTAAAAAAAATCCATCTGCTTCAATTTCTGAAATTTTATTTGTTTTAATGTTTTTTATTTTAACAGACTTAACTGTTTTGTCGCCTAAAATTTCTAAGACTTCTGTATCCCAGATAATCTTTATTTTATCATTTTTTTTATTTAAATTTAAAATTCTGTCCTGCATTATTTTACTTGCTCTAAACTCATCTCTTCTATGGATAAGGTATACTTTTTTTGCAAATTTATACAAAGCTAGAGTTTCCTCCATAGCACTATCTCCTCCACCAACTACTATTGTAATCTTATTTTTGTATAGTGCTGCATCACAAACAGCACATGTAGAAACACCTCTACCAAAAAATTTATCTTCACCAGGAATTCCTAGTTTTCTTGCTGATGCTCCTGTACATATTATAACTGTTCTTGAAACATATTTTTTTCCACCAGCTTCTATTTCAAATAAATCATTTTTTTTATCTGAACTTTTTGTGATATTAAAAGAATCTGCATTTTCCTGTATGTATTTTGCCCCAAATTTTTGAGCTTGTTTTTTTGCATTTTCTATTAAATCAGGACCATTAATTCCATGCTCAAAACCAGGGAAGTTTTCAACTATTGTTGTGAGACTTAACTGATCAGGTTCATAACCAGCTATAACAAAAGGGTTTAGGTCAGCTCTTGCAGTATAAAGAGCAGCTGTGTGAGCTGCTATTCCTCCACCAATTATTATTACATTTAGAATTTCTGAATCTTTAACCATATTTTATAATAATTTAGATATTATTTAAATTTGTTTATTTTAATTACATTTAAAAATTAGTTTAATATATTAATTATATAGTCTAGTTATTAGTATAATGGAAAGAATAAAAAAGAGAGATATTGCAAAGTTTGTTTCTTTAATTATATTGGTTGTAGCTTTTTTAATAGTTGCTATATATTTTAATTTGCAAGGAATTATAGAGCCTGATAAAATACAGGAAGAAATAAACAGCTATGGAAGTGTAGCTCCTATAGCTTATATTTTAATATTTGTAATTTCTCTCGTTACTTTTTTCCCGATTACAATTATTATTGTTTTAGGTGCTATATTATTTGGAAGTTTTTATGGGAGTATTTATTCAATTATTGGTGCTTTAATTGGAGCTATTATTGCTTTTTACATAGCCAGACTTCTTGGAAAAAGATTTGTTGATATTATAACTGAGATAAAATTCAAGAGAATTAAAAAATACAATCATCAAATAGCTAAAAACGGCTTTGCTGCAACTTTTGTAGCCAGAATTTCTCCAATTTTACACTATTCAGGACTTAGTTATTTTTTTGGCTTAACTAGAGTAAAATTTTGGGATTATTTTTTGGGAAGTTTTTTTGGAATTTCCATTTGGATTATAATTGTAACTTATTTAAGCGATTCTTTGGTTTCTTTAAGATTAGTAGATATAATAATTTCAGGTATTTTGTTCTTGCTGTTATTATTTATTTTACCTATTCATCACTATCTTAAGAAGTATATCAGATATTTAAAAAATAAACCGAAAAAAGAGAAGTGATTATCTTTTTGTTGCTTTAAAATTATTGTATTGAGTATTTATTCCACTGGGGTTTATTTTACTTATTTCTTTCATACTGCTCTGATATGTAAGCCTGCATTTGTTTAGTGTAGAATTCTCTTTGCTGATAGTATTCTCTCATATTTTGTAATTTATCGTCAATAAATATTATTTTTGCCTTTTCCTCAAGATCATCAAAATAATTTCCAACAGGAATATATCTTCCTCCACCCATGTTAATGAAAGCAGTAGGACCTTGATTAGCTTGCAAAACAAGATCAATTTTATCATCAGGAGTTAAATTATATTCATGAATTTCCACAAGGTTTATGGGTTTAATTGCTTCTTGGGGATCATATGTCCGATAGTTGTATCCAGCCATAATTCCTATTGCCATAGTAAATAAAGGGCCTAATGTAACAATAGCTCTAGAAAATTTATTCATTTTATTTATTCCTCTCCAATCTTAGAACATGCTCTATTCCTGCTTCCCAATTTTTTCTTTTCTGATCCCCTTCTCCGATAACTTGATCATAATAATGAGGGACTAATTCTCTAACTGCTTCAAATTCATCACTATGATGATATGTTGAAGTTACTATGATATTGGGAATACCTTTTTCCTTAGCTTTTTCTGTAAGAGAAATTCCTAATGGCAGTTTTGTACCATTTCTAACATTATTCATTACTTCTTGAAATTTTTCAAATCTCTCATAATCTTGTCTTTTATGAACTGCATCTCTTGCAGATTTTAAAATAACTTGATGAGTATTTAATTTAGCCATTACTTTTTCAACATATTCTTCTGGAGTAACTCCAAATACTTCTGCACATACACTAACAGCTCTATAAACAGGACTTTCTTCTTTTATTTCCTTAAATCTTCTATTTTGAAATGCTTCATATATTGGCAAAAACCTTTCAATATAAGGCTGAACATTTATATTGCCTGCTGGAAAAAACAAATCTGAAACTAGGTATTTTGGTTCTTTTTCTAAGTAAGTTAATGCCTGATCTAAATCTTGAGCTACTAAAAAATTTCTTAGTCCAACTTTTGCAGCTTCTGCTTGAGCCCAAATTGCTTCTGCTACATTATCTTCTACTATCAGTAATTCTAATTTATCTGTCATTTTACTTCTCCTTCGGTTTGTATGTTCCATTTGCAACATCTACTACACTTGGTTTTGGAATTCCAAATTGATATTGGAAACTACCATAAAGTCCTGTATTAGGATCTTCTCCTAAAGACTGAGTTGCTTTCAATTGGAGTTCAGTTCTTCCTCTTTGAAAGTATAATTTTCCACCAATACTATCTCTTGCAGAAATATCTTCTAAATCACTAGCTGTAAATTCGTGTTTGAAAAGAGCTGAAGCTGCAATTTTTGAATTATCCCAAGGAGTCCAAGCATAACCTGCTTCTGCTGAAAAAGCCCCATTTACAATTCCAGCATTATCTCCTAAATTCATTTTTAGTTCTCCAAATAATCCTTTTTCACAATGATAATGCGGATCATAATTTTCTAAATCAAAAGGTAATGCCAATTGATTTTTAGAAAACTGACCCCCATCGTCTGGACGGTTGTCTGTTGGCCAGTCATAAGGAAAGTCTCTTGAAAATATTGGATTTTGAACAATTCTTAATTTCAATTCCATATTATGATTATCTGTTTCATTATTCCAAGAGTAAATTCCTATTGCTCTTGTTCCTATTTTTTCTTCATTTCCATAATGACCATAAACTCCTGCAATTGTATTTGTAGTGGAGTTAGTACTTGTATCATTTGAGGTGTGGAAGGCGATACCAAATTGATCATTTTCAGTTGGGAAAAATCTTGCTTTAACTAAAGCGCTATTTTCTGTTCCTTCAGGACCTCTAACCTGATCAAATCCTGCTCCAATAATCCATTTATGACTATCTGATTCATAATCTGCATAAGCTCCAATATGTGTGAATTTCTCTTCCCAAGAAGCTTTTTCTCTTATTGTTATTGTTTTATCTTCTTCTAATCCTGTAATTTCAGATGGAATAGTTAATTCATGGTATCTAAATTCCCATAAATCATCTGTTCTTTGGTCTGCGAAAGCACTGAATAAAACTTTTCCATCATCATAAATATACTGAGCTCCTAATCCTTGGCTTTCTCTTCCACTTTCATCAAATTGTAAAGACTCGTCTTGGCTGTAAAGTATTAATTTACTGTCTAGAGATTTGAAAGGTAGTAGTATGTTTAACTGAGTATCTTTATAATCTCCCCCATTTAACTCTCCATTAGTCTGGTATAATCTAAATGTTTCATCAAACTTAGCATACGGACTTTTAGGCTCTGTTTGAGATGGAGAAAAACCTAAAGTATACTTTGTTAGACTTGTACCCTCTCCTTGAGAATTATATTCAACTTTTGTTCTAACTGTCCCTAATCTATTTTCTGCAGCTTTTTCCTGTTCATCTTTTATTTTAGCTTCTTCCAATTCCTGTTGTTTTTGGGCTATTTCAGCCTGTATTTTTGCTATTTCAGCCTCGTCAGCTCTGGCTATAGATGAGCTAGTAACTGCTCCAAGTCCTATAATAGCACCTGCACCTATTCTGCTTAATTTTGAAATTAAATTTGTTTTCATTTTAGTATTTTACCACTTACTAGTAAAAATTTATTAGAAAGTTAAGATATAAGTTTTTTTATTAAACTATATATATTAGTATAAATCTATATATTTATTAGAAAAGTTTAAATATTGGGTAAAATTGGGATGTTTATGAAAAGAAAATTAGTAAAACAGGGAAGTGCAACACTTATGATCAGCCTGCCTTCTAAATGGATTAAGTTAAATGAACTTGATAAAGGAAGTGAAATTGATTTAGTGGAGAAAGATAATCAATTAATTATAAGTAAAGATATCAATGGGACAAAAAAAGAGATTATAATAAATATTTCTTCTCTAACTGAAAGTAGTATTAGGACAATTATTACCAATACTTACAGAATAGGATATGGTTCTATTCTTTTAAATTATGCAAATAAAGATTATTTTAAAATAATCAATGAGGTTGTTAATAAAAATTTAATTGGTTTTGAGATAATCAAAAAAAGTGATAAAAGTTGCAGGATTGAAAATATCACAGAACCTACAAAAGAGCAGTTTGATAATATTTTTTCAAAAGTCTTATCAAATATTAATGAATTATATGAGGTTGCAGTAAAAAATTTGGAAGGAGGAAAAGAAGAATTTGAAGATATAGAAAGAAATATTCAAAAGTTTGATAATTTTTGTAGGAGAGTAATTTCTAAAGAAAGTTTAGATAATAAAGAATTATTATTGGCTTTTCATACAGGTTTAATTCATGCTCAGAGAGATATTTATCTCATGCTCAAATATATTGAAAAAACAAAAATAAAATCTGACAAAAATCTGACTGATTTATTAAAAGAATCAAGAAAAATGTTTGATTTATTAGTGGATGGGTATAAAAATAAGGATATAAAAACCCTTGAAAAAATTCACGAAAAAGAGAAAGAAATTATATACAAAAAAGGATATAGTTTATTGGAAAAGAGCAAAGAGCCAGTTATTATCCATCATTTATTAGATTCTATTAGAAATTTGTATTTAGCTTCCTCACCATTAATGGGTTCTAGTCTGGTAGTTAGGAGTTATTAGAGAAGTTGGAAATTTATATAAGTCAAATTTTTGAACTTTTAGAGGGTCAATTTCTCCATCATTACCAGTAATCAAATATAAAGTTAAAGCAGTATCAATTAATCCTTGCTGGTAAGGAGGTAATTCTGTGCCATAGCCTTTATGAACTGTATGGCCATTTTCATCTACTCTTGGAAAATAGTTTATACTTTCCGATTTTATTCTTGCTATGTTTATATCTTGATTTGTTGAATAATACTCTGCTAAAACATCACTAACATCTTTTCCAGGTCCAAGACATAATTGAAGGTATTTAATTCCATATGCAATTATTGGAGCTTCATCTTTATGGTCAATAGGTCTTGGGTTCATACCTAAAGAATTTTCTATACTCATTGAATATTTTTGAGCAAATCTTTCTGGTACAAAGCTAGGAAATAATCTTTCTTCATTGTTTTTTTCATAAACTCTTTCAACTCCTTCACTAATATATCCTGCCTTAATAACTGCAGAAGCAAGTCTTCTATCCATCAAATGTACATTTTCTGCAAAATTAATATAGTGATTTATATCTCTTTCTGTTTCTTCATCAAGATTTTCTAATTCTCTTTCTATTCCTGAAACACCTGGTCCAAGAACTTTATACATCAGTTCTTCCTCTGTTCCATTAACACTATCTAAGCTAAAATCCCTATAATCCTGCCTATTGAACATACTAATTGAATTAACATTTTCTCCACGATTATTCCAATTATATGTTGCAGCAATAGCTGTAAGTCCTGCAATTAATCCTGCTGCTAAAGTTGGAATTGCAACCCTAATTCCTTTTTGTACTGCATCACTGACTCTTTCTCTAAAATCTGATGATGTATTTTTAAATTCTTCTTTTAACTGATATGTACTATGGATGGGTTTATTTTCTGGGTCTGTTGAAAGTACTCTTTGGAATAGCTTTCTGTATTTTTTTGGAACTTTTTTTAATTTATTACTAATTAATTTTTTATGGGTGTTTAAATCAATTCTTTCCATTATTTGGCCTGTTTCTTGATTTTTGAGAGAGAGTTTAAATGATTCATTTTCTAATTCAACTAATCTTCCATTTTCACAAGGAACTAATGCATAAGGAGTAGGCTCTTCTCCTGTTAATGCAAAATAAAGAGTTCCACCTAAAGAGTAAACATCTGTTGTTTCTGTCGCCATTGCAGCTTTTCCTGTTGCGATAGCATTAGTAAGATATATGTGTGCATAAGGTGTGCCTCCTTTAGTCATCATACTATTTTCATGAATATCTTCAATCCTTGCTGCTGTTTGCAAGTCTGTCAGTTTAATATTACCATCTCTTGTTACAATTATGTTTGATGGTTTTATATCACGATGTAGTATCCTTTTATCTTCATGCAGATAAGAGAGAGCTTCTATTAATTGATTAGCAATTGTTGCAAATCTTTCTGAAGTTAATGGTCCAGCAGTCTTAACAAGAGTTTCAAGATCAACACCTTCGTAATAATCTTCTATGTTGACTCTTCTGCCGTCCATTAAAAAACTGTCTATTGTTTCTGCAATATATGGATGATGTATTTGATTTGAAATATTTATTTCTCTTAAGTCTAAATCTCCTTTAGACCTGTTTATTTTTGTTGTTGGTGAATTTGGATCAACTTCTTTTTTTGAAGGTTTTCCAACTCTTAATTTACTAACTTCTCCTTGTTCCCCTGAAGTGTATCTTAACAAGTATGCAGGCCTTGTATTTCCTTCACCTAGTTTTCTAAGTGGTTCATATCCTCTTTGCATAAATCCTTGATAGTCTTCCTGCGACATTTCTAAATCTTTTAATTTATCATCTAATCTTTCCTGTGAAGCTTCTTGCCTTGCAACTGCCATTATTTTTCAACCTCCGTTGTTACAAAATAACCATCTGGTTTTACAATTCTTTGAAGCTGAGGGATGAGTACTCTTTTTGTTATTTCTAAACAATATTTTGAATGATCTCCTGCAGACCAGTAAGGTATCTCTGGATTTTTCACTTTTTCTGCCAATTCTTTGTCAGTTATAGAAATCATATCATGTAAAAACGGTGAGTCAAAGAACTGAAATTCATGAGCAATATCTATTGAATTATCTGGCAAGAATGAGAGAGCATTTTCATTCAAAAGATTTAAGGAATAGTGCTCAAATTCCTCTCCATCTAAATTTCCAATGTCTATGCCTATAACTTTAACTCCTAATTCATTTAATGCTCTACAAAGCCATGGCTCTCTAAATCTGCTTACTTCATCAAAAGTATCATGTCTGCTATTTGAACCACATCCTAAATCTAAAAAGGTTTTATTTCCTCCAACCAGAGAAAAAGCTGCATCAATTGTAGCTAGCTCGCTGTGCCAACCAGAATATCCTTTATATAAACCATATTTTTCTTCAATTTTCCTAAATAAATCAGGCTTGTCCCATCCGGGATTATATTTTTTAGACCAATCAATTTTTTCACTTAATTTATCATATGTTATTATCTTCATTATTTTTTACCTCCTTTCTTATTATTAAAATCATTTTCCAAGATTTCAATTGTTAACTTTGTTATTGTTCCGGGTTTTAATTGAGATTCAAGAATTCTAGGTATTACTATGATAGATTGAGTGCCATGCTTGGCTATCTTTTTTGTTATTGTAAACTCTTTATTTGTGTTTTCTTTGGAATTTTCCATTTTTTATACATAATCTATGTATAAACTGCCAGAAATATGTTATTTAAACCTTTCTATGATGTGTAACTAGAAAGTAACTACATTTACCTAAATGCTCTCGTAATCTTTAAAACAATGCTTTTTATCCTTTAATGATGCAGAAAGAAAAATTAACTATGGTTGTATTTGGAGGAACAGGGGATTTAGCTAAAAGAAAATTATTCCCTGCTTTTGCAGAGCTTATTAGTGATGGTATTATAGCTAAAAATTCCCTTATTGTTGGGATAGCAAGAGAAGATTTGAGTGATGAAGATTATAAAACGATAATTTGTGACTCCTTAGATTTGAATGGAAAGACAAAAGAAGTAAAAAGCAAACTTGAAAATGTAAGAATTAAATATTTAAGAGCTGATTTTTCCCAAAAGGATAGCGGAAAAAAATTAAAAGAATTTCTTGATAAATATGAAGATAAAGAAAATGATAGAATTTATTATTTAGCTACAAGTTATAAATTATTCCCAAATATAGTAAATGAACTGAAAAATAATGGCTTGCATAAAAATAACAAATCAGGTGGATTTACAAGAATTGTTTTTGAAAAGCCTTTTGGGAATGATTTAGATTCAAGCAATGAATTAGACAAAGAAATTCATAAAGTATTCAGTGAAGATCAGATATTTAGGATAGATCATTATTTAGGAAA
>Ga0208375_1003553_pt1 | contig 13130 bp, 15 predicted proteins | sample RifOxyD1_FD_184038 | JGI IMG/M metagenome (GOLD analysis project Ga0208375, IMG submission 184038) | Soil microbial communities from Rifle, Colorado - Rifle Oxygen_injection D1 (SPAdes) | ecosystem: Environmental > Terrestrial > Deep subsurface > Rock core/Sediment | place: Rifle, Colorado... | reverse complement strand
GATAAAAAAATAATTTCAGAGATACCAAAAACTACCAGAATTTTATTAGAAAAGATGAAATTAGATGAAAACCTATTACGTAACTAAGAAAAGTTAGGGTTTAAATAATCCAATAATTGTAAATTAAAATGGTTTCAAAACTTGAAGAAATATTGCTAGGTACAAATAAAAACAATTTAACTGAAAGAGATTCTTTTTACTTAAATCAATCGCATCCAGATTTATTCTTGTCTGAACTGGAGTTATATTTAAAAAAAGGCGGAGAAAAGTTAACTCTTGATGAATACCTAAAAGTAAGAAATATAATTGAAACAAGTTATCGGTTATATATAGGGCAAGCATTTCAGCAAGGAAAGATTAAACAAGAAAAAGTAAAAAAAGTTGGGCAGTTATTCAGAGATTTCATAATATTAGAACATTATAGATTATTAGAACTGCCAAAACAAGAAAGAAGCAGAAAATTTGCAGGAAATCATCTTGATAATCATAGTTATGAATGTCTAGAAGAACCAAAAGCAAAAGGATTTTTTAAAAGAGCAGTAAATTTAGTTAAGGACAAAATAAAAGAAATACAATACCCTAACCAAAATTCACTTACTTATGAACTTGAAAGAATTGTTTGGGATAAAAAAAGAACAGAACCCTATTATGAAAAAGTAGAAAAAGTAAAAGACATAGCAAATAAAATATCCTCAAGAACAATAAACTTCTACAAAGAAAAAACATTGAGAATGGCGCTTAATAAAATGGGATTAGAAAAAGAAAAATTAAATGCCCAATATAATCATCACCTGAGATATTCTAATTTAGTTCCAAAGTTCGCATAATGTCAAGAACTGTGGATTATAATACATGGCATGAAATGCTATGCAGTTCTTGAACACTGTCAGAAATCCAACACAACTCAAAAATCAAAACAACTAGTGTTCAGGATTTCTAAAGTCTAAAAACTATACTTTTCCTACTATAACCTGTCTTTTAAATGCAAAACTTTAATAATATAAAACATCTAATTAAATTATGGAAAGTAAAGAAGAATTTTTTAGGATTTATTCAAACTTGCCATTAGAAGAACGTGAAAAAGTTGTAATAATATTGGATAAAGAACCAATAAGTTGGAATTTAGCTTATCAAGAAATTAAAAATAATACAAAAAGGAGTCAAAAGATTTTAAAAATATTAAAAGAACTCGAAATAATATGAAATAACACAAAAAGTGAGTGATAACAATTAATAAGGAAAGTTTTTAAAGTTCGGATATTTAAGTTTAATATGTCAAATAATATAAAAATAACTTTTGATGATTCTGTAAAAAAAGATATTCTTGAGATATTTGGTAAAACAATAAATGAAAATGATATAATTGTAGAAGCAAATAAGCCTACTCAAAAAGTTTTAACAAAAGATAATGAAGAAATTACTTTAAAACAATTTGCAGGAATTAAATATGGTTCGGAAATATTTGTAAAAAAAGATATAGTATCTCTCCTTGATCTTTCTAAAGGAGAGTAAATGGGAATTAACAAAATTTTAGATTTCTTAAAATCTAAGCTGAATATTCCTCTTTCTCTTATTGCTATAAATGTTATTAATATAAATTCCCATAATCATGACCCAAAAGACGAGGAAAATAAAACTTTTAAATATAATGAAAAAGAAGGAAGCTTAGAAATTTTCATAAAAGAGTTTCCTCTAAATGTAAGAGAAGAATTTGATAAGGAATTAAAAGCTAATTGGAAGGATATAGATTTATTGTTAGAGAAAACTTCATATAATTTATTTGAAAAATTATGTCAATATCAAAAAGAATCTAAAATTGACGATGAAGTTATTCTATCAGCATTTAAAGAAATTAAAATTCCAGAGATTGACTTGAAAATATTAGAATCTGCTTTATTTATTAGGCGTTTGGCTTTTGATTATGGGGAAAATATAGAATCTTGGAAAAATGATTTACAGAATAGATTTGGGGAGAGAGGAAAAAATATCATTAACTTATGTTCAGCAGGTTATTTTGAAGGTTTTCTAATCCCATTATATGAAGCTTCACATGATTTATTCTCTAAAATGTATGAAGATGTTATATCAAAATCTATGCTAGCAGTATTTGTTCATTCTATTATGAGCCAAGATAAAATAACTCAAGATATAAAAAGTAAATTAGAAATTTCAAAAAAATATGGAATAAAATTTATTTATATTCATGGAATTGGAAAAACAAATATAACCAGAATAAAAAATTGCATAGATTCAAACGAAGCTTTCTTCAATTTTTTTGATAAACAAATCCATGAAGAAAGCAATATAATCATTGTAGGATTAACTCTAAGATACTAAATATATCTATTGTTTTTTAGGAAATATCTATTTCTTAAGATTTAAAATCTTTTGAAAAAAGATTTTAAGCCACAAGAATCATAGATTCTTGATGTTTAAATCAAATAAACTTTTTTCTATATCAAAGTTCGCATAATCCAAAAAGTCTGTTTTTCCTTTGACAACATATAATTTTAAATACCAATATTACCCCAAAAAAATAAGTGAAAGAGATTAAAAATAGGTTAAAAATTAAACTTAAGGTTTAAAATTTACACGATTTTAAATACAAGATCTTAAATGTTTAATGACAAAATATCTCAAAATAAAAAAGTAGGAAAATAAAATAATATTGGTTTGCAAAAAACAAATCAAATTTTTTAACACTATTTAAACAATCTTTTGAGCATTTTTCCATAGGAAATCCACCCTCGAGAAAATGTTTCATCTGGTTTAAGTAACTACAAAAATCTATTTTGTCGACGATAATAATGCTTTTAAAGTCTATTATCTCAACACTTGCAATACAAAACGCATAAAGCGTGTTAATATTTCAAAATGGTGAAAGAAAAAAGGGGCACTCAAAAAGAGGGTGCGCACAAATACAAAGGAATGAGTTCTAACAATATTAATTTTAGTTCTAACAATATTTTTAGTTTAGATAATCTTAAATCTAGTTTCAGTTCTCTTAATTTTAACTCTCATATTCTCAAATCTTATAGTTATAAGTTGCGCATGCGCAATAAGTATAACACAATATTGATTGAAAGGAGGTTAAGATAAGAAAGAAAATGAAAAAATTATATAGTTTAACATTAATGGCACTTTTAGTTTTATCAATTATGCCAGTTATTTCTGCTAATTCAATTGGCAGTGGACTTGGTATAAATGTAGAAACTGAAGATTTCCCACCATTGGTATGGATGTGCGGTGATAGAATTGTCTCAGATGACAGTACTGAACCAGGAAGATTCTCACTTGGAGGAACACCTCTACTTGAAAGAATTAACAACTATGCTTTTGAAGGAGAAAATATTCAGTGGACTGTTCTTGTAATGGACAAGAATGGAGCAAATAAAGTCCAAGATGTTTTTGCAACAATAGGTGATTCACAAGGTGAAGGAAACGACATTGAAGTAAATTGTGTAGAAGACTTAGGTTATTCTAGTTTTGTTGATGAAGATTGTAACGCAAGAATCTTAGAAGAAGATTTAAGCGGAGATGCAATTGATACTGCAACACAAAGATATTACACATGTACTTTAACTGTAGAAACAGCAGACTCTATGTATGGAGAATACTGGACAACAGTTGAAGCAATTGACTTAGATGGACTTTCAGGCACAATGGATGAAAATGAATACTGGTTCCTTAATCCAGTTATTGCATTAAATGTTGATGGTGAATTAGCATTTGAAAATGTAAGACCAGGAACAATGAGTTATTCAGACACTATCCTTTTAGGAAACGAGGCTGATGCAGGTTCAGGAGTAATGCTTGATATGTTTATATCAGGAACAGACTTCTATGATTCATCATCAAGCGGAGCAATGTGTCCAACAAGCAATGTATTGGATTTAGAACAATTCGCATACTTTGCAACAAGTGGTGCATACTCTACAAAAGATGATGCTGAAGTTGACTCTGCAGGAACAGTTGTAAGAGACTGTGATGCTAAAGGTTACTGTAATATAGAATATGGTCTAGGATTTAATAATCCAACACCTTTCTATGATGATACAGAAATTATTCAAGCGCAACCAGTAGGACCATATTGGACTGCAAATGTATTAGCACCAGGAGCTGAAATGGCAATAACATTCAGACTTAACCTTCCAGAGCCATGTAATGGAGACTTTGACTCAGGACAGATATACTTCTGGGGCGAAGCAATTTAAGGAAGCAATTAAAGGGAAATATTTATTTATTTTTTTATTTTTTATTTCCTCCCTTTAATTAAGATAGAATAAGAAAGACAAGTAAATAAAAAAGAGTGTAAGCTCAATCACGCTAATTACACTTATAATTAACTCATACTCATAAATAAAATCAAATATAAAAAACAAAAGAAAATGGAAACAGAAAGAGAACAAACAAAAAAAGAACAAGAATATCATGTATATAGAGCAACTGGTGAAAGATTATCTGTAGGAAGAAGAATCCATAATGGAGATAAAGTTGATAAATCAATTGAAGAAGAATATGAATGGGTAGGTCATTCAGCGCGAAGATATGCAGATAACACAGCAAGACAATTACCAATAGGTTCATTAGTTGAAGTTATAATTAAAATTCCAAAAAAAATTGAAGAGCGAGCATAAAATGAAAACAAAAACAATAATATTATCAACAATTTTAATAACAACTTTCCTAATTATAATTCTAGCAAGTTTTGCAAGCGCAGATTTCTGGGCATGCTTTAACAGAGGACAAAGCATTGATTTTTGCAATCCAAAAATTCAAGATAGAGTTGCTCCTTCAGATAATTATAGAATTTGCATGAGCATATATAATGAAACAGGAAGTTGTTTCACTCCAGGCGATCCAAGCGCTTGTAATTCAGGACCATATTGTGTAATGGGCGGAACAGGAAACAGCAGTTTTGAAGCAGATTCAGAAGCACCAATAATTATAATAAACTCTCCAATAAATAACCAGCTATACAATAAAAGGTCAATTGACTTTTCTCTAAGTGTAAATGAAAAATCAGATTTATACTATGAAGATTTAATTAAAGGCAGAGGAAAATTAACAAGGGTATGTTCAAACTGCTTCCAAAATGAAAGAAAAAGAAGTTTTGGCGATGGAGAAAATAGTTTAATGATAATTGCAAAAGATGTTATGGGAAATTATGCCTATGAAAATTTAACATTCTTTATTGATTCAAAAAAACCCCAAATACATAAAGTAGAACCGCAAAGCCAGTTTGCAAATGGCGAATTCACAATAACTTACAGCGAAGATAATATAGTAAGCATAAAATTAAATTATGGAAATGCTGAAACAGGAATAAAAACAAAAGAATTAACTGAATGTTCTAATGGAAAAAAACAAACCTGCTCAACAAATGTTAATTTAGATGAATATGATGGACAGCAGATAACATATTCATTCACAATAAAAGATAAAGGAAACAATGAAGTTTCATCAAAAGAAAAAAAATTAGATGTTGATATTTCATTCCCAGAAATAACTGAATTAACTTACACTCAATCAGGAAAATATGTTTATTTTACAATAGCTATTGATGAATCAAATCTGGAAAATGTTGAATATTTAGATAGTATGGACTCAAAAGCAAAGTCCACAACAATGTGCTCAAAATTAAAGAATGGAATTTGCGAAAAGAAAATCTCATTAAAACCAGGCGAGCATATAATTAATATACAAGTTAATGACAGGGCAGGAAACTCTATAAGTGAAACAAGAACAATCATAATATAAAATGAAAATAAAAAATATAACTAAATTTAGAAAGAATAATAAGAAATTATTAGCATCTTTATTAGTTTCATTAACAATTTTTGGGCTATTAATTTTATCAAGTCCTGCGCAAGCATTCAATTTATCATTAGAAACATCAAATAATAGTCCCTTAAGAGGAGAATTCATTTATTTTGATGTTTCATTAAACATTAATTCTGATGAAATTCTCCCTGTAGATTACTTATCGTTTTCTATCGATGGACCACAAACCATTAATTGTAAATTTTATCCAAATATGACTATTATTTCTGGCTGTGGAGATTTAATAATAAATATTTCTTCTGCCGATTATACCTATGGCAACTTAAGCGGAGTATATTCTGGATATGGTTATTCTTGGGGATATGGATATGGATATGGCAGTTCTCAATTAAAATATAGAATAACTTTAGATACTTTAAATTTAGAAAATGGAACTTATACTCCAACTTTTGAAACATTTATTAGAGGAGATAATTTCTTTGAACGAGGAGATGAATTTACAATTTCTGAACCTTCTCCATTTGAATTAAAAGTTTACTTACCGATAAATAAAACTTATAATACTGCAAAAATCCCAATTAATGTAACTCTTTCTGAAATTGGAAGTATTAGTTATATAAATTACAATGATAAAACTCCAAAAATTAAATCATTATGTAAAAATTGTTTAGAATATGGGAATAAAGCGCCTCGAAATATTTTCTTAAAAGCCGGAGAAAATAATATTACAATAATCGCTAAAAATAATGTTCAAACAATAGAACAAAAATTTGTTGTTTTTGTAGATTCTACTAAATCAAAAATTTCATCTATATATCCATTTAATAATCAATATAGTAATGGTTCAAATATTAAAATAAGTTATTTTGAATCAAATTTAAAAAATATTACATTATTTTATGGCGCTGGAGAAAGTGTTGTTAAAAACGATTGTAATAGTGGCAATGCGCAATGTAATTTTAATATTGACATATCAAGTTACAATGGGCAAGTTATTCCTTTTTGGTTTGAAATACGAGATATAGCAAATAATGTAGCTATTTCCAGAAAAACCAATATAAAAGTAGATACAACTATCCCTTTAATGAATGTCTATATACCTATAGAAGATGAAGAGTATAATATAATGGTTCCCTTAAATATAAGTGTTAGTGAAAAAGTTAAAATTATATATAAAGATTATAATGAAGTAAAACCAAAATGGAAAACATTATGTTCAAATTGCGATAACTTTGGAGAATTAAAGAAAAGAACAAAATACTTTCCTAATGGATTACATCAGGTTGTTTTCTTTGCTGTAGATAATGCAGGAAATGCGCAAAGCAAAGAAATCAATTTTGAAACAAATTAAACATCAAGAATCTATGATTCTTGTGGCTTAAAAATTATCTAAAATAATTTTTAAATTAGCGCTATAAATTTAAATACAAAAAAATATTAATGAAAAAATGAAAAAAAGAGGTTTATTTTTAGCAGTTATTATTTGTCTAATTATTATTTCAATTTCATTTGTTTTTCCAATGATTTTAGATGTCATAATCACTGAAACTGCATCTTCTCCATCTTGTTTATTAACTGGAGATAATGTTACACTATATGCAAATATAACTTCAACATCATGCATAGAAAATGTTACATTTATACTAAATCTTCCTAGTGGAGATTTATATGCTAAAGCAATTAAATCAAATAGCAAAATAGGAAATTATTCTTATACTTTTAATACACAAAATCTAAGCAATGCAGACATAAATTGGTATGTTGAAGCGCAAGACTGCAATGAAACTTTATCAACAAGTCTAGACACAATTGGATTAAGTTCTTTTCATGTAAATGCAAAAACAAACATTACAATAAATCCTTCAACACCTGACGGATTAAATTCATGGTATTTATCAGACCCAGAATTTTCTCTTTCAAATCCTAATGCAATAAAAATATTTTACAAATGGGATTCTTTAGCAGAAAAAGAATATTTAGGAGCATTTAAATTAGAAGATGCAGGAGCAGATGCAAACAAAACAGCAGGAATATTAGAATTAAATTACTGGAGCAATTTCAGCTGTATGCAAGAACCAGAACAAAGATTAATAATTAAACTTGATTCTACATCACCAACTATAAAAAATCTTATACCTGAAGCTAATAGTATAATCTACAATAATCGAAAACCTGCAATAAGCGCAAAAATAGACGATATCTACTGGTCAAATTCTGGCATAAACAGCTCAACAATTGATTTATTCTTAGATGGAAATAAAGTAAATGCAGTTCTAAGAGCGCAAGGAAGCGGAAATATAATTGTTAATTATACTCCAAGTTCTAATTTAGATTTTGGAATGCATAATTTAAAACTAAATGCAACAGACAATGCAGGACATTATTCTGAAATAGAATGGCAATTCACAATAAATACTTCTGAAACATTTGAAATGAATGCAAGCATGCCTGAAAATAAAAGTTATGATTCAAGAAAAGTCCAGTTTAAAATAAATATAATAGACCATAGAAATGTTAATTTAAAATTCATAAATTACAATGATAAAGCTCCAAAACTCAAACCTTTATGCACTAATTGCAATGAATATGGCATTTCAAGATTAAAAACACAAACTCTTAATGAGGGTGAGAACAACATAATAATAAAGGCAGAAGACGAATTTGGAAACATTGTTGAAAAAAACATTCTATTATTCATTGATTCAGAAGCTCCAAAAATTTCTCAAACAGCTCCAAAAAGAAATTCAGTAACAAACGGCTCTGACTTTTCAATAAAATACACTGAAAATAATTTACAAAGTATAATTTTATTTTATTCTAATCAAAACTTAAATCAAAATATTACTTTTCAAAATTGCAGTTCAGGAAAAAATATAATTTGCTCACAGACAATTAATTTAACACAATTTGACAATCAGTTTATTGATTTTTATTTTCAAGTAAATGACGGCATAAATTCTGAAATTTCAAAAGAAACAAGAGTTTTAGTTGATTTGATTTTACCAGTTCTAACAATTAACAGCCCAGCAAATAATACATTATACCTATTAAATAAAGTGCTGTTTAATATTGAAGTAAGTGAACCGGTTACTCTTGAATATAAAACTGATTTGAAAAACCAATGGAAAAGATTATGCGCAAGATGCGTAAGTTATGGAACAGATAAAATAAAAATTGAAAGATTAAAATCTGGCACAAACTCAGTAATAATCCGCGCAACTGACAAAGCAGGCAACAGCGCAAGCCAGGATATTTCTATTGACGTTTAAAAATCCTTCTGGATTTTTAAGAACCAAAGAAAAGCTTAAATAGGATTAAATATTATTTTTCATATGTTAACTGATTTAGAATTACTTATGGATTCAGAAGAAAACCTGCAATGGTTTCAGGAAAATTCTAAAGAAATTCAGGAGCAATTTACAAACAAGATAATAGCAATTAAAAATAAAAAAATTGTAGCCAGCGCTGATAATATTAATGAACTCCTTAGAGTATTAAAAGATAAAAATATTGATCCTTCTGAAGTCTTAATAGAACCAGTTTATTCAAAGAAGGAGATTATTATTCTATGATAAAAATAAATTTATTTTTTGATCAAAACTTAAAGAGTATAAAATTGCCAGCGATTTTAAAAATTCCACACAAACGCATTTCCTCTGATTTTGTCCTTGACACAGGCAGTCCCCATACAATCCTTAATTATTCTGATTCAATACGTCTTGGTATTCCACATACTGCAAAAGGAGAAATAATCAGAATTGGGGGCAAAATTTATCAAAGTTATATATTTAACAAGTTTGAAATTTTACTTAAAGCTACTAATAATCAAATTGTTACTGAAATTATCCCAATAAGAATTCTAAAACCACATAATCTTAAAATAAATGAAATTGAAGAATTAGATAATTTTCCTAATTTATTAGGATTAGACTTTTTAGAAAAAGGTTATAATCTTTTTTGCGATATTAATTCAAATAAAATCTATTTTGAGAAGGAAAACTTTTCAAATATTAATTAAACTAAAAATATTTCTATTGACGTTTAACTTTATGTCAGTATATTACTATAATAAAGTATTTAAATGAACAAATCTATCTTTTTATTATGAAAAAAGAGGTTAAAGTCTATGAATGCAAATGTGAAAGATGCAAACATAAATGGATAACAAGAAGTGAAGAATTATCAATTGTTTGTCCTAAATGCAAATCTCCATATTGGGATAAACCATTAAATAATCATAAAAAATAAAATGGCAAATCATTATTTAATTAAGGGTGATAGTGCTGAAGTATTAAAAACTTTTCCAAATAATTCTATACATTTAGTTGTAACTTCTCCGCCATATTTTAATGCGAGAGAATATTCACAATGGGATACTTTAGAAAATTATCTCAAAGATATGAAAGAAATTTTTAAAGAAGTATTTAGAGTTTTGGATAATCATAGAATTTTTGTTCTAAATGTTGGAGATGTTCAATGTAAATTAGGAACCCAACCATGGACATTAAAGAGGGTTCCTTTAGGAGCCCTATTTACTACAATGTGCCAAGATATAGGTTTTGAATATGTCGATAATTACATCTGGGATAAAGGAGAACCGCAAAGTTATAGGCATATGAATGGAGTTACTAAATTTCCATTTTATCAATATCCAATAAATTCTTATGAACATATTTTGATATTTCACAAACATATTTTAGATAAGACAAGATTACCTTGTCCTATTTGTGGCTCAAGTCATGTTCAAAATAATAGTCAATCAGAAATAAATGTTCAAAGTTGGGAATGTAATAATAAAGAATGTACAGAAAGAAGTGAAGGAGATAGGGGTAAAAGGTATTCTGCTCGTTCTATAATGATGCAAGAAGGACAAACAAAAGAGAACGAAATAGAAGAAAACATAAAAAAGAAATGGAGAAAAGACATAGTTAGTTTTAATCCAGTTATTAAAATAATTGGTAATAAAAACATTGCAGGACATACTGCACCATTTCCAGAAGATATACCTGAAATGGCAATAAAATTCTTTACTTATAAAGGAGATATTATTTTAGACCCATTTGCAGGAAGTTTTACAAGTTCATTAGTAGCTATGAAAAATGGTAGGCATAGTATAGGTATAGAATTAAATAAAGAATATATTGAAGTTGGAAAGAAGAGATTAAATGATCATAATAAACAAAAACAATTAAACCATAATGAAAAGAACAATTTGATAGTTTTAGATAAAAAAGATTTATCAAAAATTCAGTTTGAAAAATCTAAAGTATTTGATAAAGAAATTTATCTTAAAGAAAGAATAAAATAATTATTCTAATAAATCAAATTTGTTTAGAAATTTAGCCCATTTACCAAAATTAATAGAGCTAAAATGTTGTCTATCTTGGTCTTTCAAAAAAGATGTTCCTTTCATCGAATTACCCATGGTATTTATAAAATCTTGAACAGACATAACTAGAAAATTAGGTTTATCTTCATCATCTATTAAACACCAAATAAAAAAATGGTGTTTACAATTTATCATATCTCTTGGTTTGTGATCTATAGCATAAGTATTTTTAGATTTACCTTCTCTATATTCTATTCTTGAAGATTTCACTTGAATTGTTCTAAATTTTGTTTTATATTCTTTAGAGCCACATGAACAAGTAAAATTAATTAATTTTACTTCACCTTTACATTTATCACAAGTTGGAATATTTGTAAAATTCTCTGAACCGAAACTATTGCATTTTTTACAATTAGTTATATTACCCTCATATTTAGATTTACATTTATTACATATTTTAATCGGTATTATTTTGCTTTTTTGGGTTTTTGAAAAATCTTTACCACATTTGCTACAAATCAAAGAGGAAGTTATTCCCCAATTTCTACCACATTTTGCACATGAATACTTATGCGCAATTATATCAATATACTCATCATACATTGGACTATAAACATTCCAACCATGTTTAGAAAGCTCAAAAGATACTAAAAATTCTCCATATCTTGAAAAATGCTTAACATTTAAATCTCCTGTCTTTTTATATTGAATTTCGGCATTTTCTTCAACATCTTCATTTTCCTCTACCATAAAACTATAAGATTTACCTACTTTTAATCTTTTCTACCAATCTTTAAACATCAAGAATCTATGATTCTTGTGGCTTAAAAATTATCTAAAATAATTTTTAAAACATAAAAAAGACAACCTAAAAGTTTAAAAACCTAAATCGCGAGTTAGCTTAACCTAAATCTAGAATTTGACATAAAAACAATAAAATGGATAGAAAATATCGATTAAGAATGATAGGACAAAGAAAACCACAATTATTTAATTTGGGATTTGAAGCAACAGAAAATGAATTAAGAAAAAGTCAGCTTTTTATTAAAATGATAAGAGAAGGTCTTGATGTAGATAGCGCAAGAATTATAAGTGACAATCCTGATGCGCTGGATATTCATCCAGAAAATATAATTAGTGCCTATAGATCTTTAACTAGTCTATGTGATTTACCAAATGAAGCTTCTGCGCATATAGCTAGTTCATATGGAATTTTTAGAGATGATTTACAGGGATTAATTCAAGTAGCTGAAAAGTTTGTTAGATATCACCAAGAACAAGGGCATCCTGAATTAGTAGCTGCTGAAAGAGCTGTTTTCTAAAAAGTTATACAAAAGTTATATAAAAGTTTTATCTCTTCTGCTAACTTGTCATATCTTGCCAATCCTATACAATATTTTTTTTGAAGTAAGGAAATAAATTAATTGATTATTATTATTATTATTATTATTATTAAGTTTGGGATATTTGAGATAAATAGTTATCAGGAAAATTAGTTTGCTGAAAGCAACTAATTTTACTATTATCCCTAAATCTGAAAGATTTAGCATTTTTCCTATAAATGATTGAAATATCGCTAAAAGTTCATCAAATAAAAGTAATGAAAGATTTAAAAACCTGCATTAATTAGTAATTGGAAGAAAGTGGTAACAATGAAACACTCAAGCTTTGTTTTGTTTGCTGTAGGAATTGGATTTATTTTTCTAGTGTTGTTAATGTCGTTTTTTGCATTTGCTAGCGCGCAGGACGAAGAACTAACACTTGAAGCAAATCTTATAGGTCCAATTGTTATGATAGAAGCACCAGATAATGTATTTTTAGGCAATGTTTCAAAGGGAGAAAATTCTGATTGGACCAACATAACAATAACAAATAAAGGAAATGTTAAAGTTTTTATTAGTGCAGAAATTATTAGTATGCAACATAATATATTTGAATATCTTGAATTTGATACAACAACTGAAAGCATAAGAAATATTACTTCTTTTAATACAACAATTGCAAAACCTCCGCAAGG
>Ga0208375_1003551_pt1 | contig 13134 bp, 18 predicted proteins | sample RifOxyD1_FD_184038 | JGI IMG/M metagenome (GOLD analysis project Ga0208375, IMG submission 184038) | Soil microbial communities from Rifle, Colorado - Rifle Oxygen_injection D1 (SPAdes) | ecosystem: Environmental > Terrestrial > Deep subsurface > Rock core/Sediment | place: Rifle, Colorado... | reverse complement strand
GGTTCGGTGAGCGTGAGCGTGGCTTCGGTGCTTGTCACCGCGGTGACGGAAAGATCCGTCCATGCCGGCGAAACGTTTGCATTGTATTTGTACACCTGGATGTTCCTGAGCGGAGGGCTTACGCCGGCACCGGCAGCCAAGGTGGTTGTGCCGGCACAGGCCGTTGCATAAACGCCTGCGGCGCCCTTCCAGTCGAATTTGACATTGGTGATGGATCCGAGGGCGTATTCAGATGCATCAAAGCTGACCAGTGCGGCCATTGCGTTAGTGGTGGCTGTTGCATAATTGCATTCAATCGATGCGATATCGGTGCCGTCCTTGGTGTTCATCTTCGAAAGAACGTTGGCCTCGACAGCGGACATGTTGGTCGTGGCGGGGGCGTCCGTACCGAGCGCGGCGCTGTTGATAATGCAGTCCGTTGCCGTATTTTTATAGACAGTCGGCAGCAGCACTGTCGAGCCGACCGGCACGTAGGTGTAAACGTCGTATTCGGAGTCGTGGTTCAGGGCAAAAAAATGTTCCTTCGTGTTGCGGAAGGTTATCGGGATGGTCTGGTACACGCTCGCGCTCTGGTAAACCTGGAAATGAAGATGCGGCCCGCCCGTGCCGCTCGCCCCCATGAGCGCGATGAGTTGTCCCTGCGATACGCTGTCATTGACCGAAACCACGGCGGTGCCTGATTTCAGGTGGCCGTAACTTCCGATCGTGCCGTCGCCGTGTTCGATGCGGATTTCGTTTGCGCCGCCGCTGTAGGCGCTGTTGCCGTCGGCGATGTCCTGCACGACTTTAATGACCTTGCCGCCCAGGGCCGCACGAAGTTCGGTGCCCGAAGCGTCCCAGAAATCATAAGCGTAACGGATTGCGCCCTTGTGCGTCACCGTGCCGCAGTTGCCCTGCGATATCTTGGCTTTTGTGCCGGTCTTGAGCGGGAGGATGAATTTTGAATCCCTTGATGGCGTGTACCCGTCGCAAAAATCCGAGTCCGACACGATCGTGCCGAGTTCGCCGCAGGCCGCAAGAGCAAGAGCGGGCAGAGTCAGAACTGGAAGCCGATATATGGCATGTAGGTAATTTCCCATATCCCCCTGTCCATCCTGTAAACAAACGGTATTGAAATAAATAGTTTTTGCGTCACCTCGTAACCGAATACGACCGGTATGGCAATGGACCATCCCTGCCCGAGCAATTGTCCGAAATAAATGCCGGCTCCGGGTTCGAAGAAAAAATTCTTTCCCACATGTATGGCGCCGCCCAGTATGGCGGTTGGCCTGGTGGGGTGGTATTCCCAGTCAATCATGGCTTGCAGGCCAAAAAGGCTCCAAAGTGATTTTTGGCCGAACGTCGAGAAGCGGGTCTTGAATGCCACGCCTTTTTTTAGTGATTCGCCGCGGGTCTGCTGCAGCTTGATCGCGGGAGCACCCTCGATTTTCCAGGCATGGGCGGAACCGGCGGCGCCAACCGCAAGCGTCGCCGCGACAAGGATTGCCAGGGCGGCATTGAGTGGTTTCATAGTTTGAAGTCCACCCCTATGTACGGCAGCACATCTATGGTCCAGCGTTTTGGCAGGCCTTTCATCATATAATGGAAAATGACGGGCACGGATATCCTGAACCGGCCGGTGATCTGGGCGCCGGCAATGAGCGCAATGGCAACTCCATGCCCCACTTTTGTCGTGGCGCGCTTGAGATTGTATCCCGCGTCGATTTCAAAAAAGACGCTTCGCCCGAAGCGCATGCCCAGGCCGCCGATCGCTTCGGCATCCCCGGTCAGAAGGCCGTCCAGAAAAGCCGCCGGGCCGATCGCAAAGGCATCGGGGCCAAGCAGAAAATAGGTGTGTGTTTTTAGTTGCAGAAAACTGAAGGTGGCTCCGTGAAAGGTAAGATCAATGCCGAAGCTTGAAGCCCCCGCCTTTTGCGGTGCCAGTATTGATGCAAAAAAGACGGCGCCCAGCAGTATGCCATGAAAATACCGCTTGATTGATCTTCCGTGACGCAAACGGTCTGTTCCTCTTGAGATATGATAAAATATTCAGAACAAAATGCAACCAGGCTGAGGGGGTGGCTTTTAATGGGATTGCAATCACAACATCATTGGTTATTAGTGGGCTCATGAGGAAATTCTGCTGGACCTGTCATCGCCCCGCAGCCGCCTGTTTCTGCGGGCAGGTGCTGGAGTTCGAAAGCAGTGCGGGATTTGCACTGATTGTACATCCCCATGAGGTAAGAAGTACGGTCGGCACCGCGTGGATCATGCGACGGTCTATTTCCAACATCAAATGGTTCAGGAGCAAGGGCATCGGGCTTGACGAGGATCCGGAATTTCTCTCGCTTCTGGGTGCGCCGGATGCGGTTCCGCTGCTTTTGTTTCCGGGGCCGCAGGCATTCAATCTCAGCCATGGCCGGACGGAGGAATGGCAAAGCCTTGTCCCCGCCGGCAGGCGGCCTTTGTTTTTTGTCGTCGACGGGACCTGGACCGAGGCCCGGGCGATGCTGAGAAAAAGCCGGCTTCTCAGTGCTCTTCCGCGTGTAAGTTTTGAGACGCCGCGGCTGTCGGAATACGGTTTTAAAAAACAACCCCATCCCGGATGTTTGTCGAGCGTGGAGGGGGTGCACCTGGTGATCGAGCTTCTTGCGCAGCGCGGGTGGGGGACCTTGCCCGCACTGCGCGAGCACGACCGGATGATCGGCATCTTCAGAAACATGGTCAGACACCAGCTTCAACAGGTGGTCACCACCTTTTGGTCATGCAGATGACTGCATATGCTAATCGGTTTCCTGTGGAGACTTATTCCACGAGAGACTTCAGGAGAATCAAGCCTTCCTCCCTGGCTCGAAGCAGCGTTTTCAGGTCAGTGCCATTCAGTTCCTTCTGGCCGGAGAGGAGTCGCTGCAGGGCGCTTCTGAAGAGCAGGTATTCATCTTTTGCCGGGATGTTCGGCTCAACTCTTTCCGAGTGCATAAAGGTCAGAATCGGACCGTTTTTGCCGTTACGATTGCCTTCGGACAAATCCAACATGTGTTGTGTAGGGCCGTTGGAAAACACCAAAAAACAGTGAATCATTGGGATGTAGGGTAGTTGGTATTTCTTTAGAAGCGCATCGGTTCCGGTTACCAGCTCTTCGGTCATAGCGTAGATCCCGACGTGTTTCTCAATTGCAAACCCCAGTTCTTTTGCAAGGGTCGCAATAACGGCGTGCTTGGTGGTGCAGGTGCCCTTCTTTTCCTTGAAAAGGATCATCAGATCATCACGGTTGGAGTTATAGCCGTAGGGAAGCTCGTTAACGTAGCGACACGATTCTCGAAGGCTCCGTATTCCCATATTTAGGAACGTCTCTGATATCGGGCCGGACGATTTAATTGCAGCATCAGGAAGAACGTCGTAACTAGCCATAAACACCTCTTCGCAATTCTAAAGTCCGTGATGTCTTGTGGCAACAATTGAAATGTCTTGACGGCGATGTGCGTATTTGGCTAAATGGCCAAATGAGCATATGGGGCAGGGCGCGGTCGGAGATGGATGCCAAGGGGGCTGAAAATGGACGCTAAAACGCTCGCAAAATTTGAAGCAAGGGCCGAGATATTGAAGGCCATGGCCCACGCTACTCGTCTCTATATTCTGGATGTGCTTTTGAAAGAGGACGAGGTGTGCGTCGGGGATTTCACTGCGCAGATCGGTGCAGATGCATCCACCGTATCGAAACACCTTTCGGTATTGAAGTCGGCGGGATTGATTAGTGACGTTAAACGAGGAAATCAAGTTTTTTACAGGCTCAGCACTCCGTGTGTACTTCGGTTTTTTGATTGTGCGGAAGCGGTAATTAAAAAAAGGACCGCTGAACAAATCAAGGTCGCTCAATCGATTAATGAGTGAAAACGAAAGGCAAGAATTATGAATTGGAAACAAGAGTGGAAAATATTGGCACTAATCGTGGCCGGGTTTTTGGTCGCCTTTTTTCTCCCTGTGGGGGCCGCGAGATTTGATAACGCGCTCATGGAGTCGTTGCATCTCCTGAAGTGGTATGCGCAGGAGCACGTCCTTCTTTGTTTGGTTCCGGCGTTTTTTATTGCGGGTGCCCTTGCGGTATTCGTCAATCAAGCGGCGGTCATGAAATATCTCGGCGCTAACGCAAAGAAGCTCGTTGCGTATTCGGTGGCATCCGTGTCGGGAACTATTTTAGCGGTTTGTTCTTGTACAATTCTCCCGCTGTTCACGGGTATTTATCGCATGGGAGCGGGACTGGGACCGGCAATCACGTTTCTATATTCGGGGCCGGCGATCAGCGTGCTTGCAATTATTCTCACTGCACGGATTCTTGGGTTTGAAATCGGTGTCGCCCGTGCGGTTGGAGCTATTGTGCTTTCCATTGTGATTGGTTTGCTGATGCATCTCATTTACAGGAAGGAAGAAAAGGCAAAGGCGGCGGCTCAAGCGGCAATGCCGCAAGCAGAAACAACCAGAAGTCTAGCGCAGAATGCGGCTTACTTTGCGGCCATGATCGGGATCCTGGTCTTCGCGAACTGGGGCAAACCGGATCAGGAATCTGGATTCTGGTTTGCTGTTTACTCTGCCAAGTGGTGGATCACGTGCGTAGCCGCTCTGCTGTTTGGTGCTGCTTTGGTCGCATGGTTTAGAGTTGCCTGGTGGAAGATTGCTGGAGTGGGATTTGTGGTGGCTCTCTTTACTTTCGTGATTCCGCGCTTGAGTGGTTGGGAGGTGGAACCCTTGGTTCCATTTGTGATCGGTTTTGTGGGTCTCTCTACGATTACAAGCACGCAGGAGGGGGAGGTTCAGGATTGGTTCGTAGCCTCCTGGCAATTTGCGAAACAGATTCTCCCCCTTCTTTTGGTCGGAGTACTGGTGTCCGGTTTCTTGCTGGGGAGGCCTGGGCATGAAGGAATGATCCCGTCCGCTTGGGTTAGCGGCCTTGTCGGGGGCAACTCGCTTTCGGCGAATCTTTTTGCGTCGGTCGTAGGTGCATTCATGTACTTTGCCACACTGACAGAGGTGCCGATTATTCAAGGGCTGATTGGAAGCGGCATGGGTAAGGGACCTGCTTTGGCACTATTACTTTCGGGGCCTGCGTTGTCGCTGCCGAGCATGTTAGTGATTAGAGGAGTTCTCGGTACAAAAAAGACGATCGTTTTCGTTAGTCTGGTAATTACGTTTTCAACACTTGCGGGTCTGTTCTACGGCGCTGTGAGTTTATAGCAAAGGAGCTAAAAATGAAGAAAATCCAAATTCTGGGCACGGGGTGTCCGAAGTGCAAAAAGCTTGCTGAGAATGCCGAAGCGGCGGCAAAAGAACTGGGCATTCAGTATGAGATCGAAAAGGTGACTGAGATCGAAAAAATAATGAGCTTTGGAGTGATGATGACTCCGGCGCTCGTCGTTGACGGCCAGGTGAAGTTGGTAGGCAAGGCGGCATCGCCGGAAGAGATAAAGTCTTTTCTTAAATAAACGGGAGGCAGCAAATGAACGACAAGAAACAGGAATGCAAAGAAAACCCTGGAGCGAGGAGGTTTTGCGCAGTTTTTCCATTATAGAGTTACAGACATGGGATTTGAGAAGGGAAAAACATCAACCAGCAATGACAACATCGAAACGGTTGCCAAAAAGGGCAGGGAACTGCTTGGTGGTCAAAAGGAAAATTCGAAATGAAAAAGAAACATTGGATTACAGCCGGACTTTTGTTGTTTGTAGCGGTCGCTGTAGCCGCATTGGTTGTAAAAGAGACGAGAACCGTTGTGGATCAACCGGAGACAAGCGCGGTTGCGCCAGCTGAGGCCGCAGCGGCGCCTGCGGTAAATACGGCAACGGTTGTGGCATATTATTTTCACGGCACCGCTCGCTGCATGAGTTGCAAGACCATCGAGCGCCTGACGAACGAATCCATTCAGAACAACTTCGCATCGCAGCTAAAAAGCGGCGCACTTCAGTGGAAGGTGATTAATGTCGAAGAAGGGGACAATCGGCATTACGCAGGAGACTACAAGCTTTATACAAAATCAGTAGTCTTGTCGCGGATGGAGAATGGCACTGAAAAACGGTGGAAAAATTTGGAAGAGGTTTGGAATCGATTGGGCGACGAAGACGGCTTTAAACGGTATATAAAGACAGAAATCGAGGGATTTCTGAATCAGAAAGGCTGACCATGGCAGAAATTCTCTTGGCTGCCGCATCGGCCCTCTGGTTGGGTATTTTGACTTCGATTAGCCCCTGTCCGCTCGCGACTAATATCGCAGCGATTTCGTATATCGGCCGTGATGTCGGAAAAGCTCGTCGGGTGTTTTTCTCGGGCTTTTTGTACGCTGCGGGCCGGACTCTCACTTACCTTGTGCTGGGGATACTGCTGGTAGCGAGTCTATTATCCATGCACGAGGCATCATACGTTCTTCAGAAGTACATGAACAAGGTGATGGGGCCGCTTCTCATTTTGGTGGGTATGTTCCTGCTCGAATTGATTTCGATTGATTTTGGAGGCAGCGGATTTGGCGCCAGGTTTCAGGAAAAGGCAAAGAGTTGGGGCGTGTGGGGAGCATTACCCATCGGCGTTATCTTTGCGCTTTCGTTTTGCCCGGTTTCTGCTGCCCTGTTTTTCGGCAGCTTGATCCCTTTGGCCTTAAAAAATAGCTCCTGCGTGCTTCTTCCCGGTCTTTATGGTGTTGGAACGGCTGTCCCAGTAATCGTTTTTGCGGTTTTACTGGCCTTTGGAGCGCAGTGGGTTGGCAAGGCGTTCAAGAAGTTGACGCAGATCGAGAAGTGGGCGCGTTGGATTACCGGGATAATCTTTTTAGGCGTGGGAGTTTATTTTTGTTTTATTTACATTTTCTTAGCCTGATTGAGTCGTGCCGCGGCCCCGGAGGCAGTGATGCTTAATCGATTATTAACTGTGACCAACTTAAGCCGGGATGGCAGCATCAGTGTGTATTAAAAAAAAATTTCCAAAAGGAGAATCGTTCAAACGCATCCGCGCGAAAAATTTTCGGACCCCGACTACAAGGGCGGCAACATCGCCCTGCCGGAGCATCCATCAGAAGTTGAGCGAGCCAAATACAAGCCTTGCCAGATGATTGCAAAATACAAACGCGAAACAGGAGCCATGCAAAAAAAGCTGGCCGAAAAAATCGGCGTGGATGAAGCCCGGATCAGCGATATTCTACGTGGCAGGATCGGGAGTTTCACTCTGGACCGCTTGATTGCATATGTTGAAAAACTCCGTCCCGGCCTGAAAGTTGAAATCAAGGATGAAGACGAGGCGGCTTAGCAATACGATTGTATGCCAGCCCAATACAGCAGTATTCAGTGATCCCACGCAACCAACGATGATTCATCGAGCGCCTTTTTGAGACGGTATGCCGTTTCATAGGAGCAGGAAAGCTTCTTGGCAATACGGTATGGATTCATCCCCGGATCTTTGAGCATCGAAAATGCCACATCAGCGCGCCAGTTGGCACCAATGAGAGCGCGCATCGAAAACCATTTATGGTCTTGAAGCACATAGCGCCGCGGGATCAACTTCTTCTTGTCGGATAACGCAATCTCCGGAATCCTGAGCCTGAAACGCTCAAAAGCAGGGTCAGGCTCAACCTGCCCCATATCTACGCTGATGGTCAAACGTTCTGACAGTTCAGGAACAAAACCCTTCGAAAACGAGTGACGTAATTTTTTGCGGGCAAAAGCCGAGATCAACTGCCAATTCCTGTAACGCTTTTTGGTGAATTCGGCGATGGCCCCAAGAAATGCAAGCTCCGTAGGCGGCAAGACTTTGGCCATGGTTTTTATACGCTCAAGATGAATAAGATCGCCCATTTCATCAAGCCATGTGAGCAGAAGGATCAACAGCTTGAGATCGCCCGGCAAAAACGGGAGCGTATCAATGATGGTTTGCTCGATGTCCTGGTCTTCCTTGTGCTTATCCCGGCCAAATGCAATCCCAAGCGAAACCCATCTTGAAAGAAGTTGCTGTATGTCGTTTGATCTCGCCGTCATTTGTAGCCAAGCTCCTTTTTCAGCAAGCGAATGATCCCGTCAACGAAAACCGGGTAAGTTTCTGATTCGCCCTGCTCTATGGTGTATGCACGGGCAGTGGCCAGTTCTTCAGGGGTCGGCTTCATGTCTATCAAGTCATTAAGATCCTCGGAATGCCGGTCGACAGCAGCATGAACCTTTGAGCTGATCAAATCCTGTCGCGACAAGGAATAAACTGTCAGATTAGATGCCTTGAAAACTTCCACGCAATGATCCATCCAATGCGCGGGCAATCTCTCCGCGATCGGATTGACTTTGTTATTAATCCAGTCTTCCGAAATCCGGAGCTTTTGTGCCACCTTGTTTTTGGCTTCAACAACCAATGGGTCCAGCACGTCCGCGATGACATCAATGTCGGACGTGTCACGCGAGATGATCCCAAGCAATCTCAATGCAGCACCTCCACAAACGTAGAGCACGAAGCTCCGGCCGGAGCGCGCCAGCTCCATGTTCAATGCCTGTAACGCTTTTTGAATATCCATAATCAGTCCTTACTTTATTATAACCCGGATATATTGGTTAAGTCAATACATGTGTTTTTTGGGGAACATCCGGGGAACACATCACCTGAAAATACCCTCAAACAACCTTGAACAACCAAGGATGCGGTCCTGCCGACCTCTGATTTTATTTGTTTTTATTGATTGTATTTGATTTCAGAAAAATGAACCCGTGATTTCCAAGCGTGCTCCTTCAGTATTCGAACATCTCTCCACTTTTAAAAGAGGCTGAATATTGAGTGGTTAGTACAATCGTAAATATTGGTCTATTATTTCTGACCGGTTTTGGGACATGTCGAAAGTAATGATTTTTATAAACTCCTGCACGACGTTCCAGCTCACATTTTCGATGGGTCTATTGGCACCCTTGAAGTTTGAAGGGTTGTTGCCCATAACGGCCGCCCACTGTGCCTGAGTCACTTCTGTAGTTTGCAACTCAAACCCTTTGGAGATCGTCACTTGGTGATGGTCCTCATCGCTTTCCCTGCCAGATTCACCTGACGGACTGCCCATCATAAATGTGCCGGGAGCGATCCAGACAAATTTCATTTCAATGTTCTGGTTCTGGCCGAGCTTTTTTGTGCCGCTTGGAACGCCGGATTTGCCGGATGTGGTTGGCGCTGCGCCTGTATCTATTCCAACGTCTGCTTCGTAAATCCGCCGAATAACCCGGTACAGTTCGCGATAATGTGTTTTTTTATCGCGAATAATTTCTGGAGCTTTTTGCCTACCAGCCAACTGCCGACAACTGACGTGTCCGGTCGCCCTTTTATGTCAAGACGGGGCAGGTTGATGATTTACCGCGTACCCTTCATTTTGTCCCCCTTTGTCGGTGTTATGACACGGAGTGACTCTATTTCAAATTGGTACGAATTTCGGGGGGAAGGTCATTGCGGCGCTTGGCAATATCAAAAAACATCGGCCCCAATCCCGCCAGTAAGGCGAAACCGGGGCCGTAACTCGCCGAAAAACGCTGCCCGGGTTTCAGGCAGCGTTTTTTTCGGGATTTATAGCGTCGTGCAGCGGTCGGGCAGTGAAAAAGCAGCACCCTGCCTGCCTTTCGTGCGACCTCATGCTACCTTCAAACGTGTCGATTCAAGCACTGATTGGACACACTTCTCCTCGTGTTTTCGGTTACTTGTTTTGAGATTTACGGGGTTAAGAAATAAAAAGCCGGATTCTCACTTTTTAAGGCGAAAACCCGGCCGGAATTTGGTTGCGGGGGCTGGATTTGAACCAACGACCTTTGGGTTATGAGCCCAACGAGCTACCGGGCTGCTCCACCCCGCGACATTTGAGTAAGTTTATTGTAGATCGGACATGCAAAGTCAACTGCTAAATCAATGCTTCAAGTTGTACTTTTTTCAAATATCTGAAGTGCCCGGGCTTGAGACCCTTCAAGGTGATGTGTCCGATCGAGGTGCGGATCACGCGCTCGACCAGGAACCCGCGTGTTTCAAAAAGGGCTTTCACGTCAGAGGCACTCTGTTCGGTCAGAACAACTTCGACAAAAGATTTGCTGGCAAGCTCCTCTACCACCTTTACCGAGTTCGGACGCACAAGATGCTCGCCGATGCGCCCGCCGCGCATTACGCGCGAGATCGCCGCAGGCTCGGGATGCCCCTTCACCTTGATGTGGTACACGCGGGGGATCGAGCGGGATTTCTGGATTTTTTCGGCCATCGCGCCGTCGTTCGTAAGGAGCATCAACCCCTCGCTGTTGTAGTCCATGCGGCCCACCGGAAATACGCGCACCTTGAGTTTGCTTACATAGTCCGAAAGCGTGGGGCGTCCGCTTGGATCGGACATCGTCGTGATGACGCCCTTCGGCTTGTTGAACGCAAGGTAAAGCGGTTCAACGGTCTCCGCGGTCTGCAGCAGTTTGCCGCGCACCTTGATGGCGTCCTTGCCAAGCGTGGCCTTGTCGCCAAGCTGCGCCACTTTGCCGTTTATCGTAACGACGCCTTCGCGGATCAGTGCTTCGGCCTTGCGCCTCGAGGCAATTCCAAGTTGTGCAAGGATTTTCTGGACACGTTCATGCATGACTTACTATTATGCTGTTAGTGCGTAATAAACTCAACCCAATTTGGGGCGGCATATTTCTTTCGGTCCTGAGCGTGGTTTTGCTCGTGGTGCGCTACCCGGTGCAGTTCTGGAAACATGCCGGCGCGTTTCCGATAGACTTCTGGGTCTATCACCACGCAACCGTGCGGTACTTCGCCGGCGCAAGCCCGTATGTGACAGGCGATACATCTCCATTCAAGTATTCGCCCGGAGCGCTCGCGCTCATGATGGCGTTCCCGCGCAATCATGTCCACGCCTGGTACATCTACAGCACGCTCAGCATATTGTTTTTGGCGCTCGCAATCATGACCGGCTCAAGGTTCAAATCCTGGAAAAACGTCGTATTGCTGCTTTTCGGGCTTTTCTTCTGCTGGAAGGGCGTGCTCGAAACGCTTGATTACGGACAAAGCGAATTTTTCATGCTCGGGCTCGCAACGCTGGCGGGCGTGCTCGCGCCGCGCCGGCCGTTCGTGGCGGGGGTCATCGCGGGCGTGCTGCCGTGGTTCAAGCTGCCGTGGGCTTTGATTGCCTTGCCGGTTTTTGTGGTTGCTCTTTACTCGCGGCATGAGCCGCGCCGCCGCGGCGGCGTGAGATTCGTCGCGGGAGCCTTTGCCGGCACGTTCGGCTTCGGCGCGGCGCTGCCGGCGCTGGTGTTCGGCGCCGAAAAAGCACTTGTCCTGTCGCAGCAATGGGTGCGGCTCCTCAGGGTGCAGCCGGAGTGGCTTTTCATGCTCGATCTCAACCAGAGCCTCTGGATCACCCTGCAACGCTGGTGCGGCGGCAGCAGATGGCTTGGAATAACGGCGGGCGTCGCAGTTACGGTTCTGTTGACGGCCGGACTTGCGAAAAGACTTGCGGGTTTCATCAGAAGCGGGGCCGTGCGGCGCATGGATGTTTTTGCGTGGCTTGCGCCATGGATGCTTTTCATGCAGCTCGTAAACCCCCTTTCCTGGCGATGGGGGAGCCTGTTCCTGCTTGGCATTCCGGTCGCCGCCATGGAGCGGAACTGGAAAACCATGCCGACGCTCAAGCGGCGGAGCATGTTTTTGCTTGCGGGAGTGGCGGTGTTTTTCTGGCTGCTACAGCTCAACCCCGTGCTGCAGCTCTTCGGCATCAAGCACTGGAGCCTCCTGCACGGGAGCGGCGTCATTACCGTTTACTGGCTGGCTTTCCTGCTGCTTTGCCTCTAGTTCGTTTGACAGGGTGATCGGGGATGGCGGCAACTGGTCAAACCTTTTCTGTTCGTCGAGCAGCGGCGTGCTGATATTTATGGATTTGATGCGCTCGCGCATCTCGGCGAGCATTACTTCGTCGTCCTTGGGGTTGAAACCAAGCTGGTCCGAGTTCTGTTTCATCTCGCCGACCATCTTGCGCATTTCAAGAAGACGTTCGTCGGTTTCGTGTGGATTGTCGCTTTGCGATGCCGGGATCGAGCTTTCGATCTCGCTCATGGGAGGCAGATCATCCAGGGTTTTCAGGCCGAAAAGCTCCAGAAACTCGCGCGTAGTGGAATACAGCATCGGCCGACCCGGCAGCTCGGAACGTCCCGCGATCTGGACCAGGTTTTTTTCCATCAGGCCGCGCAAAAAATACGTCGAATCCACGCCCCGGACCTTGTCCACGTCTTCGCGCATCACCGGCTGGCGGTAGGCTATGACGGCAAGCGTTTCCATGGCCCCGGCTGAAAGTTTTTGCGCCTGCACGCGCGAGAGCTTGCGCACAAGGCCGGCACGTTCGGGTTTGGTGCGGAGCTGCATCCCTCCGGCCACCTCGACAAGCTCGATCCCGGAGCGGGCGGACTTGTAGCGGTCCTTGAGGGCGGTGACGGCTTCCTGGAAGGCCGGGATTGAAAAACCGGCGCCAAGCGCCTCGCGCAGCCGCGCGGCCGGAACCGGAGCGGACGACATGAAAAGCATCGCCTCTATGCAGGACTCCGCGTCTTCGATGGCAACGGTTTCGAGAACCGGCTCGGCTTCTGCCGCTGATTCCAGCTCCGCCGCATCCCCGTTTTCGGGGATTTCTTCATTGTACTCCCGATCCAACGAAGGAAAACCATACGGGTCCTCGATAAAAGTCACGTTTTTCATACCGCCACCGGTTCTTTCTTTGGTGCATCAAATCCTGTCAGAAGATTCATGTCCAGCGCATCCATGTTTGCAAGAAGTTCGAGGTAGATCGCCGTGTAAATGCCTTCCTGGTAAAGGCGCATGCGGCTCAAACGCGAAAGTTCGAGTGAGGCAAGAAAGGTCACGACCACATCCTGTCTTGAAGGATCTGCGGGCAGCAGCGAACGCAGATCGGCGGGTTTTCCGAGCTCGAGCTTCCGGCCGAACTCGAGGATCTTCTCCTCGAGCGATACGGTTTCTTTTATCAGAACATGTTTGCGCCTGCGGCTGCGCACCAGGATGTCCTGGATGCTGAGCACGAGGCCCGTGAGCCCCGGCGACTGTTTCCATACCCGGACGGCAGGGAGCGAATCATTGGTTCTTGTGAAAACGTCGCGTCCGAGCTGCGGCAGGGTGGCGAGGCGGGCGCCGGCCGCG
>Ga0208375_1003550_pt1 | contig 13141 bp, 15 predicted proteins | sample RifOxyD1_FD_184038 | JGI IMG/M metagenome (GOLD analysis project Ga0208375, IMG submission 184038) | Soil microbial communities from Rifle, Colorado - Rifle Oxygen_injection D1 (SPAdes) | ecosystem: Environmental > Terrestrial > Deep subsurface > Rock core/Sediment | place: Rifle, Colorado... | reverse complement strand
AGTTTTCACAAAAAATGGAGAGATAAGAATAAACAAACAAAAGTTTAGAAATGATTTCACTCCTTTGGATAAAAGCTGTAAGTGTGACACATGCAAAAACTACACAAAAGCTTATATTTACCATCTGATTAAGATAAATGAGTTAACATGGAAAAGATTGATTACATGGCACAATTTGTATTTTGTAAAAAATTTGATAGATGAAGTAAAAAAAAGTATAAAAGAAGATAAATTTGAAAAATTCAAAAAAGAATTTTTAAAGAATTACAAAGCAAAATGAAGACCAAAATAATATTTGTTTGTAAGGGGAATATGCACCGGTCGCCAATTGCAGAAAGAATTTTTAGAAGAGAATTAGAAAAGAGAGGTTACAATTCAATAGAGGTAGATTCCTACGGATTGCATGGATTTATACTTCCACCCCCTCGTGGAAAGTGCTTAAAGGATTACCCCACAGAATATATGTTGTCCAAGCCACATCTAGATAAAAAAGAAATAAATATGGAAAACCATCTGTCCAAACCACTAACGGAAGAGGTTCTAAAAAGAGCAAATTTGATAGTTACAATGCACCCAGATGTAAACAAATTACTACTAGAAAAATGTCCTCAGTTTAAAAATAAAACTTTCTTAATAACAAATTTATGTGCAAACAAAGTAATACTCAAAGACGTAGATGGTTCAAATAATCCAAAGATATACGAAGAGACTATAAACAACACAGAGTTATGTGTATTAGAATCTTTTAATAAAATAATAGAGTTAAGTAAAAAAAATGAAATTTCAAAAACAAGCCAAAATAATATTGAATAATTGTTTAAATGTAAACAAAAAAGATAGAGTTCTCATTGTAACAGATAAAAAAAGAAGAGAAATAGGTGAAGCAATAAAAAAAGAAGCAGAAAAAATTACAAATATTGTTGATTTAATTCTAATCCCAATACCAGAAGTAAGTGGCACAGAACCTTCTAAACAGGTTGCAAAGCAAATGTTAGACTATTCCATAGTTATAGCTCCTACCACAATGAGCATAACCCATACAAACGCATCAATAAATGCAGCAAAAAAGGGAGCAAAGGTAGCCACACTTCCTGGAATAAATGAAAAAATCATGAAACAAAGTATGCTGGCAGATTATAACAAAGTTGAAGAATTTACAAAAAAAGTGTATAGCAAAGTAAAAAGTGCCAAGAACATTTCCATACAAACGCCTTCAGGAACTGTTCTTGTTTTTTCTGTAAAAGGAAGGAAATGGAGTTTGGACACTGGAAAAATAAGAGGGGTGGGAAACCTGCCAGGAGGGGAAGTATTTATAGCACCATTAGAAGGAACAACAAACGGAAGAATGGTTATTGATCAATTTAAAAATGATAAAGAAGTATTCGCTCAAAAAAGAACAGTAATCACAATCAAAAACGGAAACGCAGTAAATGTTTCAGATAAAAAATGTAAAATAGCTAAGCTATTCAATAAAATAAAAAATGGTACAAATATCGCTGAATTCGGAATAGGAACAAATTACAAGGCTAAGTTAATAGGAAATATTTTGCAGGATGAAAAAGCAGTAGGGACATGCCACATAGCTTTCGGTTCTAATTTCAGCATGGGCGGCAAAATAAAAACTGATATGCATATTGATACAATATTAAGAAGCCCTACCATAGTAATAGATGGAAAGGTTATCATAAAAAAAGGAAAACTAGTCTAGTTTTTTCCACTCTCTGATTTCTTCCCCTTTAAGAACTCTATCCAGCATCTCCAACTCTTCGTATATTCCATCAATCAAATCATAATTTTCAGCTTCTTCAATAGTTATCCACCTATAATCAGTTAATTCATCAGAAAGGGTGATAGCACCCTCATCATTATCTGCGTATAAGCTTACAATAATAGTAGGAACTCCATCTTCTCTCTTAAAAGCTAAGCTTGTTAAATACTTAATATTTTTAATATCCAGCCCAACCTCTTCCTTAACTTCCCTCCTCACTAAGTCTTCAAAAACATTATACCATTGACCTTCTTTAGTGTCATGAGGTCTCTTCATATATTCATCTTTTTCTAATTTGCCTCCTGGAACAGTCCATCTCCCAGGCCATCTTTCTTCTTCTTCAGATCTTTTGGCAATTAAGAATTTTCCATCTTTTACAACTATACAGGTTGCTACAATATAATGGGCTTTTTTAGGATCAAACATAAGTCTGATAGCAGAAGAAAATATAAAAAGGTTTAGTTCCCAACAAACTGCTCTGCAAAATACTTAGGAGTAAGATTCTCTCCAACAGCATCTTCTATAAATTCATCCCATTTTTTAACAGCACCGGGAGAAAATACATTTTTCTTCAAGAATTCTCCAATTTTCTTATTTCCAGAATAATCAAAATCATTCAGAGAATCTTGTTTCAAAATATTTTTAACAATGAAATGGTGTAGTTGGGATGCTAATAATTCCCCGAGCATATAGTTGTGGTAGTATACAGGAGCAGTAACTAAATGAATCTTCGCAGCCCAGTCAGGTTTATCTCTTGAAAAGTTAATCAGTTGATACTTCTTTGTAAGATTCCACCACATCTTATTTAAGTCCTGTTCAGGATTCTCATATAATCTCCTCTCAAAGTTGACCATAACTTGAACCCATCTTGAGAAGACTAGTTGGCTCAATTGTGTTTTTTTTACCAGTATACCTGATATCTGATCTAGTTTTTTATCAGCTTTGCCATACTTCTTGATAAAGCTAACCGTATTTGTTAGTCTTCCAAACAGCATAGCTACAGCCTCTGTAGTGAAAGTATGCGCTTCATCTATAAGCAAGTAAGGAAGTTTTCTATTGATATTTTTACAATAAGAAGCATGTCCTAATTCATGCAAGGTAGTTCCCATCCAGTACTCATTATTCTTAACATTTTGTAATATCCTTACATCTCCCTCTTTATCCAGGTCTATACAAAAAGCATGCTGGCACTTTCCTTTTTTTTCATAAAGATCAGAGCGCTCCAAAACATCATCAACAAGAAGCCCGATACCTTGATAAAAAGTTCTGGCAGATTCTATCACATCTTTATCAAAGTATCTGTCCATATCCACATCATAAATCTCAGGCCCTTGTTGAAAGAATAACTCTTGGTAATGCCATGGTCTAAGATCTTCTTCAGAAATACCATAACGCTTAGCAAGGAACTTATCCATCTCATTTTTAACCCTAGCAAAAGGTTTTCCTGTCAGCTTGTCCAGCTCATTAAACAAACCAATTATGCCATCCTTACTCTGCTCTTGAATCTCCAAAGCCATTTGATAGTAATTGACAAACCCAAGTCCTTTAGCAAGTTTATTTCTTAGTCTAATAATCTCTAATAGTTCTTTCTCCACAAGTTCCCCTTGTTTTTTGCTTGCTTCCCAGGCTTCTTTTAATTTGACAGAATCCTTCTCTTTTTGTAATATGTCTTTGATTTCGTTGTCTGTAAGTTCTTTCCCCCCAATCTTGGCTCTGAACTTATTGAATTTTTGGTCTATCTTACTCTCTTTCTCTGTTAGTTCATGTATAAGTTTAAGATTTCCCTGGCAACTTAAAAAACTGTCATACAAAATCTTAATTTGCCTTTTCAGCAATGGATCTTTTATTCCAGATTCATTCCACTTCCTTACTTTCTCAAAGTCCTGTTTGTTGTTATAAATCTCCTGTAGTTTTTTAGAAAGTTCTTCTGTTTCTTTGTAATATTTATCTTCCCCTGTGGTTTGAGAGTTCCAGTAAGCGATTCTTTGCTTTTTAGAGAGGTCCTTTATTTTTTTGACATGATCCTCAATAAATAGTTTTATTTCTGACACCATATTCTTTAAAATTATAAGGAATATATAAAGTTATTTGGAAAGTGAAATATAATCTTTAGTAACCTATATAAAGAAAATAAAGCTACATTTCTATATGCCATTTAAGGATTCTATTAGAGAATTAAACCGGTTCAGACAGATAATTGATGCTATTTTTAAAGAGGGTTTTGGTTTCATAATTTACAAGATAGGCTTCAGAAATCACCTGTCATTAAATCTAAGATTAAACAAAAAAAAGTTTGAAACCGCCCCAGATTCTATACAGATAAGACTAAGAAAAATAATGGAGGATCTTGGAGGAACATTCATAAAATTAGGGCAGTTATTAAGTTTAAGACCTGATTTGATCCCAAAAGAGTATGCAAAAGAGTTTAGTAAACTGCAAGATCAAGTGCCTCCTTTTTCATATGAAAAAGTCGTAGAAACAATAGAGTCTGAATTAAATGCAAACTTAAAAGATGTTTTCCTAAAGTTTGAAAAAATTCCAATTGCCTCTGCCTCTATTGGCCAGGTACACAAAGCATGGCTAAAGGATGGAAAGAAAGTAGCAGTAAAGGTAATGAGACCTAAAATAGAAGAGGTATTTGAAACAGATATAAAAATTCTCTACCAATTAGCAGAATTGTTAGAAACACATTACACAGAACTGAAAGAATATGATCTTTTAAGGATTGTAAAAGAATTTGAGAGATACACAAAAAATGAATTAGATTACACCAAAGAAGCAAAAAACTTGGAGGTGTTCTATAACAATTTCAAAAAAGATAGGCAGATAGTAATCCCAAAAGTATTCCATAATTACACTACAAAAAGAGTGCTTGTAATGGAGTTCATAGATGGCAAAAAAATCAATGAAGTAGAAAAAAGTTCTGCATCAAGAAGATTGGCAGTTAAACTGGCAATGAATTCTGTCCTTAAGCAGATATTTGAACTGCGCTACTTCCACGCAGATCCGCATCCTGGAAACATATTTATCTTAAAGGGAAACAAAATAGCATTCTTAGACCTAGGCATTGTAGGAAGGATAAGTGAAGAAGAAACATATAACACAGAAAACCTGTTTATAGCTCTCTCCTATGGAGATAGAAATTTATTAGCTGATTCTTTGATGAGCCTAGGATTTGTAGATAAAAAAATAGACAAAGAACAGTTCAAAAGAGATTTAAGTGAACATTTAAGAGAATACTACGATATCACCCTGTCACAATTGCATATCTCTGAATTCCTGTATGATTTGCTGGCATTGACAAGGAAGTACAAGATAAAACTAATTCCGGACTTTGTTTTGCTGGTTAAAGCAGCAGCTACACTTGAAGGGTTTGTAAAAGATATGGACCCCGAGTTTAACTTTGTTGAAGCATGGAAAAAATATGCAAAAGAAATTATAAAAAAGAGAAAATCAATAGGCTATCAGAAGAAAGAAGTGTTGAAAATAGCTTATGATTTTAAAAGACTGTTAAAAGATTTTCCAAGAGAAGCTAGAGATTTCTTATCAAGTCATGATAGGATGAAAGTGGATATGGAAGAAAAGGTTGTAAATAAACTGACATTCAAGCTTGATACAGCCATGAATAGAATAGCAATAGGAATTGTAATAGCTGCTTTGATAATTGCAGCTACAATAAATTTCGGAAAAAGCGAAAGTATATTAAACACCTCAACCCTCTTTTTATTAATCGCAGTGTTATTATTCGTTTACTTGATAAATTCAATTTCGAGAGAAAGGGAGGTGTAAATTGATGAGAGATTTGTTCAGGAAGGGGCTTGCCAGATTGACATTCAGAAGGCAAGCGAGTAGAAGCAGAAGAATTACCAAAGCTTTGCTTAGAGCAGGTAAATCTGAAAGCGGAAAAATAAAAGATGCTTTAAAAAGAGAGGTCAAAAGAGAAGCTGGAAGAGCTATTTCTGCTGGAAAAAAAGAAGCAAAAAGAATGGAAAAGCAGGTTAAGATAGAATTAAGAGAGTCTTCAAGAAAAGTTGCTAGAAAAAGAGCGAGAAGATAATTATTTATTTCCTTTGCGTTCTGGTTAGAGTTCTCTATTCTAAAAAATAAATAGGGACTATTGTCCCATTATTTGATTATACATTCTCTGGTCTGCTTCAGTAGGTTTAATTCTTGTGTTTCCACTAGCAAAGTTTACTCCACCAGCATGGATATTCCTATAATCCAATCTTCCATCACCATCAGAATCTACCAAATAACTCTTTCCTAAACCACGAGAAGGTCTATCATGAACTCTTATTTCCCCATTACTAAATATACCATCTCTAAGTCTATGAACCTCAACAGTAGCATTGCCAATGTCTCTATACTCTCTACTTTCTATTTTTGAGTTTTCAAAAGCAGCAAGTGTTCCCCATCCCAAGTAAGGTGTAACACAAAATAATACCACTTTTCCTAAACTTTTTATTTCTTGTTTCATTTTAATTTTCCTCCATCAACCTCTTCTTTATTGAAAAGGTTTGATTATTTCTTACTAGTAGTAACATAATTAGTATATATAAAATAATCTATAATAAAATTTATTAAAAATGAACTTTTAATATAAATTAATTAACTTTCATTAAAATAAAGCCAACTGAGAAAAACTAAAAATCACCTCTTTTATAAAAAGTTTAAAGTTTAAATTTACTCAAATAATCATTGATGTTGTTCAGTTCTTGCTTTATAGCCTCTCCTTCTGTTTTCTTTCCTTCTTTAATCTCCTTCAAAAGATCTTCATAGCAAGTACCTACAAACATCAATAACCCATTTATTGCTTTTTGACTAAATCCGCTTGGTGGCATTTTATTATCCTCCCTAAATTAATACTATTTAATCAAAATATGTCTATATAAAATAGACTACATTAATTTTTATTAAAAACAAATAATTTAAATACAATTAGTTCTTTATACCAAAATATGATAAAATTAGATGCCTATGATAAAAAAATTATTGAAATTTTATTAAACAATTCAAGAGAGCAATTAAGCACTATCAGTAAAAAAATCAGATTAAAAAGAGAAAATGTAGACTATAAAATCAGAAGATTAATAGAAAGTAAATTAATAAAAGAATTTAATACAGAGTTTAATGAGGAAAAATTAAACATAAAACACTATACTATTTTTGTACAATTAATAAATTTAAAAGAAAACAAAGAAAAAGAGATTATCAATTTTCTAAAAGACCACCCTTACATAAGTTGGATAGGTATTTTAGCAGGAAAGTGGAGTTTAACATTTGATATCTTTTCAACTAAAAATAAAGAATTAAATATCATACTTAAGGAAATAACTTCAAATTTCGGAGATTATATTGATGAGTATGTTGTATTAAATTTAGAAGATAGTGGTTATTATTCTTACAAGTATTTGGATCTTAAACCTACTGAATTTAATCTAAAAACTAAAGAAGAAAACACAAAATTAGATGAAACAGATTACAAAATTCTCTCTTTATTAAATAAAAATTCAAGAATTACTTATGTTGAAATATCAAAAACGACTAAAATGACTCCTAATGGGGTCAAAAAGAGAGTAACTAATTTAGAGAAAAATAAAATAATAAACGGATATAACATAACATTGGATTTCAAAGAATTAGGGTATGAATGGTATGATATCCAATTAAAATTGGTTAAATTTAATGAAACTGCTGAAAATAAATTAAAATCCTTCTTCAAAAACCATAAGAAAGTTTTATTTTACTATAAATATATTGGAGCATGGGATTATGACATTGGTGTGATAGTTAAGGATTCTAACGAACTAAGAACATTTATAAATGAACTAAGAGCAAATTTCTCAGAAGAAATTAATATAAATGACGTATTCTTAATCTTAGAAGAAGCTACAGGATATAAACTACCAGAAGGCGTATTTAAAACTTAAATCGATAATTTTATTAAAAAGAGAGATTATAATCAAATAATGGAAAAAACAAATTGTATGCTCTGTAAAGAAGAAATGGATTGCCCAGAAAAAATGTTGGCAGCAAAAGTGCATATTTGTAACAGTTGTATAGAAAATATAAGTGAAAAAGACCTAGACAACCCAGATTTTCTAAATATTTTAAAGAAGTTAGATGGAACAATCAAAGGAATGGACAAAAAATTAGAAAAATGTGATAAAGTTGCAAATGAAATAACAAATATGGAATTCAATCTTTTTCTAAAAGAAAATGATATTAAATCACTTAGCAGAAAAAATGCAGCAAGAAAAGCATTTACAGAAGGCTCATTTTCTACACTATCTTTCATAATGTTTGGAGGAATGGAAGAAGAATTCTTAGATAGTATGTTAAAGGCAATGAAAGAAGTAAAAGTGCAGAAAGAAAAAGGTTAAGCTTTATTTTTATTTATTAATTCAAAAACTTTCTTTCCCTCAACTTTCCCCTTATACTTACTCATGATAATGCCCATAACAGCATTTGGACTTAAATCCTTTTTATTACTAATTATCTTCTTTATCTCATTCTCAATTTCTTTATCTGAAACTTTTCTATAATTATTAAAATTAACTTCCTTTCCATTACAATGATCAACTAAGATTTCAATCACACTATCTCTTGAAATACTTCCTTCATTTAAATGATCAAATAGTTTATCCATAAACATTTTTTTTATTTCAGAATCAATCTTAAATCTGGATTTGATTTCTTTAGGGATTTCAATTAAAATATCTGCAATAATCCTTGGCTCTATATTCTTATAGACCTTGCTTAAGGAGCCAAGATCAATTTCTCTCTCTACAACTTCCTGGGCTATTTCATGCCTTAAGCAGAATTTCTTCTCAACATTTAATATTTTTTCAGTTATTAATTCAGGTAAAACAATTCTTCTAAGTATTGGATTGTCTATCTTCATTGGTGAAATATCGGTCTCTGGATACATACGTGATGCACTAGGCATAGGTCTCAAGAAAGTAGTTGTATTATCAACATTTACTTTTCTTACTTCTTCTTTAACTTTTTCACCTTTATTTATTAAACTTAACTGCCTTTTTATTTCATTGTCTATAACATTAGGCATGTTTTTAAGATCTTGGAATCCTTTTAATTCAACTCTAGCACCTTTATTGATTGATAGATTAACATCTTGTCGTATAGTTCCTATGCCAGTTTTAAACCTGCCAGTGCTTTTTAGTAGCATTCCTAAGTATTTTGCCACTTCCTTTGCCTCTTCTGGAGTTGTAATTTCTGGACCCGAAGCTATTTCTATAAGAGGAACGCCCAAACGATCTAACCTAAATATTACATGGTCTTCTTCATTTTTTATTCTTCTAGCTGCATCTTCTTCTAAACATATTGTAGGTATACTAATCTCTTTATCTTTAACTCTCATGTAGCCATCTACCGCTACCAAAGCAGTTCGTTGAAACCCGCTCGTATTACTGAAATCAAGCACCTGTTTTCTCATTACATGTATTTCATCAACTACTTTTGCATTTAGTAATAATGATACTTCTAATGCAGCATTAAGGGCATCCAGATTTATAGGGTGGGGTGGTTCTTCATCAAGTTCTACCAAACATGAAGATTCATCAAATGTTTCATAAATAGCATATTTATTTTTTTTCATTTCAAATAATGCTACCAAATCTTTTTCACCTCTTTCACTATCAACAGCATGGAGATTTCTCTTTATCCTTGAATTTGGAGTTCCTCCGCTTAAGATAGAAGGACAATTACAAAAAAGTTTATGAGTATCCATTTGTCTGTGGATTTCCAAACCACATTTTAGATTAAGTTTTTTATAGTCTTCCATTTTTATAGATCTCAGATGGCAACCTCCATTCATCTTTATCATTATTTAATTCAAGTACCCTATTTCCATTCATAGAGTTTATAATGTGACATTCTCTTAGAGTTCTTAAATATCTTGTTAAAGTTGAATTATCAATACGCATCTTTTGCTTGAGAACTGAATGTTTTACTTTCTTTGCATTATATATTTCTTCGAATAACGAAGTTATGCCTACATTATTAAACCTAGGGGGATAAGCATTGTCAAAAATCTTCTTTGTTCGTTTTATATCCCGAAATCTAGTTGTAAAGCCGTTCATTTTTTCATTTATCCTTTGCCATTTTTCTGTATTTTTTTCAAATAAATCCATACAATTCATAAGTTGTTTTTTATTCAATGTTAAAGATCTACAAACCCATCTATCATATCCGTCTTTTTTAACTTTTAAAGGTATTTGTAACTGAGTAAATATATCTCTTACATTTTTTATTAACATTTTACTTTTTGAAGAACATTCTATCTGTTTAATATGGGGAGGAACATGCCCTTCAAATGTCATAAACCCGAGTAGAAAAGATTTTCTGAACCTTTGGAGGGAATTTTTTATTATACTTGGCTCTTCTACTGTCAAAGTTTTCTTGCCGCTGGGAAAATCTAAAAATTTTGTCAAATATCTACAAATAATTTTATTTCCAAAATCGACAAACCATGCATTTTTTTTATTGTGTTTTCTTACTTCAGTATCCAGTTTAAAACATAAGAATACCCACTTTTTATATGCCTTTACTGCATTTAAAGAACCCTCTGTTAAGTTTATCTGATTTCTTATAAATATAGTAACATCCTCTCGATTTATTTTAGGAACAAGCTTGAAATCTTTTATCTTTGCTCTTATCCTTATCTTTCCTTTTGTATTAATTATAGATACCTCTTTGCAAGATTTATTCACTTCTTTTATTATTGATCGAAATCGTGTTTTATTTTTAATTTCTAAATTGAGATTAGAGTAGATATTGCCATCGGCTGCATGAGCACCTGCTATCTTGCATAATAAAATATTAAGTCTTTTCACCGCTATAATGGGTTTTGAAGTAGCTGAATTACATTTAAGATAAAAAGTATTTTCTACAATTTTTTTACGATAAAAACCCGGATTATTGCTCAAGTCAGTTAGGCTTTTTATAATTGGTATAGGAACCCATTTTTTGTGACCATATAAAACCTGTTCCACACTCCACGGATTTGAATTAATTTTATTTGAAACTAATCTACACAAATCTTTTGTAGATCCTAACTTTCTATCCTTTATTATTTGATTTCTAAGTTCACTAATTATTTTTGGTATTTTCTTACCCTTAAAACAAATCCAACTCTGATTCCCTATATCCAATTCTTGATCATGTAATTTAAATAAATCAAATTGCATCTTAATCCTCTAAATATTTTTTAATAAACTTCTCTAATACACCCCAAACTTCTTCCCTTTCTTTCTTTACTTTTGCTACAAAATCAATCCATAAATCCCTATCACCTTTTAAAGTTAGAACATCTTTTTGCATAGTATTATAGTAATACTTTAATATTTATATAAGTTTCTCTATATTAAGAGGGTGATGATAACAATTCAGGGAGATATTCATGAAGGCGGTGGATCAATAGTCAGAATAGCTTGCGCTCTTTCTACCTTAACTAAGAAACCGGTAAGAATCACAAACATAAGAGAAAACAGGGAAAAGAAAGGACTAATGGAACAGCATTACCAAGGAATTAAATCTCTCGCCAAATTATGTAATGCAGAGACAAAAGGAGTTGAGATCGGAAGTAGAGAAATAGAGTTCATCCCACATGATATAACCAAGAAACAGTTGAAAGTTGAAATAAGAACCGCAGGAAGCACCTGTTTAGTTCTGCAATCTTTAATGATGCCATGTTTATTCTTAAAGCATAATATGCAGGTAAAGATAAAGGGTGGAGCAACATTTAATGAAAAAGCCCCAAATATTTTTTATTTTACAGATGTCTTATTCCCTGTTTTAAAGAAAATAGGGTTTAATCTTGATATAGGCATAATAAAACACGGATTTTTTCCAAAAGGAGGAGCAAATTTAATTTTTAGGTCTAAACCATTTGCTAAACTAAACAATCTTTACCTAGACACACAGGGAGTATTAAACAAAGTTACTGGAATTTCTGTTGCAACTATAGACTTAAAAAAAGCAAAGGTAGCAGAAAGACAAGCATTGAGTGCTGAAAAAGTGCTTGGCAGCAATTTAGATTGCCCAATCAGCATAGGCACACAATATATAAGCTCTCTAAGTACAGGCTCAGGAATCCTATTAAAGGCCCACTGCCCAGACTATATTCTTGCAGGAGATGCCCTTGGAGCAAAAGGAAAGTATAGCGAAAAAGTCGGAGAGGAAGCTGCAACAAATTTATTAAAGCAAATACTCTCAAAAGCAACAGTTGATGAATACTTAGCTGACCAGTTAATTCCCTATTTGGCCATGACAGAAGAATCAATTATAAAAACTCCAAGAATCACAGAGCATCTAAAAACTAATATTCATATAGTTAAAAAATTTATAGATTGCAATATCACCATAAAAGGAAAATTGATTGAAATAAAGAAAGCTTAAATATTTATTGAGCATCATAAAAGTATGATAATCAGACCATGTAGTTATGATCTTGCAACAGCAGTCCAAAGAATTGAGGAAGACAGAAGAATAGCATTTGGGATAATCAAGGATACAATATTTTTGCCAGAATTAGAAGAAGGATGGCCAGAGATAGATCATTTAAATATGACGGGTCCCACCAGAGCGTATGTTAGAAGGAAAGGAAAAAATGAACACGATTACACCGGGCCTATATGGGTAAGTGAGATTAGGCTGTTTTCTAGAGTGGTAGGAGCATCTGAATATTTTAGAGAACAAGTTCTAGGTGAACCAAGTAGAATACTTCCAGATGGTGTATGGACTAGAAGGTCATTAAGATATGATTTCTCAGTAGACCAACAACCAGAACAAGAGTCTCCTGCTCCACACATAGTCTACCTTGAGTTTAGAGGAAAAGTAGGTTCTAGTCGTAGAGTTTTTGGAAGCATAGGAGACTTAAGAGACAGAATCCTCCGCACACCGAGACTTTACAAGCATTGGTTTGATGCCCCTAATGTAGTTGCCCTCACAAGAGCTGAACTGACAAAGGAATAATTCTACTAAATGACACTCCAAGAAATAGCTGATGATATTAAAGGAAAGAGGAGTTTATCAGATATAGATGAAGCATTCTTAAAATCAAGAATATTAGAAAGAGTTGAAACATACAGAATAGACATTAACGAGGAATTTAAGAAATTAAAAAGGAAAGAGAGATATAAAGAATTTTTTAAGGATACAAGAAAAACATTAAGAAAAGTCTATGGAGTTTACAGAGAAATAAAAGAAAAAAGAAACAAAAAAACTTATGAACAACTTTATGAAAAAATCGGAAATTTTGATTCTGTTCTTGATATTGGCTGTGGTCTATCCCCCCTAGAGTATATCGAAATTTTTGGCAAGGATAAAACCTATTATCTTACTGATATTAGT
>Ga0208375_1003549_pt1 | contig 13143 bp, 13 predicted proteins | sample RifOxyD1_FD_184038 | JGI IMG/M metagenome (GOLD analysis project Ga0208375, IMG submission 184038) | Soil microbial communities from Rifle, Colorado - Rifle Oxygen_injection D1 (SPAdes) | ecosystem: Environmental > Terrestrial > Deep subsurface > Rock core/Sediment | place: Rifle, Colorado... | reverse complement strand
TTTCCTGTTTGGCGTAGCTTTCGGCAAAGAGAGATTTGACAATTTCCCTTCTTATAATATGCCTTGGATCATGTGCAGTTTTCATTTACTTCTTGTAGGATTTTCCGCAGGAAGGACAATCGCGGTGTGGAAACATTAGTTTCTTGCAATGCGGGCATCTTATTAAATTGGCCAGTTTTAGCGTAAAAGAGGCATTTCTTCGAATATTGCTTCGACTCCTTGTGTGTTTTTTCTTTGGAACGGGTGTCATATAACGTATATTTTAGCTTAACTCCCCCACCTCATGCAAGAAGTAAGTGGAAAGAGATGGTGTATTAAATCAATTTAAGAGAGGCGGGATTAATGAAATTTGAAGGAATCTCGGAAATTTTACACCATTTCCATTCACTGAATTTATCGTTTTTAAATATAAATGCTACGGGCACATCTTTATCATCCCCCTTTTTTTGAAGGATAGCTTCTAGAATATTTTTCATACCTTTATTATACAAGATGCTATCGAACTAAATTTCTTCAGCCTTTGTTTATGTATAATCAAAACATGTATAGAAAAAACGTTAAGTTAATGTCGATATTTAATTTCCTAATCGGATTTAATCTTTTTTGGCCCATTGCCATTATTTACTTTTCGAAAGTTTCAGGGTCATTTACGTTGGGTGCCAGCATTTTAGGAACTTGGGCAAGGGTCTTTTCATATTAACCTTAATAGGTCTTCCGACAGTTTATCTTTACTGGATAATTTTCAGAAGTGATCGAAAGGAAGTAGTGCAGTTAGATTCTACTTGATAGTTGCTCGGAGCCTGCGGACTAGTTCAAATTCAGACTTAAGCCGTGAACTCTGAATATGATTTTACATATTAATAGTTGTGTGTTTGTATATTTATTTATCGTTGACCTTAAGAGATACGGTGACATAATAAAATTATGATAAATGATACTAAAATCCTTCAGTCTATATTAGATGGTCAAGTCTTGATAAGAAAGGATATTAAAGAAGTTAAGGAAGAAGCGAAAAAGACTGAAGAAAGATTAACAAGAAGAATGGATAAATTGGAACCCCCGCAATTTGCTTCAGGTTAATAAAAGACCTCTTTAAACTTATGTGATGGATAAAAGTGATAAACTGGATATTGATGAAGTATCAGTGGATATTTATTGATGAATCAGGAAAACCCGAAGTTTATTCTTCGAAAGGAGTTAATTTAGTTGAAGAAAATCAAGCCTCTAAGTATTTGGTTTTGGCTGCAGTAAGATCGACCGATCAATTATCTCTTCAGAGGCAGATTACAAAATTTCGCTTGTCTTTATTAAACAATAAAAAAATATCCAGTATATTCTCTTCTTCCTATTCTCTGGATTCTTTTCATGCACAGACTGATTACCCTGAGGTAAAAGAGAGATTTTATAAGTTTATATTGAAGCTTGATGTAAAAATAGATGTGCTTGTTATTGATAAACTTAAAACTTACGACGCTTTAAAGTTAAAACCGGGAAAAATGTATGGAGTAATGTCCGGACAACTCTTAAAAAATCTATGTCACCAATTTGAAAACACCGAAATTATATTTAGCCGTAAAGACAGTAAACTTAAGTTAAGACAGGAATTAGAGTCGGAGGTTGAAACTGTCAGGTTAAATTATCTTGACACTCATCCAAAGTTGAAGCCAAACTTAAAATTGAATTACTTTCACAACCCGCATTACAGTCACGGAGGGTTGCAGGTCGCCGATTATATTGCCTATGCTGTTTTTCAAGTCTTTGAAAACAAGAACGATAAATGGTATTTAATAGTCAAGGAGAAGATTGGGAAAATACAGGATATCTGCAACAAAAAATACTTTACTCGGAGCAACCCGCTACAACTATCCATTTAAGGAAGTGCGAACTTCGCACGTTTCATTAAACGGATTGCTCGAAATAAAGTATTTACTACTAAAAGGATACTTCGGATACGGTGCCCTGTCAAGAGCGTTACCCAATATTTGTGGCAGGCGTAGCCTAGCCATTTAGATACAAAATGGTAAAATAATTTCGAATGGCAATAAAAACGGTTGGTGTATATTGCAAAGAGGGTCATCTTCTTTTTGGTAGGTATCTAAAAACAAAATCAGGTTTTTTAATGAAATGCTATATACCTAGAATAGGTAAAGACTATGTAGGTGTTTTGGGCCTTCCCATAGGGACAGATGTATATTGCCCTAAATGTAAATTAAGAATAGGAAGAATAAAGACAGTTCATGGAATGGCTACAGTATTTATCAATCATGGAACGGTAAAGAGAATTAAGACTTGAAGGCTTTCCTGATTATTTCTTTTGTTTCTTTGGAAATATTGTAGTTATCTATTTCATCTTTCCCAATCCAGGCATAGTTTTTATGTTCTGGGCTTAATTTAACTTTAATATCCCCAATAGGCTTAACCAAGAAATTAATTTGTGTAACTTCCCTGATTTCTAAAGGTTTTTCTACTTTATATTCAAAAATACCAATAGGGTCGCCCACTTCTATCTTAAGTCCTGTTTCTTTCTCGACTTCTCTTTTGCATCCGTCAATTGTTTTTTCGTTAGGTTCTCTCTTTCCTCCCGGAACTTCCCAAAGACCGGATAAATATTCATCGCTGTCCCCTCTTTGAATTATCAAAACCTTACCTTTTTCTTTAACTATACCTGCAACTGCAATCCTTTCTATAATCCTCTTCATTGGCTAATTATATCATCCGAAGCTATTTATATCTGGTTATAAACTGTATAGCAGACTTATTTCAATCGTTGACTTTAAATTACTGGATGTGATAATTAGACAATGGCAAGCGATACAAAAATGATTCAATCCATACTGGATAAAGTGTCTTCTATTGACCAAAAAGTTGACAAGGGTTTTAAGAATGTGGACGTAAGATTTAATGAAACCAATAAAAGGATTGATAAATTGGGCATACAACTGTCCAAGCTTGAGGATGACGCACCCACCGTTGACGAGTTTGATGACCTGGAAAAGAGAGTGAATAAATTAGAACATCCGCAATTTGCTTCAAATTAATTTAGGCCGATTACAGCACTGTGACTATTGGTAAGGACGACAGATTATAAAAGCTTTTCAAACTCCCATTCATCCTGTAAGAAGATATTATGTTTTCCTTTAAGAGCTATTTGGGGTTTTAATTTTCTTTGTTATTTTGACTTTAATGCTTCCACTATTTCAGAGTTGCGAATTATTATTGAACGGTCAGCGGTGTACATCAAGCCTTTATTAGGATTAATTTCAAAGCCTAAATAAATTATTTTCAAGCCTCTCGCCTTTGTCTCTTTTACGGCTGGCTGTAAATCCGAATCGGAAGAGCATAAAACAACCGTTTCAATCTTTTTGTCACAAGCATTAGAAACCAAATCTATGGCAATTCTAACATCAACACCTTTTTCTTTAAAAACAATAACCTCTTTACTATTAACCCTCACCTTAAAAGCCCGTACGTGGCCGCTTATTACAAAATCAAATCCATTCTTTTCAAGTTCAGTTTTTAAAATCCGCTGCCTGAGAATAAGGTTTTTAGATTTCTCAATATATTTAGGATATTCCTTATAAATATGCAACTTGGCGGAGTAAAATGTCTTACCTGTTATTTTCAATCCTTTAAGAACGCTGCTTAGAAGTTTTGGTAAGTCTATATGGTTGATGGTCTTATCTTTATGACCGTTGTCTTTCAAGACTTTTTCAACATAGTGCCTCAGATTTTCCCCGTCTATAAAGAGCAGTGTGGACATGGCAACCTAATTATACAATAAAAAACCTCGGCGAGGACAAACCATAGCCGAGGCGTTGATGTTTCTATAGTAGTACGGTATACAGTTTTTGTCAATACCCACTATAGGCTATATGGAGTAATTGGGTACCCCGGGTGAGTAATTTACAGCAGTTTTTCAAACTCCCATTCATCCTGTAAGAAGATATTATGTTTTCCTTTAGAAACTATATTAAAAGATCCCCAATGCAAATTTAAAAAATTTTTAACTTTATCATTATTTTCTAATTTTGGTTTATTGCACAACTCAAGCGAAAACCACAACTTTCAAATTGGGGAAGAAACTTGAATCATATCTTAGCATCAAAAACAATGGCGTATACGCCATTGCAGTTTATTTTCAGTAATAATATTCATATTTGAAGTATATCATTTGAGGCTATTTTGTATGATTTGAGAAACCAAGTAGGTATGAGGAAATAGTAGTTAGACTAAATAAATTTCCTATTGACAACTGACTAAATGGTCAGTAGATTTAATTATGGATACTATTCGGAGATTAACAAAAAGACAAAAACAAGTTCTCAAGTTGATTTACACTTCTATAAATAGTTCTGGTTACCCTCCAACATTAGCAGACCTCCGTGAGGAATTAGATGTTGTTTCTAATCAAGGGGTTTTAGGTATCCTCATTCTTTTGGAAAATAAAGGTTATATAAAACGTGAGGAAGGAACTGCTCGTGGAATTAAGATCCTTGAAAAAGGGTATCAATATATAGCTAAAAAACCTTTAATACCTCATTTAGGAATTACTGCTGCCGGTCCTTATAGAGATGCTTTTGAAAATCTAGAATGGAAGGAATGGTCAGGTACACAAATGGCCGACAAAGTTTTTATTGTCAAAATCGCAGGAGATTCAATGATAGGTGCTGGTTATAAAGATGGTGATAATGTTTTGATTCAGGAAGCGAAAGAGTTTAGGAACGGAGATATAATTTTAGCAAGAGATAATGACGGTACAACTATTAAGCGTTTAATTCATAATAATGGGAAAATTTATCTTAAACCGGAAAATCCAAGTTATAGTAACATTCCAATTTATCCCGATACTCGACTTTTAGGTAAGGTTGTTGGTAAAATTAGCGGGGACGGAAACTAAAATGATTAATGAAAGAAAGACAGAAGATATCGTTAGAAATCACTTCAAAAAATATATCGGAGATATAATCTTAGAAGAACAATCTTCTGATAATCCTAAGATAAATAAATTATTAATAAGTGCGTCAAAAAAGGGTGCTGGAAAAGGTTATCCAGAGTTTATTATTCAATATAAAGATAATCCAGACCTCATAATTATTATTGAATGCAAAGCAGATACAACTAAGCACGAGAGCAAGTTTCGTCAACAATATAGAGATTATTCTGTAGACGGAGTGTTATTGTATTCTTCCTACCTTTCAAGAGATTTTGATGTTTTATCGATAGCTGTTAGCGGCGAAAACGAAGGTGAATTAAAAGTATCGCACTTTTTACAACTTAAGGGTGAAAAGAAGCCGATAGAAATGTTTTCTGATAAGCTACTATCTTCGGATAATTATTTACAAAGTTATCTTAAAAGCCCCCAAAAATTTAGGCAAGATTACGATAAACTTATTACTTTTTCAAAATTACTAAATGATAATCTTCATACTTTACAAATTAAGGAAGATTTGAGGGCTATATTAATTAGTGCGATATTAATTTCATTAGAAAATAGGGCTTTTAAAAATTCATACAAAGAATACACCAGTGCGAGGCAGTTGGCGGCATTTTTGATACAAACTACCCTAAATCAGTTTGAAAGCGCCAAATTATCGAGAGAGAAAATAGATGATCTTAAACTCATTTATCAGCAAATTTTAATTCTCGATAGTTTAGTATCTGACATACAAAATATAAGAAATTTAATCCAAAACATTGACGAAAATATAAACGACTTTATTCGTTCTCATGAATATTTTGACGTACTTGGACAACTTTATATTGAGTTTCTGCGCTATGCAAATAGTGATAAGGGGCTTGGTATAGTATTAACTCCACCCCACATAACAGAGTTTATGGCACAACTAGCAGAAGTCAATAAAAACAGTGTTGTATATGACAGTTGTGCCGGTACGGGTGGTTTCTTGGTTAGTGCAATGAACATAATGATCAAAGATGCCAAAAGTGATGAAGAAACAATTAAAAATATCAAGGCGAGGCAACTAATAGGAGTCGAGAATAAATCTCATATTTTTGCTCTCGCTTGTTCGAATATGTTTATTCATCAGGACGGGAAAACCAATATATTGAATGGTAGTTGTTTTGACAACGAGATGAAAACGATGGTAAAACAATTTAATCCTACTGTCGGTTTGCTAAATCCTCCCTATAAGTCAGACAAAAAACACGACATAGAAGAACTGGATTTTGTACTAAATAATCTAGAGTGTATAGAACAAGGTGGTAAAACTGTGGCTATTGTACCAATGTCTACCGCTCTGGCACAAAAAGGTAAAATTTTAGAACTGAAAAGGAAGTTACTTGATTTACACACTCTTGAGGCTGTTTTATCAATGCCAGATGAGTTATTTTTCAATTCGAAAGTCAATGTTGTTTCTTGCATAATGATTCTTACAGCAAAAAGGCCTCACCCCCAGAGTAAAAAAACTTTCTTTGGTTATTTTAAAGATGATGGTTTTGTAAAAAGGAAGAATAAAGGCAGAATTGATATTTTTGATAAATGGAAAACCATTAAAGAGAGATGGATTAATTCTTATATGAATAAGGAAAATGTTCCAGGTTTAAGTGTTAATAAAGTTGTATTAGCCGAAGATGAATGGTGTGCTGAAGCATATATGGAAACAGACTATTCAAATCTTTCTAAGAACGATTTTATTAAATCAATTAAGGAGTTTGTTTATTTTAATGAATTGTTTAATTATGAAACTAACAACATTAGATAAATTGTTTAATATTAATTACGGAAATGGTTTCGAGTTGATAAACATGGATTTACTTGATTCAGATTCTGAAATATCCATTCCATTCGTCTCCCGAACCTCAACCAATAACGGTATTTCTGCTTACGTAAAACAAGTGAAGGAAATAGACCCTTTTAAATCTGGATTAATAACTGTTTCCGTTGGCGGATCGGTTTTAGAAACCTTCTTACAAACAAGACCATTTTATACAGGATTCCATGTGTTGGTATTAACTCCAAAAAGGAAAATGTCTGATCTTGAGAAATTATTTTATTGTTACTGTATAAGAAAAAATAAATATAGATATAATTATGGTCGTCAAGCGAACAAAACCTTAAAAGGATTACTGATTCCTACTTACATCCCTGATAATTGGAAAAACATTGATATTAATTCTTTAAATAATTTGATCAACAAGCCCTTCACAGATTTAAAAATGAGTTTGGATGTACAGACATGGGATTATTTTAATTTAATTGACTTATTTGAAATATCCGCGTCAAGAGATGAATTAATTGAGGAACTTGAGCAAGGTGGTAATACGCCCTATGTTACTTCATCTGATAACAATAATGGAATTACTTCGTACGTACAAAGCGATCCAACAAACCAAGCAGGTACAATGACAGCTAATAGAGGAGGGTCGGTTGGATATTTCTTTTATCAACCACTCTCGTATAAAGCCACACCTGTTGATGTGCGAATACTAACTCCAAAATTTAAGATCAATATTTATATAGGATTGTTTTTAAGGTCTGTTCTGGAGTTAGAAAAGTATAGATATAATTATAGTAGGAAAATGGGTACAGATAGGCTTGAACAAATAAAAATGAGATTACCTTCGCTCAATAAGGGTCCTGATTGGAATTATATGGAAAGTTACATTAAATCCTTACCCTATTCTTATAATCTAGAAATACACAACTAACCAAAAATTTCACTCTTGAGAAGTTTGAATATGAGAGATTGTACAGGAGGTTATACTAGTTGACTCCGAGAAAATTCCTTTATGAAAAAGGAGAATATATTAGAATTTGAATATGAGATTAATTAAATTTACGATTGAGCATTTCAGATCAATGGAAGAAGTTGAAATAATTTTTCCAGAAAATATTCCAGTTATTTTGTTTGGTCCTAACAATGTTGGAAAATCAAACATCTTGAAATCTTTGGAATACATGCTTGGGGAAAAATCTGCCGCCTATGTTGAATTTCAAGACAGTGATTATTACCTGCGCGATAGTAAAAACTACCCGAATATTTCATATAGAGCCTATTTTGATAGTAATTTTTATTCAGGTAATTATAAAAACCCACCCTCAGATACGGTTTGTTTTTCGACAAATATAGAAATCGGTGGTAAATCCGAAAATACTTTTCATTATCCAACTGATATCAATAATGGAGGAAAAATTTACCTAAGTAATTTAGATAAAGAAAAATGTCAGTTTGTCTTTATTGATGCTACTCGTGATATCGGTAGACAACTAAGTTATTTTAGCCAATATAGTATTTTGAGTAAAATGTCACACAAAATGCATGATGCTATAAAACAATCTGTTAAAGTTTCCCTTACCGAAAATTTCGAAAAAATTAAATCTATTTTTGAAACAGTGCCAGAATATAAAATTTTTCATGACCGATTACAAAAAGCGTTCGAAAGTAATATAGATGGGTTTGAGCATAAGCTAGAGATAGATCTTTCTGCTTATGACCCTAATAATTATTTTAATTCGTTGAGGATTATCGCCAAAGAAGGTAAAAATAATCGTTCATTTGATGAATTCGGAACAGGAGAACAGCAAATATTACTAATGTCTTTTATTAAAGCCTATGCAGAGACATTCAAAGGAGAGAACTTTATTTTAGGAATCGAGGAACCAGAGGCCCACCTTCACCCACTAGCACAAAAGTGGTTAGCAAGAAACATTAATAATATTTCAAAAAATGGTATTCAAGTTATTTTAACAACTCATTCACCAGAATTTTTAGATATAGAAAACTTAGAGGGTTTTGTGAAAGTATATAAAGTAAATGGAATTACAAGAATAAAACAGCATACCGGAAAAACTTTAGTAGAGTCTTGTATTCAGTATGGTGCTGACCAAATAAAAACAAAAGAAGCCAATATTTTGTCATATTATAAATCGAGAACGTTTTATGACCAACTTCGAGGATTCTTTGCCAGAAAAATACTTTTAGTTGAAGGGGAAACAGAATTTTTTGCTTTGCCGAACTATTTTAAGAATCTTGAATACGATTTAATTCGCAATGGTGTTGAACTAGTTAACTGTCGTGGAAAGGCACAATTAGCGAGAAATTATAGACTATTTAAGTCTTACGGATATGAATGTTTTTGTCTATTTGATGCGGATATTGATAATGGTAAGAAACCAAATACTGATTTAGCAAAGACATTTAGTTTTGAAGAAAAAAATATAAATTTTAACGAGGATATTTTTACCTGTGATGAAGTGAAACAATTCGGATATTTTGGTAAAGACTTTGAAAGCTATCTAAGAAAAGTGATTGCCGGATATTCTGAATCAGAAAAACTATTGAAAGATACCAACAAGGTAACTAAAGCAAAGTTATTATCAGAACAAAATAAAGATTACAAACCCTTATTTATCGAAAAAATTACTAAGTCTTTTTCTTTACAAAAAGACATTAAAAAGATTAATAAAGAGAATGATGAAGGGAATACAGACATGGAAGATAGTTCATTTTGATATAGAATAGAGAAATATAAATGTCAAACTTAATTAAATGTCCAAAGTGTGGGCATGAATTCACGGCTTCCGAGGGGTTAATGTCTCACCTAAAAGAAGAAGCTGGCTTAGAAATTGAGAAAAAAGTTCGTGCTGAAATTGAAAATGAAAAAAGCCTTGAAGTTCAAGATTTAAAAAAGACGGTTCAAGAAAAAAATGAAAAAATCAACGATTTCAGGAAACAAGAACTTGATCTTCGAGAAAGATCCAGAAAACTTGAAGACAGAGAAAAGAATGTAGAGCTTGAAACTCAAAGGCGAATAGATGAAGAAAAGAAAAAGATAGAAGAAGACACGGCAAAACGTTTTATTGACGAACATCATTTAAAAGACCTCGAGAAAGACAAGAAGTTTTCAGACATGGAAAAGTTGGTTGAAGAATTAAAAAGAACATCCCAGCAAGGATCTATGCAAACTCAAGGGGAAGTTGGAGAGCTGGAGTTAGAAAAGACTTTAGAAAAATTATTTCCAACTGACGAAATTTCTGAAGTTAAAAAGGGAGAACTAGGTGGTGATATAAGGCAAATTGTAAAAACACAAAGAGGAACAGGGTGTGGAATGATTCTTTGGGAAATAAAGAGAACTAAAACTTGGGATGAAAGATGGGTTTCAAAATTAAAAGAAGATATGGGCAGGGACAAAATACACGTAGCGGTAATAATTACTGAGATTTTACCTAAGGATTTTAAGAAACCAATAGGTGAAAAATCTGGAATATGGATTACAACATCAACTTTTGTCGAACCCTTGGCAAAACTTTTAAGAAAAGGTCTATATGAGGTTGCTAAAGAAAAAGCAGTAAATTTTAATAAACAAAGTAAGGCTGAAGAGGTCTATGATTTTGTAACTAGTAATGAATTTATCCAACAAATAGAAAGAATGGTGGGGATATACCAAGAGATGAACGAGCAAATATCCAGAGAAAGAGCTGTAGCCGAAAGGCAGTGGAAACTTAGAGAAATGCAAGTAAGTAGACTTATCACGGGAGTTTCTGGGATTTATGGAAGTATGCAGGGAATTGCAGGTTCGGCCTTGCCTTTGGTTAAGAACCTCGAACTTCCAGAAGGAGATAAATAATTTTCATTAGAAATCTTGCTATAATCTTCTTGCATGAATATAATCCTGCGAAATATTAAGCACACCGCATTAAAACTTTTCTTGAAATTTAAAGCTTATATAAAACATTTTCTTTTTCCTTTGTATTTGTTTCCTATTAAACTTATTACCTACTCTTTCTATTATTTACTTAAGTTTCTTTTTAAGTTAATTGCTGCTTTTCTTGGGCTTATTTTCGATTGCATTAGATATCCCTTTAAGTCTTTAAAGAATTTTCTTAAATCCATTGTCTATATAGCCGTTATCGTATATCTTTTCTTTTCACTATTGGTTATTGCAGACTACTTAAACAGAAATTACGGTCAGTGGAATAAATTCTGGTGTTCAGAAAGAAGCGTTCAGACAAGACTGAAAAAGTCCGTTGTCAGAATTGTGGGAGGAGAGGGGGAAGGCTCCGGTTTTTTTGTTAACGAAAATCAGGTCTTAACCAATTTCCATGTCATAGAAGGAGAGCCGAGTCCTAAAATTATCTTGCCTGACGGAACAATTGAAACGCCTTTTAAAATTACCGGGGACAGCGATGCGGATCTTGCCCTTCTTTCTATCGAAAATAAATATCCGGATTTTATATATCTCCTACCCGATGATGAGATAAGCTTCAGCGACAATGAACCGGTTCTGTCTGCAGGGTATGCCTTGGGAAGCGATATTAAAGGTGCGGCCACAATTGTCAGGGGAAACATAATAGACTACAGAACTTCCAAAAGTTCTTCCGTCGGCTATATTCAAACAAACATAAGCCTGGTTGAAGGAATGAGTGGGGGACCTCTAGTTGACCAGTGCGGAAGCCTTGTAGGGGTAAATACGATGGGTTTGGCGGGTCTTTCGCTATTTATAGGCGCATCCGACGTTTCCTATTTGGTTCCTTCATTTACTGATCAGGATGTAGAAAAAATAGATGTTGATCCTTCCATCTCTCCCGAAGACGCTGTTTATGCTTTCTATACTTACCTTAAAGCAAGAAGAATGCAGGACGGCTTTAACCTTTTAAGTCAAAAATATCTGGAAAAGACCAATTTTGAGGAATGGACGGCAAGGTTTGCCAACATACTGGATGTAAGTATTTATAAATCGGAAAGGTATCTAAATACCAAAGATACCGCTTTCGTAAAGTTTTCAACAGGCAACTGGGTGGACGGAGAATTGGAGTGGCATTTTTACGAAGGAACATGGAAGACGGTTAAGGAAGAAGGGGTTTATAACGCCGACGGCGTTGCAAGCTTCGCTTATAAAATGCTTCAGAGTAAGATTAAGGAAGTATTTGAACCTGCTTGGGATTGGTTCTATCAATAAACACTATTCTTTATATTTTTACTCCTGATTTTTCAAGGCAAGGGATTAATAGTTCAACCGGTAGGCCGTGGGTTAAACCGGTTAAAGATCCTTCAATTTCTTTAATAAATCCCATCTGATACGGATAGGCTGGAGAAAAAGATGCAGACCAATCCAGAACGGGATTATTCTTTATAAAGTTATTAATTTCGTTGTCTGACAATTTTCTAAGTACGTATTTGGTAATTGAGGTTGCCGAATAGTCTATGTGGTTAGCTTTATCAAGATAACAAAATCCTGTATAGAGAATACAAGTTTTATTGGCCTGAAGTTTAAGCATTTTTTTAGCCTCTTCTAAGGACTTTGGCTTTTCCAGAACATTTTTGCCACAGGCGCTAAATGTGTCTGCGGAGATGATTATTCCCTACGGATCTCTTTTTCATTAATATCGGCAGGAACCACCATAAAGGAAATACCCAATGCCTCCATCATTAGTTTTCGCTGCTTTGAACCTGACGCCAAAATTATTTTTATTTTCATTTCGATTCGATTATATCAAAGTCGATGGCAGTTTAACTTGATTATAACAGCATTCAAGAAAACTCCCGACTTTCAGTCGGGAGATGAATTGAACGCTGATATGTCATCCTCGTTTGGACGAGGGAACCACAGGCTTAAGCCCGTGGAGGATGTCATTAGATAATTCTTCTGCCACCAGCCTTGCTTTCTTAATTAGTTTGATATCCGTCCAAGATGCAATTTTAAGTTCCGGAATTCCTGATTGTTTAAACCCAAATATTTCTCCAGGTCCTCTGAGTTTTAAATCAAGTTCCGCCAGTTCAAATCCCGAAATTCCTTCTTCCATTGCGGATAATCGTGCTTTTGATTTTTCACTTTCGTTTTGATAGAAAAGAAGACAATATGATTTCATACCACTTCTCCCTACCCTTCCTCTTAATTGATGAAGCTGAGCAAGGCCAAATCTGTCTGATGCTTCAATTACCATTATGGTGGCATTGGGGATATCAATTCCCACTTCAACCACAGGAGTTGCAACTAAGATATCCAGTTTTTTGTTTCTGAAATCATCAATTACTTTATTCTTTTCTTCAATCTTCAGTTTTCCGTGAAGAAGTCCGAGCCCTTTTTCTTTAAATATTTTCTTCAGGTTAATAAATTCCTTGGTTACCGATTTAATATCTTTTAAAGTTTCCGCTCCACTTTCCTCAATTAAAGGACAGACGA